>JACCDG010106328.1_pt1 | contig 12155 bp, 8 predicted proteins | sample 7442471 | NCBI WGS metagenome assembly JACCDG01 (sample SAMN15323444, study PRJNA562643) | freshwater metagenome | isolation source: river surface water | place: USA:Blue River Watershed | collected 2017-08-17 | reverse complement strand
GATCGTTGTCGCGGCGGCGAATATAGACGTCGGCCTCGTCGAGCAAGAGCACCGAGTCCCAGCGCGCAGCGCGCCGCAGGATTTTCGAAAGGTTAGCTTCCACTGAACCTGCCGTCACGCCGAGTTGACCAGAATGTACGCGGTATAGTGGTTTCTGGACGACCTCGGCATAGACCTCTGCTGTCAGCGTCTTGCCTAGGCCAGGCGCGCCTTTGCACAGAATGGTTGTGCCGCCCGACTTACCCTCGACGATGTCCTCCATTAGGAAGTTACGATCAGCGGTCAAGATATCAATCAGCTCGCGATGAGCATGCGGCAGAACCAGCTTGTCACGCAATTCTGGTTTGTAACGATACGACTCAACATTTTGCACATGTACCCATACGCTGCGGTGGTAATCCAAGTGGAATAGGTGTAGATAGCAATGCTGGGGAATCCGTTCAAAACCCTCGCTGATACCGCTTCCGCGCCAGAAGCTTGCATCGGCGGTGGTGTCAAAGTGGCGTTCCAGCAGCTCTTCATCATTGACGCAGCGAGCCGTTGTGCCTGCCTGCAGCCGCATGCATTCGAGTTGTGGACGAGGCCCTTCGCTGGACATCCAGACAGCGCCAGAAACAGTAAACTGCGCACCAAACTTCGGCTGCATCTGCATAAAACGCTTTAAGTGTGTCTCGTATTCGTTTTTGAATTCCGCACATTCTTTGAAATAACCATAACTTGTCATCAATTCGGGAATCGTGCAATCCAGAATATCTTCGGCATAAAAGGTGATGCTGTAGGTCATGCCAGTACGCCTTAGCCTCGGATCGGTAACCGGCCCGCGTTCTGCAGCCTGCAAGGTATTAGCCAGAAGGCCGATGATGACGTAAGCTGCACTATCGACAGGCTGCACATAACGCATGGAATGGACCAGCCAGGGCAGCAACACACCATCCTTGCCGAGCTTATAGAGCCAGCCATCGATCATGTCACGCGACAACCAAGCGATCAGACCAGGGATCAGATGCTCCAAGCTGGGGATTTTTCGGGCAGCCGGTGCGGCGTGGATATTGTCCAGCACCAACATTTGGAACATCAGCTCACGCTCGTTGGCCGTACGGCACAGGCCGTAGAGTGTGTTAAGTGAGGTGGCATCGAAAAGGTGGCTGGGCACCACACGTTTGCCTCGGGAAAGGCCGTACTCGCTCAGCCGCTTAGCAAGCAGTGAATCCTCATTGATCATTCCAAGTAGCGCATTGGCCAGGGTTTCTGGTATTTCGAATTCCATGTGCTCTTTTTACTCCTTTTACTAAATCATAAAAAGCTAGGTCTGAAACATGCTTGACTGCAGTCAATGCGAGCCAAAATAGGGTCCATTTTGGGCGTGGTGTACACCCGAAGATAACTTACGGCGGCGACTCTGGCTAAAGTGCCATCCCGCATTTGACCCTTTCTTTTATGTGTTGACTTGCCTGCATACGTTTGAACTTACACAGCGTCATCTAGCAGCTCATATCGCTTCTCAACTCCGCTTGGCCCTTGTTCGCTCTTCAAACTCCCTCTTATTAATGATGATCCTTTCATGACTCCCTTTGGATACTAATTCCGCGTCATCATAGGCTTCAACAGAGAAGATGAGCTTCTTGCCACGCACCTCAGTTAACTCAACCTTCGCCGTAACTTCCATACCGGGAGGAGTAGCTGCTTCATGCGTGACGCTAATGAAAGTACCAACCGCCTGCTCTTCGGGCCAATCAAGATGAGAAGCAATCGCCTTGACACAAGCCAACTCCAAAAACCCAACCAAAAAACCCGTGGCAAAAACTTTAGGCCTCACTGCTGCTTCTTTGGAACCTGGATACATAGCAGGAACAGTTTGCGCATCAGTCACCATGAACTTGTATTCGTATTTAATTCCTGGTTTAAGGGAAGTCTTCATTGCAAAACTAACTCTAACAATTTAATTCGATTCAATATCTTCATTCGAGGAGCGAAAATGCTCTCTATACTCCAGCGGAGTAATACCCAACCTTCGGACAAATATTCTGCGAAGAGCCTCGGCGCTTTCTAAGCCACAACGCTGAGCTATATCCTTATATCCCATATCTGTTGACTCAAGATATCGCCGTGCAAAATCGATACGAGCATCATTTACATAATTCATCGGAGTCATGCCGCATTCTTTCTTAAAAATACGAGTTAAATTTCTTGGACTCATATTTAAATGCTCGGAGATTGACTCTAAAGTATGACGAGCCTCGGGATTGCCAAGAATATAACTGTGGACAGATGCGACTACGGAATTTTCAGCAGCTTGAGATTCAAGCAATGGGCTAAATTGACTTTGCCCTCCAGATCTTCGCAAATACACAATCAAATATTTGGCTACATCAAGCGCCATCTTCTTATCAATATCTTCCTCAATAAAAAGGAGCGATAAATCTATACCAGCAGTTACCCCAGCAGTCGTATAGATATGGCCATCTTTTACAAAAATACGATCTGGCTCGATAAGAGCACGTTTAAACATACTGGCTAATCGCGGGACATCCATCCAGTGAGTAGTGACTGTCTTGCCATTAATCATTCCTGCGGCACCTAATGCGAAGACCCCATTGCATATGGCGCTGATTCTTCTGCACTCATCCCCTTGTTTGACAATCCAATCAATCACAGTGGAATCTTCAAGAAGATTAAAGATTCCAAGACCTCCAGGGATAATCAAAGTGTCAAAATGAGGGCATGGATCAAAAATCGTACGATCAGGCGTTAAGGTAATTCCACTTGAGGACTGTACTGGACCCCTAGTTGTGCCAACAGTGAAAATTTCATACTCTGATTCTCCATTGCTCAGAACCTTAACCTCTCCAAAGGCATCGCAAGGACCGGCCAAATCAAGCAGCTGAAAGCGCGGAAATACGAGGATGCCAATAGTAATCTTACGCATAGGATTGACACTCTACACAGCAAGCTAATTAAGCGCCATGACTGAATTAAATGATGTCCACATATGAAAATATTGTGCCTTATTTACACTCCAATATGTCTTAAATTGTCTGAACGGTAAAAAATAGACACAAATGGTTAGCTCATAAAACAACCGTTACTTAAAATCACGCTTAAAAGACAAAACCCCCACCATTGCTGATGAGGGTTTGCTTTTCTGGTGGGCCCACCAGGACTTGAACCTGGGACCAAAGGATTATGAGTCCTCTGCTCTAACCAACTGAGCTATAGGCCCGTTAGTCTTTGGATCAATCTTCTTCTAAGAAGGTCTTGAGTTTGTCGCTACGGCTTGGATGACGCATTTTTCTCAAGGCCTTGGCTTCGATTTGACGGATACGCTCACGAGTAACGTCAAACTGCTTGCCCACTTCTTCGAGAGTATGGTCTGTGCTCATCTCAACACCAAAGCGCATACGCAATACTTTTGCCTCACGCGGTGTCAATGAATCCAATACATCTTTAACCACATCACGCATCGAGTCATGCAATGCCGCTTCAGCCGGAGCCAATGTATTGCCGTCCTCAATGAAGTCACCTAAATGAGAATCTTCATCGTCACCAATTGGTGTTTCCATGGAGATAGGCTCTTTAGCGATCTTCATAATCTTGCGAATCTTGTCCTCAGGAATTTCCATCTTGAGGGCTAAGGTTGCAGCATCTGGCTCATGACCAGTTTCTTGCAAGATTTGACGACTAATACGGTTCATCTTATTGATTGTTTCAATCATATGAACTGGAATACGGATGGTACGTGCTTGGTCAGCAATAGAACGGGTAATTGCCTGACGGATCCACCAAGTTGCGTATGTGGAGAACTTATAGCCACGACGGTATTCAAACTTATCTACCGCCTTCATCAAACCGATATTACCTTCTTGAATCAAATCCAAGAACTGTAAACCACGGTTGGTGTATTTCTTAGCAATCGAGATAACCAAACGTAAGTTAGCCACAGTCATCTCGCGCTTTGCTTCGCGTGCACGCTTCTCGCCAGCAATCATTTGCTTGTTTACTTCTTTTAATTCTGGGAGTGGTAACACAACGCGAGTCTGAATATCAATCAACTTCTGCTGAAGCTCCTGAATCGCTGGAACGTTACGTTGCAACAATGCTGTGTATGGCTTATTTTCTTTCAGAAGCTTAGTAGTCCACTCGAGGTTCATGGACATCTTTGGGAAGTCTTTGAGTACTTCACCACGATTGACGCCAACCTTATCGACCAACAAGCTCACAATACCGCGCTCGAGTTTCCAAACTTGGTCTACTTGTGAACGCATGGTGTCGCATAACTTCTCAACACTCTTCGCAGTCAAACGGAACCCAAGCAACTCGCCACGAATCGCCTCTTGCGCTTTGATATAAGCTGGGCAGTTGTAGCCTTCTTTATCAAAAGCACGACGCATCTTGTCAGCTTGTGTGCGAACAATTGCAAACTTCTCTAATGAGATTTGCTTGAGCTCTTCCAATTGCTTAGCGTTAGCTGTAGCTGCACCGCCACCACCGCCGCCGCCTTCATCTTCAACACCTTCTTCGTCACTCTCTTCGGCATCCGGGTCGACTTCTGGCTCTTCTGGTCCAAGCTTAATATCTTCAGCATTGGGGTCAACCAATCCATCAACGAATTGATCAATCTCCATCTCACCACTAGCAATCTTATCTACGTTCGTTAAGATCTCGCCAATCGTAACTGGGCAAGCGGCTAATGCCATCACCATGTCTTTAAGACCAGCCTCAATCTTCTTCGCAATGACGATCTCGCCTTCGCGAGTCAACAAATCAACAGTACCCATCTCACGCATATACATACGCACTGGGTCGGTTGTACGTCCGAACTCCGAATCAACAGTAGCTAAAGCAGCTTCCGCCTCTTCTTCAGCCTCTTCTTCAGAGGTGGTTGCTGAAGCATTCTCATTTAAGAGAAGTGTCTCAGCATCTGGAGCCTGCTCATAAACAGTGATGTTGATGTCATTTAAGAGGCTGATCAATGTTTCTAATGCATCTGCATCTGACAACTCATCTGACATCACGTCATTCATTTCGCCATGAGTTAAATAACCCTTGGACTTACCCATCTTGATCAATGTCTTCAAACGGGTACGACGTAATTCTTGTTGCTCTTCAGAGCCTAACTGTTGTGCTGCGAATTCTTTTAAGAGGGCTTTTTCTTTTGCTTTGCGCTCACGTGCTTTTTGACGATCGGTCAAAACGGGTTCAGCACCTTCAGCAGGAGCATCCGCTTTCGGCTTGCGACCTTTTTTAACTTCCTCGGTTGCAAGCGCCTCAACTTCAACTTCCTTGGGTTTTTTACCCTTGGCTTCTTTAACTTCTTTTGCTGGCTTAGCTTCTTTCACCACTTCAACTTTAGGAGCGGCAACCTTGTCTTTTTTAGGAGTCTCAAGCTTTGTGACTTTAACTGGCGCTTTTGCAGGAGCCTTGGCAACTGGTTTAGCTGGAGCTTTGCTTGGCTTAAGCACTGCCTTCGCAGCAGCCTTAGGTACTGGCTTGGCCGGGGCTTTTGCGACTGGCTTTACAGGTGCCTTTGCTTTTACTACTGGCTTAGCTGGTTTAGCTGGAGCCTTAACGGGTTTAGCAGGTGCTTTTGCTTTGGCCACAGGTTTAGCTGGAGCTTTTGCTTTCGGTGCTGGTTTTGCTGCTGCCTTAGCGGGTTTAGCACTTGCCTTCACTGGCTTGGCTGGCGCTTTCGCTTTAGCAACTGGTTTAGCCGGCGGCTTTGCTTTAGCTGCTGGCTTAGCTGCTGCCTTTACTGGCTTGGCGGCGGGTTTAGCTGGTTTTTTCTTAATATTTGGCATTTATTAGCACTTACTCACGTTACTGATGATTGTTCTCGACTGATTAGGCACAGCCACTTTTTCCACTTGCCCCAAATTTCTTCAAAATAAAGCGCAAGTGGCTGAATTAAATCGGTTTTTTCTGGGAATAGAGGATTATAGTCGATTGCGACTTTTTGACCCCCACTCTTAGTCAAAATATGGAGTAAATTTCCGGTTTTTCTAGGGTCAAATCAGAAAATTCTTAGGAGAATTTCAATCTTTCGCCCAACTCGCGATATCGAGCCCGATCTTGCTCTGTAGCATTGCTACTGGCGATCTTTTTAGCGATTTCCGTCATTTCTGTTTTAAGGTGGGTGAGTTCAAGCTTTTTGAAGGCGCCATCCAAATCTGCAATCGCGCCCTCGATCTCCAAATCAGAGCCCATGACCCGTTTTCTTAGTACTTCATAGAGTGGAGCCAACTCACTGCGAGATAGTTGCTCTTGAAATAGAGCAAATGCCCCAGCACCAACTGCTGGTGGCTTGCCATTCTCACCAGGAATCAATTCAACCAAATCACACTGAGCCAATAAGTCCTTCATGAGCTCAAATGCTTTTTCTGAACGTAACTCGGAGGCCTGCAAAGCAAGCGCCCGTTTGTTGGCGTCCAAAGCTTTTCCTAAATGTGGAAACTGAATGAGCACTCTCAACATCTGCTCGGCTAAATCGGTAGGAGCTTGAGGTGGCGGAATATTTTGTAAGGGAGCTCTTTTGGCTGACCCCTTAGATGCTTGCCAAGGAGCGCCTTGTGTCCTGTTCCCACTATTGGCTTGCACAAAATTGGGGGCGCGTTGATTCGTTGTTGCATAAGAACCTTGCTGCACCGGTGCAGGCGCTACCGTCAATCCACAGAAGGACTCTAACTCTGCGGGCGTTGAATTGGTTCGAATAGCCAGCTCACGCAAAATTTGCGTGCGTAAAGCAATTGGCGGCATCGAGAGTAATAAAGGCTTTGCTGCATGATGCGTTTGCGCCCTACCTTCAGGAGTTGTCAGCTCGTGATCTTGGCTGGCTATCTTGAAGAAGAAACTCGAAATTGACATTGCCTCTTTGATGACTTTTTCAAAGGCAGGTGCGCCATAAGCACGGACATAACTATCGGGATCATGCTCGGTCGGCAAGAATAAGAAACGAATCTCTTTGTCATCGGACATTAAAGGAAGACATGCCTCTAATGCGCGTTGAGCGGCGCGCTGACCAGCAGAGTCACCATCAAATGAAAACACAACACGATCAGTTTGACGCAACAACATGCGCACGTGATTCGCAGTGCATGCCGTACCTAAGGTAGCCACAGCATTGGGGAAGCCCAATTGCGCAAGCGCCACAACATCCATATAGCCTTCACACACGAGCACATATTCTTGAGAGCGAATCGCTTGCCTTGCTTCAAACAATCCGTATAAGGTATTGCCCTTGGAGAACAATGGCGTCTCTGGAGAATTTAAATATTTCGGCTCACCTTGATCTAAGATGCGCCCACCAAAGCCAATCGTCTGACCTTTGGGATTGCGAATCGGGAACATAATGCGATCCCGAAAGCGGTCGTAGCGTCTTGCGGTCTGATTATTCTCAGCCTGCTCACTTTGAATGAGTAAGCCGCCTTCAAGCAAAGTCTTTGCCACTTCATCATTGGCATAAGTACCAAAGACCGCTTCAAGACCCTGCCAACCATCAGGCGCATAACCCAAGGCATATCGCTTAGCGATTTCACCAGTCAGGCCTCGGCCCTTAAGATATTCAACGGCACGTGGCGCGACTTTAAGTTGTTGGCGATACCAGTCTGCAGCAGCACTCATGACTTCACTCAATGCCATAGTCTGCTGCTGGCGAGCAACATCATTCGCAGTACGCTCCTCACGCGGCACATCTAATCCCGCAGAGCGCGCCAAATCTTCAATCGCATCTACATAGCCAAGACCGGAATACTCCATGAGAAAACTAATGGCAGAGCCGTGTGCTCCGCAACCAAAGCAGTGATAGAACTGCTTGGTAGGTGATACCGAAAATGAAGGTGATTTCTCGGAATGAAAGGGGCACAAACCTTGATAGTTTGCACCCGCTTTTTTTAACTTCACATGCTGCCCAACCACATCTACGATGTCAACCCGATTTAATAAATCGGCAATGAAAGATTGGGGTATGAGAGCCATCAGTAGTGTGTGAGGCTTTGTTTGTACGTGTTTAGTATGAGCTTGTTTTTAACTTACTTAGCAAGCGCCGCTTTTACTAAACCAGAAACTTTACCCATATCGGCCTTACCAGCCAACTGGCCTTTAAGCACACCAATTACTTTGCCCATATCTTGTGGGCCAGCAGCACCAGTCGATGCAACTGCTGCAGCTACAGCCGCCTCTACCTCTGCATCAGATAACTGAGCTGGCAAGTAGTCCTGCAGAATGGCCATCTCAGCCGCTTCAATAGCAACTAAATCATCCCGATTGGCTTTTTCAAATTGAGAGATTGAGTCTTTACGCTGCTTAATCATCTTCTCAACGGTAGCGATGACGCTCGCGTCATCCATCACAATGCGATCATCTACTTCACGTTGCTTAATCGCTGCAAGTAAAAGACGGATCGTTCCCAAGCGCGCTACTTCTTTTGCGCGCATCGCGTTTTTCATATCTTCGGTGATTTGATCTTTCAGACTCATAGCATTTTTCCCGGTATTCAATATCTAACAAATTGCTGGCGATTCAAAAGCAAAAACCCGCTGCGTTTCACCGTCAGCGGGTTTCAAAGCCTCTCGGTGAGGAGAGCTTTTAAATTCGATTAGTAAAGCTTTTTAGGCAACATCTGGCTGCGAATACGCTTGTAATGGCGTTTAGCAGCAGCGGCCTTCTTGCGTTTACGTTCAGCCGTTGGCTTCTCGTAGAACTCGCGGGCACGCAAGTCTGTCAAAAGACCATTTTTTTCAATGGTGCGCTTGAAACGGCGCAATGCCACTTCAAAAGGTTCGTTCTCACGGAGGCGGACTGTAGTCATACTTGTTTAACTCGTATATGCTCGAAAAATATCGAAAAATTAACTGAAACGCGATTCTAGCACGACCAAGCAAAAAAATGATTGTTTTAGGCATAGAAACTTCTTGTGATGAGACCGGGGTAGCTGTTTATGACACCTCCCCCTGGGAAAACCACGCCCCAGCCCATCAAGGCATCCTTGGACAGGCTTTGCACTCCCAAATCGCCATGCACCGCGACTACGGGGGCGTTGTCCCAGAATTGGCCTCCAGAGACCATATACGACGGGTTTTACCCCTCTTGGACGATGCTTTGCATGAAGCTGGGCTCAAATTAAAAGATATTGATGCCGTGGCCTATACCCAGGGCCCCGGATTGGCTGGCGCGCTACTTGTAGGTAGCGCATTTGCCAAATCCCTGGCTCAAGGCCTCAAATTACCCTCGATTGGGGTGCATCACCTCGAAGGACACCTACTTTCACCGCTTTTAGGGGTTTCCGTACCGGAATTCCCCTTTATCGCCCTCCTAGTCTCAGGCGGGCATACCCAGCTAATGCTAGTTAGCGGGGTTGGTAAATACCAACTTCTAGGCGAAACCTTGGATGACGCCGCCGGCGAAGCTTTTGATAAAACCGCCAAATTACTGGGTTTGGACTACCCGGGCGGTGCCGCTATCTCGAAATTGGCAGAAAAAGGGCAATCTGGACGATTTGACTTGCCTAAGCCAATGTTGCATTCAGGGGATTTGGATTTTTCCTTCTCCGGCCTCAAAACGGCCGTCCTAAATCAAGTGAAAAAATTTGAAGCCCTGGGCATTACCGATACCAATGAGATTGCAACTTTTCATGCGGATCTCGCACGAAGCTTTGTCGATTCCTTAGTAGCAGTCTTGGTTAGTAAATCCGAGAAAGCACTAAAGCAAACTGCTTGCAAACATGTAGTACTGGCTGGTGGCGTGGGAGCCAATTTGCAATTACGCGCAGCTCTCAATGCCAGCGCCAAGAAGAATCGGTTTGAGGTTCACTATCCACCAGTCGATCTATGTACCGATAACGGTGTGATGATTGCTTTTGCTGGTGCACTGCGCATGTTGGCAGAAAATAATGGCTCGACCACCTCAGGCGCTTTTGATATCAAACCCCGCTGGGATTTGGCGAGCAATAATCTCGCTTAGAGTTATTTGGTAAGACTAATTTTGGCGTAAGCGCTGTGATTGTGAATCGATTCGAAGTTCTCAGCCTCAACCACTAAAGAGAAAATACGATCATCGTCTTTGAGCTGACCAGCAACATCGCGCACTAAGTCTTCAACAAACTTCGGATTGTCATACGCGCGCTCGGTAACCCACTTCTCATCAGGCCGCTTGAGCAAGCCCCACAGCTCGCTTGAGGCTTGACTCTCAGCAGCCGCAACCAAATCTTCCACCGTCATCTTGGTCTGTGGATCCAGCACAACAGACATAGTCACGTGTGAGCGTTGATTATGTGCGCCGTACTCAGAAATCTCTTTAGAGCAAGGGCACAAACTCATGACTGGAACTAAAGCGCGAAGATTCAACTCAACATCGATTGCACCAGACGCATTTTGCTTTGCTTTTGCAGTCCAAGTCACTTCGTAATCCATTAAGCTTTCAACACCAGAAACTGGTGCAGCTTTTTTTACGAAGTGCGTATATGTAAATTGAATGCGACCTTCACTTGCATTCAGTAGTGGCAACATCTCACGCACCATGGCAACTACAGATGCGCTATCAATAGGCTCATTGTGTTTTTGCAAAAGCGCAATGAAGCGGGACATATGCGTGCCCTTCACATGGGCTGGCAAAGCGACATCCATTTCAAAATTACCAACAGCAGGCATGACACCAGTCTGAGTGCGAATGCTTAAGGGATGACGTAGTCCTCGAATCCCCACCTGTTCAATTGGTAAGGCACGCTCATCATGCGAGGACTGAATGTCCGGCATGGCTTGAGGTTTGAGAAAGGCGGTGTTGATGTCGTTCATAACTCTATTTTCAGGCAAAAATGACTTATTTGCCTGCGGCCACAGGATTTGCAGCAGTTTTTACTGGAAAACGCAGGGAAATAGCCTTTGCAATCCCCTCAGAGTCCAGGCCGCATTTACTCATCAAGAGTTTGTAATCGCCATGCTCCACAAATTGATCTGGAAGACCTAGTTGTAATAGGGGCTTATTGATACCCATAGCGGAAAGCGCTTCTAAGCACGCACTACCAGCACCACCCTGAATCGCACCATCCTCAATCGTCACAAAATAATCATGGTCTTGTGCCAAGGATTTTAGAAGCTCAAGATCTAATGGTTTTACAAAACGCATATTGGCAACAGAGGCATCCATTTGCTCAGCCACTTCAAGCGCTGGGTAGAGCAAAGTTCCAAAAGCCAAAATCGCTATGCGCTGACCAGTAGGTGCATTGGACTTACGACGCAATTCGCCTTTACCCAATGGCACAGTACGTAATTCTTTTGAAGGGATAGTTCCAATACCCGCGCCACGTGGATAGCGAACTGCGCTTGGGTGGGGCTGATGGAAAGCTGTCGTTAATAAATCACGGCACTCTGCTTCATCCGCCGGCGTCAAGACAAGCATGTTCGGAATGCAGCGTAAGAATGGAATGTCATACGCGCCCGCATGCGTCGCACCATCCGCACCAACTAAGCCAGCACGATCCAATGCAAACAGCACTGGTAAATCCTGAATCGCCACATCATGAATCAGCTGATCGTAGGCGCGTTGCAAGAAGGTTGAATAAATTGCGACCACAGGCTTCATGCCTTCACATGCCATACCGGCAGCAAAAGTGACTGCATGTTGTTCCGCAATACCCACATCGTAGTAGCGCTTCGGAAAATTCTGCTCAAACTCCACCAGACCTGAGCCTTCACGCATTGCTGGCGTGATGCCAATGAGTAATGGATCAGCATGCGCCATATCGCATAGCCATTCACCAAATACCTGAGTAAAGGTTTTTTGAGAAGAGGCAGTGGATTTCTTAACACCCTCTTCAGGATTAAATTTGCTAGGCCCGTGGTAGAGAACTGGATCTGCTTCTGCCAACTCATAGCCTTGGCCCTTACGCGTGACAACATGTAAGAACTGAGGGCCGCGACCCTCAAGTGCTAAGCGGCGGACATTTTGCAACATCGGAATGAGGGCATCCAAATCATGACCATCAATTGGTCCGAAGTAGTTAAATCCAAACTCTTGAAAAATCGTAGAGGGCGAAACCATACCCTTGGCATGATCTTCTAAACGTTTAGCAAACTCACGCAAAGGAGGGGCAATAGATAAAACGCTATCGATACCCTTCTTGGTGGCTGAGTAAATATTGCCACTTAATAATCTAGCAAGGTGTCGAT
>JACCDG011877907.1_pt1 | contig 12156 bp, 18 predicted proteins | sample 7442471 | NCBI WGS metagenome assembly JACCDG01 (sample SAMN15323444, study PRJNA562643) | freshwater metagenome | isolation source: river surface water | place: USA:Blue River Watershed | collected 2017-08-17 | reverse complement strand
ACAGGGTCCACACAGTGCCCGCAACGACATGACCAATGGCCAGGCCGATGCCGGTGGCGGACAGGGCCCAGCCACCACCCATCAGGGCGATCAGCATGAACACCAGTTCACCTGCAAACATGTTGCCAAACAGTCGCATGCCGTGCGAAACCGTCTTGGCAAGGTATTCGATCATCTGCATCAGGAAGTTGACCGGATACAGGGCCCAGTGGTCACCAAAGGGCGCAGCAATCAGTTCGTGCGCCCAGCCACCCAGGCCTTTGATCTTGATGTTATAGAACAGACACACAAGCAGCACCGAGGTCGACAGGCCCAGCGTGGTGGACAGATCGGCCGTGGGCACAACGCGCATGTAATCCTTGAAGCCCAGGGCAGGACCAGCGGAGTGCCAGAACTGAGGAATCAGATCCACAGGCAACATGTCCATGGCGTTCATCAGGAAGATCCAGACGAACACCGTCAGCGCCAGTGGGGAAATCAGCTTGCGGCTCTTGGCGTTGTGGATCACGCCTTTGGCCTGGTTTTCGACCATTTCGGAGAGGATCTCAACGGCGGCCTGGAAGCGGCCAGGCACACCAGAGGTGGCCTTGCGTGCCGCCATCCACAAGATCAGGCAACCCAGCGCACCCAGGACCACCGAGAAAAACACGGAGTCGAAGTTGAAGAGGCTGAAGTCAACAATGCTGGTTTGCTTGACGCTCTGAAAAGAGAAGTCTTTCTGCAGGTGTTGCAGGTGGTGCTGGATGTATTCTCCAGCGGTCGGGCCATGTGCGCCAGCGGTTTCAGCAGACATAAATCACCAATCCAGTTTTCAAATTCGTTTACGGGTCCTGCGAGGCCACCAGCCCAAAGCCATGACCACCCAGGACACCTTCATCGTCACCACAAAGCCGGCCAGCAAGGCCAACCAGCTCAGCTGCGAAATCAGCAACGGCGAGGCCACCAGGAGCACCACCGTCAAAAGAATCTTGACCAACTCCCACACAAACAGGCCTGCCAAGGCAGCCCCTGCTTGCGCCAGGCGCGCTTGCCGAACCCAGGCCCGAGCAAACACTGCCGATGGCAGCACCACCGCCACCGCCCCCCAGGCCACCGACGACACCAGTCGCCATTGACCGCTGAACACAGCAACTGCAGCAGCCAGCAACACACCAGCGCCCGTCTGCCATGCGACCACCTTCCAGACATCAACCTTGGGTTGATCTGCGCGCCAAGCGGCCGCCTGTTCGGAGGTCAAGGGCTTGAATTGCGGCTCAAGATCCTTATCTGCATCATCGTCTTCCCACATTACTGAGGGAGCGGCTTGACCCGAAGGACCTGCCTGTGGATGAGATTCCTCCGGAATTTTCACCATGACAAATTACAACCAGGTTACGCGCACGCGACAATTTGCAAAGCTCTTCATTATACGTAGAAACCCGAAAACTGCGGGGTTTTTTCTGCCCCATGCCGAAATCCCGGTCGCAGCCGCACGCTGCGACAATAGACCCCCTCTGACAACAAGCTTGGGAACCGACGTGTACGAAACCATCAAATGGCTACATCTGGCCGGCGCCATCGTCTGGATGGGCGGTATGGCTTTTGTTCTCTGGGCGCTGCGCCCCAGCCTGGGCGGCCTGGCTCCTGATGTACGCGCGACCTTGATAGGGCGCGTGCTCTCGCGCTTTTTTACCGCCGTCTGGCTGTGCATTGCCGTATTGCTGGCTTCGGGCCTGTGGATGCTGCTGAGTGCCGACATGCGACTGGCCCCCAAGGGCTGGCACGCCATGAGCGGTCTGGGCGCGCTGATGTGCCTGATCTTCGCGCACATCTGGTTTGCCCCCTACCGCCAATTGCGCCGCGCCCTGGCCCAGGCCGACTGGGCCCAGGCAGGCCAGGCCCTGGCACGCATTCACCCTCTGGTTGTGACCAATTTCTGTCTGGGCTGGCTGGCTGTGGCCGCCGTCATCGTCTGGCGCTGAACACCATGAATACACCTATTTCCCCCGCCGATTCACTGATTGAGTACCCCTGCGCTTTTCCCATCAAAGTCATGGGGGCCATGGCCGAGGGCTTTGCACAGGCACTGGCTGAAGTCGCCCAGGAGTTTGACCCGGCATTTGACGCCAGCACCATGGAACTGCGCCCCAGCAAGGGCGGCAACTATCTGGGCGTGACCTTGCACATCACCGCCACCAGTCGCGAACAGCTCGACAGCCTGTACATGCGCCTGAGCTCGCACCCCATGGTCAAGGTCGTTCTGTAATGCAAGTGCGCGTGCTGGGCCAGGTACCTTACCTGCCCACTTACGAGGCCATGCAGGCCTTCAGCGCTGAGCGCACTGAAGACACGCCCGATGAGCTGTGGCTGTGCGAGCACCCGCCCGTCTTTACCCAGGGCCTGGCAGGTCAGGCCGGTCACTTGCTGACCCCGGGCGATATTGCGGTAATACACACAAATCGGGGCGGGCAAGTCACCTACCACGGCCCTGGGCAAGTCATGGCCTACCCGCTGCTGAACCTTCAACAACGCGGCTACTTCGTCAAGGAATATGTGTACAAGCTCGAGGAATCGGTCATCCGCACCCTGGCCCACTTTGGCGTGACCGGTCACCGTGTGAGTGGCGCGCCCGGCATCTATGTGCGTCTTGATGACCCGTTCAGTCACGCGGCACTGACGGGCCCCAGACACCCCGCTGACCCCTTTCGTGGCCTGGGCAAAATCAGCGCCCTGGGCATCAAGGTCAGCCGCCACTGCACTTACCACGGTCTGGCCCTGAACGTGGCCATGGACCTGGAACCCTTCTCCCGCATCAACCCTTGCGGCTACGCCGGGCTCAAAACCGTGGATCTTTCTACAATCGGTGTTCAGACCACCTGGCAAGACGCTGCGCAGGTGCTGGCCGCGGAACTCACCACACGATTGTGAACAAAGCGCCCTTACAACAGGCACAACCATGAGCAACACCACCCCTGAACGCAACGTCGTGCGCGAAGCACAGACCGTCGAGAACTACGACCCGCTGGCCAAGCAAAAAGCCGCGGCCAAGCTCTCGCGCATCCCCGTCAAGGTCGAACAGGCCGAGGTGCTCAAAAAGCCCGAATGGATTCGCGTCAAGGCGGGCTCACCGACCACGCGCTTTTACGAGATCAAGGACATCCTGCGCAGCAACAAGCTGGTGACGGTGTGCGAAGAAGCCAGCTGCCCCAACATCGGCGAATGCTTCGGCAAGGGCACAGCCACCTTCATGATCATGGGCGACAAGTGCACCCGCCGCTGCCCGTTCTGCGATGTAGGCCACGGCCGACCCGACCCGCTGGACACGCAGGAACCCGAGAACCTGGCGCAAACCATTGCCAAGCTGGGGCTCAACTACGTGGTCATCACCAGCGTGGACCGTGACGACCTGCGCGACGGCGGCGCCGAGCACTATGTGCAGTGCATCACGCACACCCGCGAGCTGTCACCGAAAACACAGATTGAAGTGCTGGTGCCCGACTTCCGTGGCCGCCTTGAAAAAGCGCTGGACATCATGGCTGCAGGCCTGCCGGACGTGATGAACCACAACCTGGAAACGGTGCCCCGCCTGTACAAGGAGGCCCGCCCTGGCGCCGACTACGCCCACTCGCTGAAATTGCTCAAGGACTTCAAGGCGCGCTTTCCGCACATCCCGACCAAGAGCGGCCTGATGGTCGGCCTGGGCGAGACCGACGAGGAAATCCTGGAAGTGATGCGCGACATGCGCGCGCACGACATCGACATGCTCACCATCGGCCAGTACCTGGCCCCCAGCAACAGCCACCTGCCGGTGCGCCGCTATGTGCACCCGGACACCTTCAAGATGTTCGAGGACAAAGCCTACGAAATGGGCTTCACCCACGCTGCCGTGGGCGCGATGGTGCGTTCAAGCTACCACGCCGACCAACAGGCCCATGGCGTTCTGAACGCAACCGAGCCGCAAGCCTGACCGTCAAGCCGGGTCTGCGGGCGCCATGTTTTCGTAGGCCTTGACGGCTTCAGCCGCATACATCAGGGCTGGCCCACCACCCATGTAGACGCAGACTGTGAGCATCTCTTCCAACTCCTGGCGTGTGCAACCCAGGCGGACCAAGGCCTTGACGTGAAAGCCGATGCACCCCGAGCAATGCTGGGTGATGCCAATGGCCAGCGCAATCAGCTCCTTTTGCTTTTCGCTCAAGGCGCCCTCTGCCATCGAAGCTCTGGCCAGCTGGCTAAAGCCTGTCATGGCTTCTGACTGCGATTTGCGGAAAGGACCCAGGCAATTGTTGATGTTCTGCATCAAGCCTGAGTGGTCGAATGTGCTCATGATCTGCTCCTGTTTTCAAGGAGTGTCCTCGCACAAGCCCGATTCAGATTTGATCCGCATCAATCCACGACCGCCTCGCGGTCATCGAATCACGCAGAAAAAATTCAGACTTGCTCGGCCAGCACAACCGCCGGGTCTTCGCTGTCCATCACGCGTTGCGCCCACTCGGCCAGCTTGGCGGTGTCTGCGCGCAGCACCTGCTGCTTGACCAGCAAAATTTGTGAGGGGTGCATAGAAAAGCTGCGCAGGCCCAACCCCAGCAACAAGCGGGTCATGCCAACGTCGCCCGCCATCTCGCCACACACGGATACCGACTTTCCCTGCCTGCGACATTCCGCAATCGTATCGGCCACCAAGCGCAACACCGCGGGGTGCAAAGGGTCATACAGGTGCGCCACTGACTCATCGGCCCGATCAATGGCCAGGGTGTACTGGATCAGGTCGTTGGTCCCGATCGACAAAAAATCAAAGTAGCGCAGGAACATGCGCACCGACAGCGCAGCAGCCGGCACCTCGATCATGGCGCCGACTTGTACAGCGCCATAAGCCACAGCCCGGCGGTCAAGCTCCTGTCGCGCCTGCTCCAGCAAGGCCAGGGTTTGCCGGATTTCACTGCCATGGGCCAGCATGGGCACCAGCATGTTCACTTTGCCATGCGCCGCTGCGCGCAAGATGGCGCGCAGCTGGGTCAGGAACATGGAGGGGTCCGCCAGGCTCCAGCGAATGGCGCGCAAGCCAAGGGCGGGATTCAGGTGTGCGGCATCATGGCGCGCTTCATCCAAAGGCTTGTCGGCACCCACGTCCACTGTGCGAATGGTCACGGGCATGCCATTCATCCCCTCCACCGCACGTCTGTAGGCCTCGTATTGCTCGTCTTCGTCAGGCAAATTTCCCTGACGCCCCATGAACAAGAACTCGCTGCGAAACAAGCCCACGCCCACAGAGCCTACCTGCACCACGGCATCGGTGTCCTCGGGCATTTCGATGTTGGACAACAGTTCGATTCGTTCGCCGTCCAGCGTGACTGCAGGCGTGTGCTTGAGACGTGACAGCCGCTCGCGCTCGAGCGCACCCTGGCGCTGCTTGAAGCCGTATTCGGCAAGCACAATGGGCGAGGGGTCCACAATGACCACGCCCGCATCGCCGTCGATGATGATCCAGTCGTCCGGACGAATCAGCTGGCTGGCCGTGCGCGCACCGACCACCGCCGGAATGTCCAGGCTGCGCGCCACGATGGCCGTGTGCGAGGTCTTGCCCCCCACATCCGTCACAAAGCCTGCAAACACGCTCTGCTTGAATTGCAGCATGTCAGCGGGAGACAAATCGTGCGCCACAAGCACCAAGGGCACATCCATGGTGTCATCGAGCTGCAGCTCTTGCTGCGGGCGCGCCGCTCGCCGGGGTTGCGTGACCGGCGACACGCTGCCCTTCAGACAGAACAAGACCCGCTCAGCCACCTGCTCCATGTCTGCGATGCGTTCACGCAGGTAGGGGTCTTCCATCTCGTCGAATTGCCGCGCAATGACTTCGAGCTGACTGGTGACGGCCCACTCGGCGTTGTAATAACGTTCTTCAATCCACTGGCGCACGCCTGCCGTGAGTTCCATGTCCTCCAGCAGCATCAGGTGCACATCCAGCAACGCCGTCAACTCGTGCGGCGCGTCCTTGGGCATGTCCTTTTGCAGCTTTTGCAGCTCTTGTACCACCTCATCACGGGCGCGGCGCAGGCGATCGATTTCGGCCGGAACCTGTTCAGGCTCAATGAAGTAGTGCGCCACATCCACACGACTGGACGCGACCAGCACAGCGCGGCCAATGGCCACACCGCGCGCCACCACCAGTCCATGGATGCTGAAAGTCATGTCATTGCCCTTCGCCGAACTTGTCTTCAAACAGTGCCAACAACTGAGCCAGTGCCTCGTCTTCCTGATCGCCCAGGGTTTCGAGCTGGACTTCACTGCCCAGTCCTGCGGCCAGCATCATGACGCCCATGATGCTTTTGGCATTCACGCGCCGGGACCCTTTGCTGATCCAGACCTCGCACGGAAAACTGCCCGCCAGTTTGGTCAACTTGGCCGAGGCACGGGCATGCAAACCCAGTTTATTGCTGATGGTCGTGGTGGCTTGGGCCATGTTTTTTTCCTGTCTGGTTTTGCGGGGCCGTGCTGCCCACCGTCATGATGCCTTGCGTACCGCCAGATTGCGCGCGAGCCACCAGAGCCTCCAGGCTTTCGTGCCTGTAGCACACGCTGCGCAGCAGCATGGGCAGGTTCACCCCTGCTACAAGCCGGGTATGCACACCGTCGTTGAGCTGCTGAGCCACATTGCAAGGCGTGGCGCCAAACACATCGCTGAGGATGAGAATGGCCTCTACATCCCAATCGCTGGTGATCTGGCGAGCGCGTTGCAGAGTTTCCTCGGGCGCTTCCTTGGCAGGCACATCCAGTGCACGCACGCACGCAGCGCTGTCCGGGAACACATGCAACACACAGTCCTGCAAGGCTTGGGCCAGGGGCGCATGGGCAATGATCAAAATGCCGTTCATGGGGCTCATTATCGGCTCAGATCAACGTGGTGCGATGGCCTCAAACAAGGTCGCCGCAGGTTCTTCGGCACGCTTGTCCGCATAAACCACAGCGTGCACGATGTGCATGTGCTCACCTTGAGCAAAAGCACCCCACACCGCCTGCATGTGCACAGCTCGTCCATCCGGGCGCTGCCCATGGGCTTGTAATGATTCGCTGGCTGGCAAAGCCATCATGACACTCTTGGTCCAGGGTTGGCGCGCGTCGACTTGCGCATGCATGTTCTCCAGGGTGATTTTTTGCCATCCGCTCAAGATGGCATTGGCATCCGCACCTTGTGGCAACTGCGCCGTCATGACAGCCACCATGCTCTGACCCAGCTCACAGCCAGCCACCTGCAAGTCCACATTGCTCGCACCCATGGTGACACGGCGGGTAGTCCGATCCGGCTTGCAGGGCAGCTGGACTTTGAGTGTGCTGCCCTCAAAACCCACGCTGCGCCAATCCATCGCGGGAGTGCAGGCTGTCAGCACCAACACCGCCCCCAGCAGGCTAGCGAAATGCTTCTTGAAAGAAATCTTGCTCATGCTGTGATTATCGCGACAGCCAGGCCCTGCGCAATTGGTCACAATGTCGGCATGAATGCATTAGATGGAATCAGGGTTCTGGACCTTTCGCGCGTGCTGGCCGGACCCTGGTGCACGCAAACCCTGGCCGACCTGGGGGCAGACGTCATCAAGGTGGAGCGTCCTGGCGCTGGCGACGACACGCGCGGCTGGGGCCCGCCCTTCATGCCTGATGTGCAAGGGCAGGACACCAGGGATGCAGCCTACTTTTTGAGCTGCAACCGCAACAAGCGCTCGTTGACCTGCGATATTTCCCAGCCAGAGGGACAAGACCTCGTCCGCGCTTTGGTGCCGCATTGCGATGTGTTCATCGAAAATTTCAAGGTCGGCGACATGGCCCGTTACGGGCTGGACTACGAGAGCTTGATCGCGCTCAACCCCAAACTGGTGTACTGCAGCGTCACGGGCTTTGGCCAGACTGGCCCTTACAAGGACCGGGCCGGTTATGACTACGCCATTCAGGGCATGGGCGGCCTAATGAGCATCACCGGGGAACGCGACGACCTGGGCGGTGGCCCACAAAAAGTTGGCGTCGCAGTCGCAGACTTGTTCACCGGCATGTATGCCACAGTTGGCATTCTGGCCGCGCTACGCCATGCCGAGCGCACGGGCGAAGGTCAACACCTGGACATGGCCCTGCTCGATGTGCAGGTGGCCATGCTGGCCAACATGGGCTCCAACTACCTGGTCGGCGGCAAGGTACCGACACGTGCAGGCAATGCCCACGCCAATATCGTCCCTTACCAAGTGTTTGAGGTCGCCCCCGCCGTTGGAGGCAGCTCTGAGGCCAAGGATCACATCATCGTGGCAGTGGGCAACGATGGGCAATTTGCCAAATTCTGTGCTGTGCTGCAATGCCCGGAACTCGCGCTCGACCCACGCTATGCCACCAATGCAGAACGCGTTCGTCATCGCGCCAGCCTGGTGCCTTTGCTGCAAACGCGTTTGCTCGCGCATAGCAAAGCCTATTGGCTCGCAGCCCTGGAAGCTGCCAAAGTTCCCTGTGGCGCCATCAACCGGCTGGACGAGGTGTTCAACGATCCCCAAGTGCAGGCCCGTGCCATGGTGGACCACTGGCGCCATCCGCAGCAGCCCGACTTGAGTCTGGTGGCCAGCCCCATCCGCATGAGCAAAACGCCGGTGCGCAAGGACCTGTGCCCACCCCAGTTAGGCCAACACACCACCGAGGTACTGAGCGAGTTGCTGGGGCAATCACCACAGGCCGTACAAGCCCTTCGCGACAAAGGCATTGTCTGAGGCGTAAACTCGCCCATATGAAGTTGACTTCACGCTTTTTCAATCGCCGCCGCTGGACCCTGTCCGTACTGAGCCTCTTGAGTACAGGGCTGCTGCTGGGTTGCTCTTCGGATAAGGCTCCGGCCTCGACCTTTGTGCTGCTCGATGGCAGCCGACTGAACACCGAGCATTTGCAAGGCAAGGTGGCCCTGATCAATTTCTGGGCCACAAGTTGCACCACCTGTGTGGCCGAAATGCCCGAACTGATCAGCACCTACAAACAGTTCAAAGATCAGGGTTTTGAGACCATTGCCGTGGCCATGAGTTATGACCCGCCCAGCTACGTGGTCAACTTTGCGCAAACGCGGCAGTTGCCCTTCAAGGTGGCTATCGACAACACGGGTGCAGTCGCCAAAGCTTGGGGCGGCATTGAGCTGACACCCACCACGTTCCTGATCGACAAACACGGGGCCATCGTCAAGCGCTATGTCGGCACGCCGGACTTCAAGGAGCTGCACCAGTTGCTGGCGCAGCTGCTGAAGGCTTGACGATTTACCCGATCACTTGTCCTTGAACTGATCGTGGCAGGCCTTGCAGGTGCCTGCAGTCGCCGTGAACGCTTTTTTCACGGCGTCCAGATTGCCGGTCTTGGCCGCCGCACTCAGGTTCTCGGCCTCTTTTTGCAGTTTGTCGCCGGCTTCCTTGAACTTCGCGGGCTGCTCCCAGATGGCGGCCTTGGCCTTGGTCTCAGGCACCATATCCGTACCTTCGCCAAATGCCGTCCAAGGCAGTTTGGCCAGCATGGCCACGGTTGCTGCATTTTCCTGAGCAGCGGCTGCATTGAAAGACACCTTGCCTTGCGCCATTGCACCGATGCGCCCGAAATGCTGGGACATCACAAAAAAGCTTCCCTTGCGGTACTTGACCGCATCTTCGGGTTTGGCAAATTGCGCATGTGCAGCGGTGCTGCCCAAGGTTACAAAGATCAATGCCAGCAGACTTGTACGTTTCATATGTAGAACTCCTTGAGAATCGTCACACCGCCATGGTGTGAGATGTCTTAAAGTGTCCCACGATTTGATAAAGTTTGCGTTAACAAGGATCATCCATGCACACGATTCGCACTTGGGACCTGCCCACCCGTTTGTTCCACTGGGTCTTGGTGGTCTGTGTGGTGGCCCTGGTGGTCACCGGCAACATCGGCGGCGACATGATGCGTCTGCATTTCCTGCTCGGCTACAGCGTCCTGACCTTGGTGTTTTTCCGTCTGTTCTGGGGCGTATTAGGCGGTCGCTGGTCACGCTTTTCACACTTTCCCATGAGTCCCAAGTCCATCAAGGCTTATCTGGCGGGTCAATGGCCGGCCACGCACCTGGGGCACAACCCGGTGGGCTCGTATTCGGTATTGGGCATTTTGTCGGTCCTGCTTGTCCAAGCTTCTACGGGCTTGATCAGTGACGACGAGATTGCCAACCAGGGCCCTTTGACCAGCCTGGTCTCTGGCGACTGGGTCAGCCTGGCCACCGCATGGCATACCCAACTGGGCAAACTGCTCGTCCTGGTCCTGGCAGTGATTCATGTGGTAGCCATCGTCGTCTACAAACTCAAAAAAGGAATTTCACTGGTTCCTCCCATGATTCATGGTGACAAGACCCTGGATCAACCGGCCCCTGCGAGTGCTGACGGCTGGCGGGAGCGCCTCTGGGCGCTGGCCTTGCTGGCCTGGAGCAGCGCGCTGGTTTGGTCTTTGGTGCATCTCGCCGATGGCGGGTGACGCGTTTGGGTAAACTGTTTGCCTGAATGTATTTTTCTTGACACCTTGACTCACGCCGACATCACGCTTGCGCCTGCGCACAGCCTTGACGATCTCCATCTGATTCGTGAGATTTTTCGCGAGTACGCATCCACCTTGTCTGTTGACTTGGCTTTCCAGGACTTTGAACAAGAGCTCAGCGGGCTGCCTGGCGAGTACGCTGAACCCAGAGGCGCCTTGGTGATCGCTCGTGTAGACGGTGAAGTTGCAGGCTGCTGTGCTTTGCGCCCGGCCGATACCGCAGACTACCCCAATGCTGCCGAGATGAAACGCCTGTATGTGCGCAAGGCCTTTCGCGGTTTTGGTCTCGGTCGTTTGCTCACCGAGCACATCCTCGACCAAGCTCGCCTCGCAGGCTACAGCACGGTGCTGCTCGACACGCTGGACGACATGGAAGCTGCGCGTGCCTTGTACGAGGATCTCGGCTTCACCGAGATCCCCCCGTACTATCACAACCCCTACGCAGGGGCACACTATCTCAAGGTCGAAATCGACTGATCGTCACGCCTTGGCTTGCGCCAGCATGGTTTGTGCGTCGCTGACCTCGAATTTGCCAGGGCCTTCGATGTTGAGCGTCACGACCTTGCCATCCTTGACCAGCATGGAATAGCGGTTGCTGCGCAGGCCCATGCCGCGTGCCGTGAGGTCCAGGGTCAGACCTGTGGCCTTGGCAAAATCAGCGCTGCCGTCACCCAGCATGCGCACCTTGCCAGCTGCCTGGAGATCGCGGCCCCAAGCCCCCATCACAAATGCGTCGTTGACGCTCAAGCACCAGATCTCATCCACACCCGCCGCGCGCAGAGCGTCAAAGTGCTCGATGTACCCGGGTACATGTTTGGCCGAGCAGGTCGGCGTGAACGCGCCCGGCAGCGCGAACAGCGCAATGGTTTTTCCTGCACTGGCCTGGCGCACGTCCACTGCCTGTGGGCCAACGCTGCAGCCTTCAGACGGGGTGTCGATGTATTCCATCAACGTGGTGGCGGGAAGTTGGTCACCGATCTGGATCATGAGGTTCTCCTGTTTTATAGGGTCGAAAAAAAACGACCCACGCATTGTGGGTCGTTTTCGCAAAGCTTGCAGTGAAGAGCCGGATAGGCTTACACCATGGCAGCTTTCTGGACCAAGCGGGTCGCAACCCAGTTCTTGGTCTTGGAGATCGGACGGCTTTCCGTGATCTCGATCACGTCACCCAGGTGGAATTCACCGTTGGCGTCGTGAGCGTGGTACTTGCTCGACTTGGCAACAATCTTGCCGTAGATCGGGTGCTTGACGCGACGCTCGACCAGAACCGTCACGGTTTTGGCGCGCTTGTCGCTAACGACCTTGCCAACCAAGGTGCGCTTGAGGGATGTTTTGGCTTCCGTCATGGTCACTCCTTATTTGGCGGCTTGCTTTTCAGCAAGAATGGTCTTGGCACGAGCGATGGCACGGCGAGTCTGGCTCAGCGTACCGGTGTTGCCGAGTTGTTGCGTGGCCTTTTGCATACGCAGACCGAAATGGGCCTTTTGCAGGTCCTTGATTTCGGCTTTCAGGCCATCAACGTCTTTTTGGCGCAGTTCAGCAGCTTTCATTTCTTCTTTCTCCTGATTACTGGCCAATCATGCGGGCCACGAACGTGGTACGCAGGGGCAACTTCGCAGCGGCGAGCTT
>JACCDG011733666.1_pt1 | contig 12156 bp, 17 predicted proteins | sample 7442471 | NCBI WGS metagenome assembly JACCDG01 (sample SAMN15323444, study PRJNA562643) | freshwater metagenome | isolation source: river surface water | place: USA:Blue River Watershed | collected 2017-08-17 | reverse complement strand
GTCGTGTACATACTCGACCGGCGTTCAATCGGCGGAGGTGTGCAAAGCACTTGAAGAGTCGTATCGAGGCGCGGCGCAGGTGATTTACAGGACTGTGCAGGTCAGCACCCGCTGCACTCCTGTACAGCAGGAAAAGCCCGTCGACGGGCCGCTAATACCGCCCCTCATCAAGATACCTTAGGCCGCTTTGCCATCCCACCGAAGACGTTGGACACCTTCTCGGCAACGATGTCGCGATTGACCTTCAGCTTGCTCGCGTCGCCCGTGTAAGGCGCCGGGCAATCCAGTTTCCGCGACTTGGCACGCTGGGCCACGAAGTCGCCAGAGAGGCGCCGGATTATCCGGGCTTCCCATGGCAGCAATTCAACGCCCATCGTCTCCTGCCAGGCGCGGATATGCGACCAGTCAAGCGGAGCCTCACCCATGCCACCGGAAACGGAGGGGCCTATCTCAAATAGCCATGTCGTCAGATATTCGGCGGGGTTGTCCGGGAAGACCGGCGTAATCCCCTCGTCTTTCATCTGGCGATAGCGGGAGATAGGCTCCCCCTGGTCGGCGATGTTGCCGCGCTTTTCAGGTACGGCAGAGAGCCAGGCTTGTTGCTGGACCCATAGGCTCAGCTCGTCGCCGAGCCTTTCGTAAAAGCCGTCCAGTCGCGAACCTCGCCGAATACGTGGTCGCGAATGAAGCCGATGCTGTCATCGGAATAGGCCGCGCGGAACATATCCGCTTGCGTTGGCCACTTGCCCTTCTCGGCAGGGTATTCCCACCCGTCGAACGAGATGGTCACCCGAACGAGGAAGTCGATCTGGTCATCTTTCACGTTGTCCAGCGCAGCGGTGAAGTTGCCGCCGGCCTTGCGGATACGCTCATTGCGGCGGCGGTTGTTTTCCGCATCCGCCTGCTGCCAGATTTTCGATCCGGGTCCATAAACGGTGACCGAAAGCTGATTGCCTTCGTCATCGTACAGCATCCCGCCATCGCCGTTCTTGAGGTCGATGACGCCCGTTTCGCTGGCGCGCTTTTTGGTGATATCAAACATGGGCTATCCTTTCACGGAAGGTGCCCCTGCCTGCCGCCTCCGTGACGATGGCAGGCAGGGACAAAAAACCCCGCCGAAGCGGGGGTAGTGGGGTAGTCTCAGCTCACGGACTGAATCAGACCACGAACAGGATCGCGATGGTGTAGGTTACGCCCGAGCCGGACGAGCTATTCGCAATCTTGAGCGTGTCGCCGGTCGACGCGGTGATCGCGTAGCCGGTCGAGTTGGGAGCAACGGCCATGAAAAAGCCGCCGGGCTTGATCTTGATCGTGTCCGACACGTCGCCGAACAGCGAAGCGAACTGGTTGGACGCCGCACCGCCGACGACAACGTCATTGGTGTTGCCGGACGCAGCCTGGATCGCAATCGCCTTGATCTTCGTGCCGACGATCGTGTTGCCGAACGCGTCGGTCAGGCCGTCGAGGTCCAGCGATTCCGAGGACGATGCAGCGATCGTCCGCGTATCGGTGAAAACCGCCTTGGCCTGGTCGGCGCCGGTTCCATCGGTAAACACATAGGACGGACCCCACGCAACATCGTGCGTGACGGTGCCCAGGTCGACCGTGCTGGCGAAATTGGCGGAAAACCCGCCAGAAACGCGAGCAGTGCTGAGGGAGGTTGCCATCTAGCTTTCCCCCTTACGCTTCGACGGTCACGACGCCGACACCACCCGAAGACGAGGTGATTTCGAGCGTTATGGTCGCCGAGGTGATCTGGTCGACGCCGCCGAAGTTGCGCTTGAACGACATGACCTTGGCGATGAAGTAATAGACATCGCCGTTCTGCGCGGTGACCTTGAACGAATAGTTGCTGTCCGAAGTCGCAGCGGTGTACAGCAAGTCCTGCCCGGCGTCGTCGGTGTCAAGACCGACCTCCATGGCAATCTGGCCTTCGTTGTAGCTGCCCTTGTACTTCTGGGTAGCGCGCGTGCCGATCGGGTTGTGCGTAACCAGAGCATATTCACGGCCGAACGAGCCGAGGTTGGTAACCTCGCCAACGGTCGTGAAAGAAAGGGCGCCGTACCCCGAGCTGTCATAGGTGGCGGGGGCAGATGCGGACACAGCAATAGTCGTGCCCGCCGTGGTTGCAACGGTCATTTGGTTGGCTCCTGATAGGAAAGAGCCCCGTCACGGTCAGGGCGGGCTTATTGCCGGAGTGGCAATTACTTATCGCGCCTCGGAATATGAGACGCGGAAGTCTTGGGTTTTCATAAAAAGTGATGCCTGATCGTCCATGAAGTCCGGGCCTGCGCCATCGGTATGGACGACCACGCGGGTTAGACCCGATACGGTCGGGAATTGGTCTGCGCAGGCGGCGGTCACTGCCTGCATAAGCTCAACGAGGTCGGGATAGGTCCGCGCCATCCCGGTTACCTGCACCCGGTCGGTTACGTGCCGATAGGAACCGGGGTTGGGGATGTTGCGGTCAACAGAGCTGATTTCCTGCACCGCCAGAGCGGGAAGTGTCACGTTACGCGAGACAGTCCCCCCGGTGATCCGAGAAGGAGAGGCGTCCACGTCGATCAATGCCCCGATGCCCGCATCCGCAGCGAGCAATTGGAGAATGGCGGCCACCCCGTTCATTCGTCGATCTCAAGTACTGCCGGAGCGGAAAAGCCGGTCTTGTCTTTCAGGTAGGACGCCAACCTGTCGCCGAACGCCTGCACCGCATCCTTGGCGCGGACATCGAGCGCCGGGCGGAGGAAGGGCCTCGCAGCGCGGCCAGGGTGGAAGACCTCGCCGGAAATGAAGTTGTCGCCGATCTTAAGATGGCCCGTGGCAACGTCGCCGAGGACATCCCCCCGCTTCGCCGCCTTGTTCAACAGCCGCGGGGATTTCCCGCTGTCGCCAGCGCGGATGAAGTGCGGCGCGACGCCGTATTCCTGGAACCAGCCGAGATAGCTGTGCTCGCCCTGCAGCTTCACCCGAACGCTAACCGTCCCGTCCGCATTGACCTTCGGATTTGAGGTCTTGATGGCCTTGCGTAGCTTGCCGGTCTTGCGTTCCGCCCGTGCCCGCGCCTCATCCCGGACGGGCCGGGCGGCAGCAGTGAGGGCAGACCTAACAGCGTTCTTTTGCAGCTTTGCCGGGAAGGCGGCCAGGAACGCGTCCAGTTCCTTAAAACCCTTGGTCTTAATCATGGCCGCACGCCTTCCGGGGTGACCTGTTCCGCCAGCATTTCCAGCGCCTCGCGCAATCCCAATTCCACCGGACCCGAGACGATGCGATATTCCTCACTGCGGATGCGGAGGCGCATGTCGCTGGTTACGTCCGTTCGATACCGAATGCGGATCCGGCAGGGCCTGCGGGCGATGTCCACGCCTTCCGCCAGCCTGTCGCCACGCGAAGGCAGCATGTCCTGCACTTCAGCCCATACGGTCGCCAGCGGCACCCATCCCTTGGTGTCCGTCCGGAACGTGCTTTCGCGCGTCGCCCCGGACTGGAGGATGGTAATCCGCCTGTTGAGGCGACCGGCTTGCACTTAGTACAGTTCCGTCAGCAGGGCAGCGCCCGAGCCGTCGCCGGCCCAGATGCCCTTTACGACACCGCGATAGGCCGTAATCTCGGCGTTCTCGTTCTGCGCCAGCGAGAAGCTGAAGTTGGTCGCCGAGGCCGTGCCGCTGTGCAGCAGGACGTAAAGCCGGTTTGCATCGGTGTTTTCGATGACGAACGGGCCGGTCACAGTCGCAAGCGTGGTGCTTGTGGTCGTGGAGTTGGTTGAGGTTGGGGCAGCCATTGTATTCGTTTCCCTTACGAAGATGCGTAGGAACGGTAATTAGCAAGCAGTGCTTCCACCGCATTGGGCATTGCAGACATGTTGACTTCAGTCGCGGCCGATCGGTTTTCGTACCATTGGTTAATCAGCAGCAGGATGGCGCGTTTTACCGATGCCGGGACGGTCGCGTAGCCGGCAACATAAGTCACCTGCACCACGTTGACGCCGGTCATGGTGTCCGGCCAGGACTTGTCCGAATTGATGACCACCCAAGCCGGATCGTTCGCGTCGTCCAGCGTGTAGTCGTCCGAGCTAACCGTCTGGAGGTCGCCCGCCGTGTCGTAATACTTCACATGCGTGACCGACTGGATATTGCCCTTCGGCAGCATGATTGCGTCGGAAAACGCGTCCTGGGTAACCTTCCACGTCTGCGAGACGATGGCGCGGCCGGTGTATTGTTCGACGTAATCGGTAGCCGCGGCAATCAGGTCGTCGACCAGCGTGTTTTCGTCGGTACCGTCGATGCGGCAGTGCAATTTGGCTTCATCGGCCGTGACCGGATAGGTCGAAGGTCCGGTGACCAGGCTAAGACCCATTTAACGCCTCCCGCCTGATGCCACAGCGCGACCGCCGGACGATGTTGCCCGCCGAGGGCCTGTATTCTGTTCCCTGCGCGGCATTCCGCGAACCGCAGGGCGGGAAACCCCGCGCGCAGCAACGCCCGGCCGCATAGTCGTAGCGGCGCGGTGGAACTTCGCCGTCGCCGTGCCCGAGCCGGTGAAGGCAATCACGCCTTCCGCAGCGCCCTCGATCGTCCCGCCGATACCCTCGGCCGCGCCGGACAGGTTGAGCGAGCCGGAACCAGCCGCGGCAATGGGAACCACGCCAACGCTATCGCCCGTAAGCCCGAATGAGCCCGCACCAGCGCCGACAATCGAGACGGCACCCTCGGATGCCCCCGAGGCGTCGAACGTGCCTGATGCGGCACCAGAGACGGCCACAGCGCCACCAGATGCGCCGGTGAACGATACGGAGCCCGAACCGATGCCCGCAACCGGATTGCTACCAGCAGCCGAGCCCGTGAAGTCCAGGCTGGACGAGGCCGAACCGGCAACGCGAACCGTGCCCGCGCTCTCTCCGGTGAAGGCGATCGAGCCCGAGCCCGCGCCTGTATCAAGAACGCCGCCAGCCGCTGCGCCGGTGATGGCGAACGAACCGGAGCCCGCGCCAGCGATATTGACTGCGCCAGCGCCCGAGCCGGTGAAGCTCAGTGTCGAGGATGCTGCACCGACAATCGCGACGACGCCGGCAGAGGCGCCCGTGAAGTCGATAGAACCCGCGCCTTCGCCCGAGACACTTGACCCGGTGGTGCCGGCAGCCGTGCCGGTGAAATCGAGCGAGCCCGAGCCTTCGCCGACCACTTCGCCGGGGAAGAAATCAGCCGTCAGGATTACGCCAGCCGGGCCGTCATCCCACCTGTCGGCGCCGCCGCGCAGGTTGCTTTCAAGCTGGCCGAAAAGGTCAGCCATGGGCAATCTTCCCGCTGCCGCGCACAGCTCCGGTGGTCGTGGTGCTGCACAGTTCGATAAGCATCAGGCATGCGTCGTTAGGCACTTCAGAGAAGCCCAGCGCGGCCCAATCGCCAACCTCGCCCTTGTTCGCTACGTACAGCGGAAGAACGGTTCGCATGCGGGTAGCGGTAAAGCCGAAGTTGCCCGCCGTGCCGGTCGATGCCGACAGGATGACCGTATTAATATCACGGATGAACTTGCCCGCGTCTGCCGAGGGAATGAGGCCATTGAGGCTAATCATGCGGCTTGCACGGATGGTGCCGCCAACCGCGACCACGGTCAGGTTGCCGCTGGAGCCGTCGTTATAGGTGACGTTGATCGTTGCGTTCGAGGCCGTGGCGCCCGTGTCGGTGTACCACTCCATCCACCATTGGATATCGCTGAAATTGCTATCGCCGCGCCGTGAAGCATCAAGGTTCAAGCCGCCGCTATCGAGATCAAGGTTCACGGTCTGCGAAGTTGTGACGTTGCCGACAAGCCCGCCCATGTGGCCAACCCGGTCGTGGATTTCCAACGTAACAGCAGCATTGCTGCAATTGAGGGTCAGCCAGGCCAGATAGGACGTTGCCGGGCTGGTCTGGTTGGTGAAGCCGATCGCGCCCGTGGTCGCACTGGTGGGGATTGCCGCAGTGGTCGGGGCCGCGCCCTGTCCCGGCTGTCCTGTCGCGCGCCAGAGGCTGTAATAGGTGCCAGCGACAGCGTTAGAGATGCTTGCCTTGTCCACGACAAAGCGTGACGGGCCATTGCCCAGCGCATCAATAAGTCCGTCGCGGGTCGTGATGGTCATCAGGAACCGCCCGCCGTGATCGAAAACGAGGTGACGGTTACCTGCTGGCCCGAGGCAATCGAGGTGTTGTCCAGCGTCAAGTCGCCGCCGCCGCCCGTCGCGGTGATGGTGCCCTGAATATGGGCCGTAGTGCCGTCCGAAGCGTAGATGCGGAAATGCCCGGCCGTCCCGGTCGCATCGGCAGAGGTGTCCTGCCAAGTGCCCGTCAGCGCCTTGGAACCACCCGAGGCACCGGCAAGCCAGTCCGAGGGCAGGTTGAGCGTGGCGAGAACCGTGCCAGCATCAGCCGTGCCGACGTTGGCGGGAACCGAGCCGCTGCGAATCTTGAGCACCGCCGACGTGCCTACCGCCGTTTCGATGGCGTCCAGGACAGCGTTTCGGACCGAGGTGGAGAACTGGAAAGCCATTTAGCGAACCTCTTTCTTGCGGGCGCCCTTCGCGCGGGTCGATTGCGCGCCCTTCAGGCTGCCGCCGGGTTTTCCGTCGCCGTCGTGGTCGAGCGGGCTGCGGCGTTCCGGCGCTGGCGCGGCTACGGCGCGCTCAATGCGGTCTTCCTCGTAGGGAATGGCGTAGCGGGCGCTATGAAGGCGTGTGGCTTCCGCCTCATCGCATTCGTAGATGTCGCCGGGCTGGAGGTTGAAGGTCGGTCCCGAAAGACCGACCAGCAACCGAACTTTTACGCTTCGCACGGCAGAACAACGAAGTTGATGACAAGCACGTTGTCACCAGCCGTCGAGGCGTGAAGGTTCGTAAGCCGCAGCTTGAACGAACCATCTGCAACAGCCGAAACACCCACGATGAACTCGCCAGCGGAGGTGTGCGTCTTGATGCAGGCGACCACTACGTCGGTCGCGCGGACCTTCGTATTGGTTACGGTGAACTCAGCTTCCGCACCGCCTGCGACAGTCTGCGAGACAGTCGTAATGACGCCCGAATAGGCCGAGCAGGTCACGCCAGTCGTAATCGAGCTTGCCTGCGTGACCGCAGTCTGCCCCTGGGTAACCAGCACGCCATCAGCGTTGCGGTAGCCGGTGGTATTGTAAGAGCCAGCCATGTGGCTTCCTCCCTAAAAGGGAAGGGGCGAGCCGAAGCCCGCCCCAACCGGTTACGCCATGACGAGGTGCTTGACGGCGCTGGTCTGGATCAGGTCGCCGTCGAGGCGAACGATGCCGGCCAGGCCGATGTTCGGCCAGTAGTACTCACGGCGCACGCCGACGACGGGAGCGCCGACCTTGCGGACGTAGTACTTGCTATGGTCGCCGAAGATAACCGGCTTAGTGCCGGTCGCCGCGTTGACCATCGCCTGGTTGACCGAATAGTTGTAGCCGAGCAGCCGGCCGGGCTCGCCCGTGCGGATGTCGCCCATCGACCAGATGTACTGGCCGTTGCCGTCCTTGAGCTTGCGAATCTGGCTCAGGGTGGTGTCGTTGAACTGCCAGCGCGCCTTCGGCGAGGCCCGGTAAGCCGGGTCAACCGAGTGCAGCAGATCAATCAGTTCATCAGCAATGAACGCGGTCGTCGAGGCCGAGGTCTTGCCGGCAGTCGAAGCCGCGACGATGCCGAGCGGGTCGCCCGTGCCGTCGCCGACAGTCAGCTCCGAGTTGACGCGACGGGCGAGACGTTCGCCGAGCAGCTCACCGATGAACTGTTCGATGTCGATCGCGCTGTCCTGCATGATTTCCATGGAAATCTGCACCCATTCGGTGTCGTAGGCGAACGCACCAAGGGTCATCTTGGTGAAGGTCGCATCGACGCCGCCGTCGTCCGTCATGGCCGTGGCTTCAGTGTGCTGCGCAGCAGCAACTGCAGTGTCGTCGGTCTTCGGGAAGTCCAGCGGGTTGCCGCCCGAGGTGTTGAGCACCGTGCAGATGGCTTCATCGTACATCGGACCCCAAGCCTTCATCGTCTTGTCAACGACGGCAGCCAGGTCGGTCGGAACGGTGTAGCCACCAGCGCCGGCCGTGGTCGACTGAGCGCGAAACTCGGCGACGCCTTCCTTGATGACGGCGCGCTGTTCGTCCGAAAGCTCCTGCGGGTTGAAACCGCAGCGGGCGAGGGCGACGAACGCATCGCGGTAGGACGGCTTGGCAGGCTCGTCCTGGCCACGGCCTTCGCCTTCGCCCATGTTCGGGCGCGACTTGGCGCGGCGCTCTTCTTCCTCGCGCTCCAGCTTGGCAACGCGCTCCTCGCGAGCGATCTTGCCGTCGATGGCGTCGAGTTCCGCCATGATCGTGTCGTGACGCTGTTCGAGTTCGGCCGCGCGGCTTTCCTCGGTGTTGGTCTTGATTTCTTCCAGCGCTTCACGCGCCTGAGTGACCAGGCGACCGCGCTGCTCCTGAAGGGCAGTCAGAGGCATTTCAAAGCTCCAATAAAAAAGCCCGCCGGAATGGCGGGCTTACGTGGTGCAGGAAGGAAGCTCCTGCGGGCCTCCGGCGGTCGCCGGGAATCTTGCAATCCAAGGCCATGGGCCGTAAACTTCGCCCATGGAAAAACAGCACACGCTACCCACGCGAGCAGAGATCGAACTTGCGCGCGACAAGGAAATCGCCGCAGCACATGCGAAGTATCAAAGGCGCATTAAGAGGCTAGAAGAAACAGAAAGGGTTCTGTCCTTTAAGCAGAAAATGGTCGATGAAAATCAGCCGTTATTTTCAGTTCGGACCGAAAACGCGATTGAGTCTTGTGGCCTGGACATTAACGACAGGTCCAGCATTGCCGCATCCCTAGATTTAATTCGCCAAGCCCCTGGGGTGGGCAAGAAAACAATGGATGAAATAACAACTTGGCTTGCTCAAAAGCGTTAATAAATGCGCCTTACTTTCTGCTCCATTTCCGCCTTGCGGGCCGACCATGATTTGCGCGCCTTGTCCGCGTTGACCTTGCGCCCGTTCTCGCGCGCGTTCTCCAGCGAGCGAAGGGCGATTTCAGTGTCGCCGTAGGCCGGGAACGCCACCGCCGAGACTTCGCGCAGGTCAACAGCGTGGATCGTGCGTGTCGGCGGGTCGCTGGTTTCGTCCCATTCGTCATGACGGACGATAAAGCCGAAGCTCATTCCCGAGATGTCGCCGCGTTCCAGTTGCACCGCGAGGTCGCGGCCGTCCGTGGTGTCGGGCAGGTCGATTTCCACCGACAGGCCCTTGTCGTCTTCCTTGAGCCGCAGCGTTCCGGCCGATGACCGCCCGATAACGCGGCCGGTGTCGTGGTCGATCAGCGCCCGAATGTCGTCGTTCTTCAGCGTCTCTCTAAAGGCGCCGGGGGCGATAACTTCGCGGAAATATCCGCCAATATCGGTCTCGGAATTGAATAGCGCAGCATAGCCGCGCGCCACCATGGCGCCGTCATCCGCCCGCACTTCAGGCGGAGCAGCGAGGGCGCGACGTTCCATCGTCATGCGCTAGTTCCCTGGTTTGCGGGGTCCACGGCTGCCGCGTTTAAGTTCTTTTGGGTGCCGAGAGGGACGGTCGCCCCTTGGATCAATAGTTCATCGCCATTCGGCAACGGCGGAAGGTTCTCAAGCGCACGAACTTCGTTCGGTGTGCGAATGGCATTCTGGACGCCAGTCGAGTGGGCCGTCATTCTACTGAGGAAGTCGCCACGGAGAATGCCGTCGATCGAATGCTCTACGTAACGCCCGCCGTTCCGTTGCCCAAAGAGCTTGAGATTCATCTCTTGCTCCAGAGCTTCAACCCAATGCGTCAGAACGTGCTTCACAACGTGCAAGTCCTGCTGTTCCGTGTTTGTATAGGTCCCGTGCGTCAGGTCTTGCAGGAATACGGGCGGAAGACCAAAAATGCGGGCGATTTCCTCCACCTGGAACCGCCGGGCGTCGGTCATCTGGCCTTTTTCCGGGTCAAAGCCGACTTGCTTCAACGTATGGCCGGGAGGCATCGGGAAGATGGGCTTTTCGCTGTCCTTGGCCGCGTCGATCGCCCGGTGGATATCAGCCATGGCGCGTTTCATCGCCTCGGGGCCAGCAGGAAGCGGGCCTTCCAGCGCAAGAGGCGGGACGCCGCCACCGGCAAAGAACCGCGAGCCGTAATCGTTCATGGCCAGGGCGAGCTGGATTGCCTTGGCGCCCAGCGTAACCGGGCTGTAATGGCCGATACCATCGGCCTTCAGCATAAATGGAACGTCGATAACGTCCGCGCCGGAATAGGGCTTACCGTCCACCTCGTAGATGGTCCGGCCCATGCCGTCGCGTTTGACCTTCGTGTGGACCGGATTCATCGGATAGAGCCCGACGATGTTAGACCCGGACCGTTCGATGTAGAGTAGGCCGCGCCCGCCCGTGAAAACCTGCGTCCAGAAATATTGCCGCAGCTTGAAGCTGGTCCATTCCGCGTTAGGCGCCTCGTGGATCAGCGTTTCGAGCCCACCGGCGATCTTTTCCGGCCCAGCCTTGGTCTTGCGGAAGGCGTGCAGGGGTAGCGCAGCCAGCGACCGCGGCAGGAAGGTAGCAGCCGCCATGAAGGCAGGCACCGTAAGCGCGCTGTCGATGCAGACCGCCGGCAGGGAAACCGATTCCAGACCGAAGACCTGCAGCAGATTAGAGCCGGGCCGGTCGATGCCCGGAATCTCGGTAATTATGCGTTCCTCGCGCAGCGGGACCACGTTGCCCCATTTGCGTTCGTTCGCCGCAGCGCGGGCGGATAGTTTGTAACCCGTCATGCCGCCACCAAGCTAAAGTTCGGATCGTCCCATGGCGACCAAGGCGTCGGCTCAGCAAACATAGCCTCGACACCTTCCGCCATCGTCAATGCAACCATACCGTCGATGCGGCCGTTTGCCTTGGACTTGTCCAGTTTACGATTCCCCGCAGGGTCTTGCACCGCGACCGCGTTGGCCGCGCACATTGTCAGCACCGGGTGTCCGCCGTGGCGCACAACACCGTTCAATAAATCCGCTTCCAGTGCATCCAGAGCGGGGGACATCGAGGCGTAACCCTGGCCGAAGGGCTCAAGCGGGAGGTCGACCGCCTGTCGCTCCAGCGCGCCCTTCATGCGGTCCATGCGCCAGCGGTCAAAACCGAGCTTGGCGACGGACAGGCCGGCAGTTATCTCCCCGATGTCCCGCGCGACGAAATCATAATCGATGACCTTGCCCGGCGTCGTCCGCAGCAGGCCCTGTCTAACCCAAACATCATATGGCGCCCGATCGCGCCGCGCCGCTTCCTGGACGCTGTCCTGCGGCATCCAGAAATGCGGATGCACCCGAACAATTCCGTTCACCCGGCACAGCAGCACAAGCGCCGTCAAGTCGGTGGTCGCCGACAGGTCGAGCCCGCCGTAAACCAATCCTTCCAGTTCGCCGGGAGCCTCGTTGCCGAGCTTCCACACTCCCGGCGAGACAAACGGCGAGGCCATGTTGACCCGCTGGTTTAACGTCAGCACCCGGAACGTGTTTTCACTCGCGGGCATCCGCTGCGCCTGCGCCGCCTGTTCCTCCACGTCCCGCAATGAGCGGAACAGCCCGAGCGCCGGATTCGCCGCCCTCCACGCATCCCGGTCGTCCAGCTCGCAGCCTTCCGGTGCCGTGTAAACGTGGCTTACAATCGAAGGGTCTTCCGACCGTTCGGCATCGTCCAGCCAGACCGAGAACAGGTCCGCATCAGTCGGCGCCTGGGTCGATATGGCAATTAGAAGCGGTTCCTCATGCGCGCCCTGCGCCGTGGTTATCGCATCAATGAAATCGTCCTGCGGGCCTTTGACCTGCCCAACCTCATCCAGAATGGCCAGAACCGGCGACAGCCCGTGCGCAGTCGTTCCCTCCGCAGCCAGGGCCTTGTATTCGGTATTCATCGTTAGCCCGATCAGGCGCTTGCCTGAAGGGACCACCCTAACCCGCTTGGCAAGTTCGGGGTTTAGCTGCACCATCTTCGCGGCCAGGTTAAACACCAACGCCGCCTGGTCGCGTGACCGGGCGCCGGAAACAATCTGGCTATTCAGCACAGCCTTTGGCCCGACAAGGTGGACCAGCAGCAGGCAGGCAATCAGAGCCGACTTGCCATTCTTCCGCGCGATGGCGAGATATGCCCGCCGCGT
>JACCDG010548964.1_pt1 | contig 12163 bp, 12 predicted proteins | sample 7442471 | NCBI WGS metagenome assembly JACCDG01 (sample SAMN15323444, study PRJNA562643) | freshwater metagenome | isolation source: river surface water | place: USA:Blue River Watershed | collected 2017-08-17 | reverse complement strand
GAACCTCCTATATGGGCAGCTATGTTGGCAAATCATGTTAGAACTAGAGGCTTTTCCACTGCTATTTTGGATTGTGAAGCTGAAGGTTTAGATTGGGAAACAGCAGCCTCTACAATCAAAGATTTCAATGCAAGAGTAATTTGTTTTGTTGTGTATGGTCAACAACCATCTGCATCTTCACAAAATATGACAGGAGCTGTTGGAATCGCTCAATCTGTAAAACAACTTACTAATACACCAATTGTATTTGTAGGTGGTCACGTTGCAGCATTGCCTCAAGAAGTTTTGCAAGAAGATTGTGTAGATATTGTTTTGCTTAATGAGGGTGTCTATGCAATTTCTAACTTACTGTCTACAGATCTTTCGATTGAACAGCTTAGAAATTGCAGAGGTATTGGCTACAAAGATAATGGCAATATCTGTTTAAATGAGCCAGAAAAGATTGTTCCTAAATCTATGCTTGCAGAAGATTTACCAGGTATGGCTTGGGATCTTTTACCAAGTTTTTCAAAATACAGAACAGCTGGTTGGCATTCTTGGAGCAACAATTCAGAACAACACCCATTTGCTGCTTTGTACACTAGTTTGGGATGCCCTTATAAGTGTTCGTTTTGTATGATTAATATAATCAACAGAACAAGTAATTTACCGATGATTACATCTGAGGATTCAAATTCATTTAGATGGTGGGATCCTGAATTTATCATTAAACAATTTGATTATTTTGCTGAAAATAATGTAAGAAATGTCAAGATTGCAGATGAATTGTTTGTCTTAAATCCTAACCATTTTATGAAATTATGTAATCTTATTATTGAAAGAGGATATGATTTTAATATATGGGCATATTCGAGAGTTGATACCTGTAAACCACAATTTCTTGACACCTTGAAAAAAGCTGGAGTCAATTGGTTGGGTTTAGGAATAGAAAATCCAAATCAGTCTTTGCGTCAAGAAATTCACAAAGATCATTTTGTTGATGTCAAAATCACTGACTTAATGCAAAATATGAGAGATGCGGGTATTAATATTGGTGGTAATTATATATTTGGACTACCAATGGATACTCACGAATCTATGCAAAGTACTTTAGATTTTGCTCTTGCTAATAAAACAGAAATGGTTAATTTCTATTGTGCAATGGCTTATCCAGGAAGTCCGCTTTATAAAACAGCTAAAGAAAAAAAATGGGATCTGCCAAAAACTTATTCAGGATATAGCCAGCATTCATACGATATGCTAAATTTATCTAATGATAATTTGAGTGCGAAAGATATTATGGCCTTCAGAGATAAAGCTTTTGTCAAGTACAACTCAGATCCGTTATATTTGCAGTTATTGGAAGATAAATTTGGGTTACACGCTCGACAAAATATGGAAGAAACTTTGAAAATTAAACTAAAAAGAAAGTTGTTAGGTGATTAGGTGAAAAAAGCATTAATTATAACATGGGAAAAATATCAAGACCATGAATTGATTTATCCATATCACTCTCTTAAAGAACACGGCTATGAGGTAACACTTATGGCAAACAAGAAAGGCAAAATTTGGGGAAGCTTAGGTACCCATATGCCTTGTGATGTTGAAACCAAAATTTTTGAAGATGATTTCAACCGAAAAGCTTACCTTGAAGAGTATGAAATATTAGTTGTTCCTGGTGGAGTTAAGGCACTTGAAAAATTACGTCAAGAAGATGGGGTGCTAGAATTTATCAGACAATGGAACAATGAGAGAAAAACTATCTTCTGTATCTGTAATGGAGCTCAGTTATTAATTTCTGCAAAAATTCTCGCTGGCCGTGTTCTATCTGGATATTATTCAATTGGCGTTGATATTGAAAACGCCGGAGCAATTTATGACAGATCTCCAGTAGTAGTTGATGGCAATATTATTTCCTGTCCTCATTACGATTTTATGGGTATTTGGCTTAAGACAGCTTTTGAAGTGCATGAAAGCAGATGAGATTCGAAATATATTTATTTTAGTTTGATGATTCAATAAACTATAGGAGATTTTAATGTCTAGTTATCCTGAAAGAAAAAAAAGATTTGAAACACTTAAGCAAGATTGGTCACTAAACCAGTTAAATGATCTTATGTTGCAACATGATCCGCCACAAAATTTACTATCAGAATTTAAGTTTGCTGTAATGCTATACATATCTAAAGCTTTTGATTTTGAGTTTACTTCTGATGAACCTGAATTTATGAAAAGATTAGATAACAAGAGACATTTCAAAGACAATATTACTCCTAATGGTGCAGTTGTTCCAAAGAAAGAATACCAACTTGAGTTTAATATGGTGCTAAGAAGTTGGTCAAAGTTAGTGCAGAATATGATTTCTGGTAATCCAAGTTTACTCAACAAAATAAGAATGACACCTAATGTTAGAATCAAGTTTGGAGTAGAACTTGAAGAAAATTATGGCAGACCTTTGAACACCAGTATTCCTCATTCAGATGCTTGGATAGATGGACCTTGGGGAATTATATGTTACACCCCGCTTCTTGGTGATGTAGCAAATAATAATTTATATCATTACAAGCCAAAGAATGTTGAAGAATTCAGTGATGATTGGCTTGCTTTATCTCCAACATTTGGTGATATGCAATGGACTCTTGAATATTACGAACAGTCTGACGAAATAACCCCAATCAAGGGCAAAGTTCATTTAGTTGATTATGCCTTGATTCATGGAACACATAGAAACGAAAATTGTGGAACAAGAATTTCAATTGATACCACAATTTATGTGGGTGATTATGATGTTCATCAAGACAGACAATCTGAATATATTGATGAAATGAAAATTTTCGGAGAAGATGTTTTCATAACAACTAATAGATCAATTTATGAAGATCAAATTTTCGATAAAAAAACTTCATTCTCACATTACACATCAGGCACTTTGAAAATCCATAATTGCAACAATGACTGATTTTTGTTTAGAGACTTTTGAAAAAATTTCATATTGTAGACATTTTGAAAATTTTGTTTATGAAAAAATTCAAGATAAAACAATAAAAATACCAGTTTATTTATCAGCTGGACAAGAAAGCATACCTTGTTCAATAGCGACATATATAAAAGACAAAATTTCAAACCCCAATATTTTCATACAACATAGAGGCCATTCTACGTACCTTGCTTTTGATGCGCCTCCTGAAAAATTAGTTGATGAATTGTTGGGTTTGAAATCAGGTTGTTCTTTTGGTATGGGTGGTTCTGCATCAATTCAATCAATTGAGAAAAACATTTATGGTCACGATGGTTTGATGGGATCGCAAGTGCCTATAGCTGTTGGGCATTGTTATGAAACAAAGCATCCTACTATTGTTTTTATGGGTGATGCTGCAGCTGAAGAAGATTATGTAGGATCTGCAATTGGTTGGGCTTCAACTAAAAATCTTCCAATATTATTTGTTGTTGAAGATAATAATTTATCAATTTTGACAGAAAAAAAAGTAAGAAGAAATTGGTGTATGCACGACCTAGCAAAAGCATACAAAGTTGAAGCATACGACATTAGTGATGATCCTGAATCTATTGCTAATCATCTTACAAATATTTTCAATGGTCCTTTATTGCTAAATGTAAGAACAGTAAGAAAATATTGGCATGCTGGAGCTGGAATTGATGGTGATTACTTTGATAGATATGAATGGCTCAAAAAAACATTGCCATCAGATGTATTGAAGATTGACGAAAACAATAGAAATAAGGTTAATTTGTTATGGCAGTCACGCTTAGAGAAACTATAAAGTCAGTAATCAATCAGCATCTTGTAAGCGAAAAAGGTAAGGTTTTTGGTCAATGTCTTACAGCTGTAGGGTGGGTTGGCGGTACGCTTCCTGAACTTTATGAAAACGATGGAATGATTGAGCTATCTATGGCTGATGTTGCTGGTGGCGCTATAGTTGTTGGAGCAGCACTTGCTAATAGTAGACCTATTTATGTCGTAAGATATCAAGGCTTTCAATGGTACAATTGCGTTTCTATTGTAAACTACGCAGCAAAAAGCAAAGAATTGTGGAAAAGACCTTGTCCAATAATGGTCAGAAGTATAGCTATGGAGGGCAGCATAGGACCTGTAGCCGGATCTTCTCAGCACTCTTTGTACTATAAGATGCCTGGTTTGAAAATCATATCACCAATGACTCCTAATGAGTATATCTATGCATACGATCAGTTCTTGAAAGATGATGAGCCATACTATTTTTCTGAACATCGTAAAAGTTATGATAATACTGAAGATTTAGAAAATATTGTTTATGATGATGCGGATATAACTTTAATACCGTTTTCTGTAACAAGATTTGCAGCTCAAAAAGCATCTGAAATTTTATTACAACAAGGCATAAAGTGTAATGTTTTGCATCAACTTTGGATCAAACCTCTGAAGTTTGATGATAATTTTTATGAAATTATAAGCAAAAGCAAAAACGGCTGTGTTGTTTTAGATGATGATTACACTTCAGGTATATCAGAATCAGTGGCTTATCAAATTATGAAAGTTACTAAGAAAAATGTTGAATGTATGGGTTTGAAAGATAAAACTGCTGGATTTTCTTTAGAGACTGATAACTTACCACCAACAGAAAATGAAATTGTTGAAAAAGTTATTAAGCTAATCAGCTAAAACTCCTAAAACAATCCTATACATTCATTAAAAAAATGCCTGAGGTATAATTTAATTATATCTCAGGTTTTTGTATATAATTATGAATAAATTTTTTCTTCCTTTGATGAATGATAATATCGACAAGCAAGACATTCAATCTGTTATTGATTTTTTATCTCAAGAAACCATACCAAAACTTACTAATGGCCCTAAAGTTGTAGAATTTGAAAATGCCTGGGGAGAATGGTTAGGAACTAAATACAATCTATTTGTAAATTCAGGGGCATCTGCAAACGAACTCACTATGTTGGCTTTGGCACACATCATTGGAGAAGGAGAAGTAATCGTTCCACCCCTTACTTGGATATCTGATATTTCTTCAGTATTGTTTGCTGGGCACAAGTTGGTATTTGTTGATGTAAACTTTGAAAATCTTTCATTTGATATCAACAAACTCAAAGAAGCTATCAATCCTAATACAAAAGCGATTTTCCTTACTCACGTATTGGGAATCAACGGTTTGACTGATGAATTGATAGAAATTTGCGAAAATAACAATATCTTATTAATAGAAGATGTTTGCGAATCACACGGTACAACTTTTCAAGGTTGCAAAGTAGGAAACTTTGGATTTGCAAGTAATTTTAGTTTTTATTTTGCTCATCATATGTCAACTATTGAGGGTGGAATGATTAGCACAAACAACTGGGAATTTTATCAAGTTTGTCGAGCTTTGAGATCTCACGGAATGACTAGAGAGATGACTAGTGACTCTATGAAGATTTCTGTTGCTATGGACAACCCTGATTTAAATCCAGATTTTATTTTTCTTCGTCCAGCACATAATTTTAGAAGCACAGAAATTAACGCTGTTATAGGCCTATCTCAGTTACCAAAGCTTGATTCTAAAAACCAAGAAAGAATTGATAATTTTGATTTTTTCATTTCTAAATTAGATTCAGAAAAATATCACACTAACTTAAGTATTGAAGGAAATTGCAATTACGCTTTTATTGTCATTTTGAAAGATGCAGATTTCAAGAAAAGAAATGAACTTGAGTTTAAGCTTAAGAACAATGGTATAGAATTTAGAAGGGGTTTATCTGGTGGCGGAAATCAAATGCGTCAACCTTTTTTCAAATCTATTTATAATGATTTCTCTTCTTTTCCAAACATTGAGCATATTCATAATTTTTCTTGGTACATAGGTAATTATCCAGGACTTGAAAGACAAAAAATAGTCAAGTTACTCGAGGTATTGAATGGCTAGAATTGATTACTTTCCAGAAGTAAAAGTTTATGTTAGAGACAAGTTCTGTGATCATCGTGGTGAGCTATACACGATTTGGAAAAATGATGAATCAGAGTTCCTAAATTTCAATCACGATAAAATTGCTAAATCTCATAAAGATGTGTTAAGGGGTCTTCACACAGATAAATCTTGGAAACTCATTACTTGTTTATATGGAAAAATTCAACTTGTAATTTATAATAAAATAGAAAACAATTGGACTGATTTTATCTTAGATTCTGATAATAAAAAAATAGTAAGTGTGCTTGTTCCCCCTGGTTACTATAATGGCCATCTTGTATTAAGTGATGTTGCTATTTTTCACTATAAATGGGCTTATAATGGTGATTATCCAGATGTTGATCAGCAGCAGTCAATATATTATTTAGATCCTAAAGCAAATATAGATTGGCAATGTGAATTTCCAATTTTGTCAGAAAGAGACAAAAAAATTTAATTATCATGAAAATTAATTACAAAAATATAAATATCTTAATCATAGGAGATTCTTGTGAAGATACTTTTATTTATGGAGATGTTATAAGATTAGCTCCAGAAGGTCCTGTGCCTATATTAACTCCTGAACACTCTAAATCAAACGGTGGTATGGCACTAAATGTAAAAGCAAATATTGAGGCTATAGGATCAAAAACTAAATTAATCACTCAACCAGAAGAAATAGTAAAAATTAGATATATAGATGAAAGAACAAACAGTTTACTTTTGAGAGTTGATGAAGAAAAAAAAGTATCAAGAATAAGCAGCAATATCATAGAAAATATCATCGAAAATGTTTACGATGGTACATATTATGATGCAATTATCATTAGTGATTATTGCAAAGGTTTTCTAAACGAATCTGATATTGGAAAAATTTCAGTTAGAAATTCTAATGTATTTCTAGATACAAAGAAAATATTAGGAAATTGGTGTACTAGTTGTGATTTCATTAAGATAAATCACACTGAATTTGATAGGACTAAACACACCATTGATCAACTTGACATTTTAGATAAGTTAATTATTACACGTTCAGATGAAGGATGCGAGTACAAAGGCATAGTGTATCCAGTTGAAAAAGTAAATATCAAAGATGTTTCAGGTGCTGGTGATACATTTATTGCTGGACTAGTTTGTGAATTTATAAGATCAAAAAATATTGTTCAAGCAATTAAGTTTGCACAAGAATGCGCTACTATAGTTGTTCAAAAAAAGGGAGTTTGCACTATATGAATATGAAAGAATACTATGAAATGTACCTTACGTTGCATCAAAATAAGATTTGTAGAAGATTGCACGTACTAGGGCAATTTATGACAATTCTATGGGTGATCTGTTGTTTTAGATTTGAGTATTATTGGTTTTTATTACTTACACCATTTATAGTTTATCCTTTTGCTTGGTCTGGACACTATTTTTTCGAGAAGAATCAACCAGCTGCATTCAAAGACCCCATTAAAGCCAAAATAAGTGATTGGATTATGCTTTTTGATATATTGAGAGGCAAAGTTGAATTTTGATGAGTTATAAACTTTTTTTATGGCTAAATCAAGGCAATGGAGACTTACTCTTAACGATTCCAGTTTTGGAATTATTATTAGAATCGTATCCTGATGTTGATGTAAAGTTTGCTTGTTATGAAAGCCAAGCTTATTTTTTAGAACATCTTCCCATAAAGGTTATTCCAGTTCAAGGTAACTTTATGGACATTCCATCAAGAGAAAATTTTTTCAAAAAAATAGATCCCAAGCTTTATGAAGGTTATATTCCTATGCAGCTTTGGGGTGGTTTATATAATCACAATTTAGCTTGGAAGGATCAAGTCAAAACATTCAATAATCAGTGCAAAGAGAATAACTTAGATATATATCTTGACGACTCACAGCTTAGATTTGTCGAGCTTCCAAAAGTAGATGTTGAAGTTGTTGATAAAGCAGTCTATCTTGAAAATGGATTTACTGTGAGTGGTCATAGTTTTTTTCATTTTGATGTATACAAATTGAGCTTGATGTTCCCAAGGTTGAACTTTTACACTACTTTTCCTGTAAATTTTGTTGCAAAAAATGTGTATGATTGCAGTAAGATGAATCTTATTGAGTTGTCTAATGTGAGTAAAAAGTGCTGTCTAATGTTAGGAAAAGGAAGTGCTCCTTATGTTTGTACTTTAAGTGAGGCAAACAAAGACAAGGAAAAATATTTATTTGGTTTTAGATATGAATTCAAAAAATGGGATGAAAGTGATAAAACAGTTCTTCTAAATACTGAAAAAGAATTGTTTGATATTTTAAGACCTATAAATAGATCTAAATAAAAAATAAGCTTTGATTTCTCAAAGCTTATTTTTTTATCTATCGAAGAAACTATCTAAAACTTCACCAATGTATGAAATTTGTTCTTCAGTAATTACTGGAGATGTCCCCAAAAAGAATGTATCTGTAGTAATCTTTTTTGCAATTGGAAAATCATTTAAATCCATATCGCCCACAAGATGACTGTAAGCTGGTTGCATCAAGATATTACCTGCAAAATATGGTCTGGTTTGTATTTTGTGAGATTCAAAATATTGACAAAGATCACTGCGCTTAAAGTGAACATTATTTTTAAGAGTAATTGGGAACGCAAACCAGTTAACATCTGAATTCTTTTGAGCAACAGGTAGTACAAAATACTCTTCATACTTAGCAAATACTTCTGTTAGTAATTTGTGATTTCTTTGTCGCAATTTTTTGATCTCACTCAACTTATCAATTTGAGCTAACAACATACTTGCTTGTACTTCAATTGGCTTTAAGTTATAACCAATTTCTTCATACACATATTTATGGTCAAAAACTTCACCTGGAATGCTTGGTAGCCATTCAGAAAATCTTTTGTTACAAGCACCACATTCTGTAATGTTTTGTTTGCCAATACAAAAGCATCCACGACCCCAATCTCTAAATGAACGAATTACTCTTTCTAATTCGTCATCATTGCAAACTACTAACCCACCTTCACCACAAGTAATATGATGCGCAGGATAAAAAGAACAAGAGGCCATAGTACCAAAACTACCCAAAGGATTGCCATCAAATGTGGATCCTAATGCATCACAACAGTCTTCAAGTAATATCAAACCATAATGTTCAATAATATCTAAAAGCCTGTACATATCAGGAGGATTTCCTAATACGTGAGCAAATGTTATGATTTTTATCTCTGGATCTGCTTGTAAAGTAGCTTCAACTTCATCAAGGTTTAAGTTCAGTCCATCTAAAGTTATGTCTACAAAAATTGGTTTAAATCTGCATTGAAAAATTGGATTTATGGTAGTTGGAAATCCAGCAATTGGAGTTAATACCTTAGTGCCTTCAGGTAAATTAAGATATCTTTTTGATTTGAGTGCAGCCATCATAAGAAGGTTTGAACTGCTACCTGAATTGGTCAACAAAGCATGATTTTTACCAAATAATGAAGCTAATTTTTTCTCAGCTTTGTATGCTTCAGACCCTAATACCAACCATCCATCTAATAATGTTGAAACAGCTCTAACTATTTCAGTGTGATCAAAATACGGTCCAGCATAATGAACATAGTCTTTGCCTGGTCTCCACTTTTTACTTGGTTCAGATGAAACATATTCTTCTATAAGATTTAAGAGTTCATTTTTATTCATAAGTTTTGTTGTTCCAAAATATTATAGCTTTTTTTATTTGTTGTTATCAACTAAAATCTCTAAGTCTATACCTTTATTTCTCTCAACAGAAATGGAGTATGCAGTCACTAATCCAGATGGCTTATTATCATTTATTATCAATCTTTCACCATATGGAAGATCATAAATTATAGCATCGTATTTTATGTTGTTTTTTTCAAGAAAATCTTCAGTTTTAGTTTTGTATTTAGACTCTCTTGAAGTTGTAAAAACAATAAAATCTTCTCTTATTGAACTTAAAAATTCTAAACTTTTTTCTATTACTTGATCATCAAATTTGGAAACATCTTTGTTATGAACTAAAACAGTGCCATCTAAATCTATAAACCAAGATTTACGTAAAGGACTTAAAGTGATTTTATCCACCGTAGATATTTTCTAACCAATAAAGACCAAGATAGTGAGCTGCTAGTATTGAATCTAGGTCATCAATAGCATAACCAGACATACCTATCCAAATAAGAGCGTGGATAATTTCTATTTTCTTCAAATCAGATCCGAAGTATTCTGAAAAAATACTTTTTGAAACATCTTCAAAAATGTTCTTTTCCATCATAATTTCAATTGAAGAATCATTTATGTATAGCTTGAATTTTTTTCTATTATATTTGTCGTAATTTCCAATTGCAGAAAAATAAACTTTAGCAAAATCATAGAAAGGATCTCCCCAAACACCAGGTTCAGCAAAATAGCCTCTTGGATCAATAAGCCAAGTTCTGAGATATTTATCTACCAAAGAATTTGAGAATGTAGGATCACCGTGTATGACAGTGAACTTACTTGAAATTAAGAACGGTTTAAGATCATCAAGAATAAATGTATTGAAATTCTTGAATAAATTTTTACATTTTTTGCCATTAATTGTAAATGAATCACTTTTATTAAGCGGTAACAAACTGTGTATTTTCTCTATACGATTATAAGTTTTATCAAAGTAAACTTTTTCAGATTCATTTTTATCAAAAGGCTTTTCTGTTTTTTTATGCAAATTGTCAAGCAAATCAAGCATATCAATTAATACAACAGCTTTTTCTCTTTCAGATAAATAATCCAGATCGAAAGCATGATTACCATTTATTTTTTCTAATTGATAAGGATTTTTGCTTAAAACTTTTGGTATTCTGTTAAACTTTAAAGTTTCTAGGGAATCATACCAGTTTTGTTCCCAATCAATTAAATTTTTGAATTCAGAATTGATACATTTCTTTTCAATAAAATTTTCATTTATTGTAACTTGATTGAAAAATCTACAATGAGACTGCTTGGAAATTATATTCTCATAATGCGAAAAATCTCCAAGTTCATCGATATTGTCTAAATTTATAACATCAAAATGTGGATAAGAATTTATGAAAAATTTTAAGAATTCTCCATTTCTAGGCGGAATTACAAAACTTTCTTTATTTTGAAAATAAAATACACCAGTAACTCCATCAGTTTGAGTTGACTGCTCTATAACACTTTTGTCATTCATTACTTTAAATCTTGAAACAAAACAAGAAGTAGTAAATAAAGTAGTGTCAGATAAATTTTTAAAATCAGGTACTTTAGAAAAATACAAATCTCCCCATACTAAAAGAATGGGATCTTCATTGTCGATCTTGTCTATAACATCTGCAATTCCAGAACAAGTTCCAGTATCAGAAGTTTTGACCAGACTAACATCAACATTTGGTTTATTGCTGTCTAAATATGTTTCTAAAACTTCAAATAGATAATCTCCAATGACATAAAATTTATCATCGGGAAATTGATCAAAATAATTATATAGAAGAGGCTTATTGTTTACTGATAATAGGCACTTAGGCTTATTCCAAGTGTGATGCCTTAATCTACTACCTTTTCCACCAGCTTGTATTATAATATTCATTATTTTAATCTTTATAAATGAGCATAATTTTGCAATCATCAGACATTGAAGTTATTTTATTTCTTATTAAAGAAAATTCATTAGCTTTAATGACATCTCCAGGAATTATGAGTTTAAATACTTTATTGCCAAACTCAGAATACAGATATCCCTTTAAGAAGATATAAATACCATCACTTACAAAAGGTAGATCATTAATATTATTGACGCTGCAAATATTAAGATTGCACCCACTGAAATTAAGATTGGAATTATCTGTTGTATTTAAGTTCAAGACTTCGTTTGATGATATTTTGTAAGAGTCAAATTCATAGTGTAAATTTTCTCTTCCATATTTATCTGTCAGTCTTATCAAATCATCTTTATCATTTGAAGATTCAATTTCAAATAAATAAATTCCACTTTGCGATAAAGATCTTGTAGAGTGAAATTCACCTCTATCAAATCTGACAAAATCCAAAGCTTTAATTATTTTTTCACTTGACAGAGAGCTTATTTTTGCTTCGCCATCAAGCAATAATAATTTAGTTGTTTTGTTTGGATGACAGTGCATCGAAGTTGATTCAAATTGTCTGATATGCAAAAACCAAATACAAAATTCTCCATCATCATAAACAGAGTATTCGTATCCCCAAGGTTTTGTTATAATTTTGTTAGACAAATTTTCCATTGAATCACAATGCAGTT
>JACCDG010359647.1_pt1 | contig 12163 bp, 14 predicted proteins | sample 7442471 | NCBI WGS metagenome assembly JACCDG01 (sample SAMN15323444, study PRJNA562643) | freshwater metagenome | isolation source: river surface water | place: USA:Blue River Watershed | collected 2017-08-17 | reverse complement strand
CTCGAAGGTCCATCATAAAACCGTGCACGGCAGAGGGTACAGGCACAGCGTAAAGAAAAAAGGCAACTTCGGGAAGTTGCCTTTTTGTCTGGGACCCGCAACGTGTGCGGTCGCTTTGTGTGGTGCCGGGGCCGTCCCCGAACTCTGGCCCAGAACCCGCATGGAATCAGGCTGTGTCGTAATGGGTGGGAAAATGTGCCCCCAAATATGCCCCCAGACTTCGATTGATACCCCCCATGAAACTCACTGATGCCAAGCTGCGGACCCTGACTACACCGGCAAAAACCCAAAAGGTGGCGGACGGATCGGGCCTTTACCTGGAACTGACCCCAGCCGGTGGCCGGTACTGGCGCATGAAGTACCGCCATGGCGGCAAAGAAAAGCGGCTGGCGCTGGGTGTCTACCCTGCTGTCGGGCTGAAAGAGGCCCGCGACAAGGCCGAAGCCGCCCGCAAGACCCTGCAAGCCGGTGACGATCCGGGCGAGGTCAAGAAAGCCGAAAAGGCCAAGCAAGCCCACGAAGCCGCCAACACCTTCAAGGCTGTGACCGAGGACTGGCTGGCGCACCAGGCGGGCCGCTGGTCCGATGACACCCGGGCACGGATTGCCCAAACCCTCAAGGCTGACATATTCCCGGCGCTGGGTGCCCGCCCGCTGGTGGCGATCAAGCCCGCCGAAGTCATGCGGGCCGTGCAAAAGATCGAGGCCCGAGGCGCAGGCGACCAGGCGGGCAGGGTGTTGCAGCGGGTCAAGTCGATTTACCGCTGGGCCGTGACGCATGGCCGCATCGAATCCAGCCCTATGGATTCGCTGATGCCTGGCGAAATCCTCAAGCCCCGCGAAGTGCAGCACCGGGCCGCGCTGTCAGATCGGGACTTGCCCGGCTTCCTGGCCAAGCTGGACGCCTACAACGGCGACCCCACCACGGCCAACGCGCTACGCCTGCTGATCCTGACTGCCACGCGCCCCGGCGAAGTGCGCGGCGCACGATGGGCCGAAATCGACATGGATGCAGCCCTTTGGATCATCCCGGCCGAGCGCATGAAGATGAAGGTCGAGCATCGGGTCCCGCTGTCGAGGCAGGCCCTGCAAGTGCTGGAGGCCATGCGCCCGATCAGCGGCGACCGTGAACTGGTTTTTCCTTCGCCCACGTACCGATCAAAGCCCCTGAGTGAAAACACCTTCAATGGTGCCCTGCGGCGCATGGGCTACCCGGACGCCACGGCCCACGGCTTCCGCTCGCTGTTCAGCACAGTGACCAACGAACACGACCGGACGCTGGGCGATGTGGTCGAACGCGCCCTGGCCCACCAGGATCGCAACAAGGTGCGGGCCGCTTACCTGCGGTCCACCTTCCTGAATGACCGGATGCGCCTCATGCAATGGTGGGCTGACCACCTGGACGCCAAGCGCAAGGGGGCCGAAGTGATCGACCTGGACGCCCACCGGGCCGCATGACTGCACCAAGCGCAAGCCCCTGCTACCCCCACCAGCCGCCCACCGAGGCGGCTTTTTTACGCCCTGTGCAGGCGTGTAGACACCAAAGCCCGCGCGTTATTCCTGCCAAAGTGCGGGGACAGCGGGGACACTTTGGCAAGAACCCAGCAACCATGCGGGATAGCGGCGTTTTGGGTTGCGGGGACAAAACGGGGACATTACGGGGACAAAGCGGGGACACTCTTACTATGTGAAAGAAAATCACTCATTCACATACATACACCCACCTCCAACCCTGCCGCCTACCGTCCCGCCTGCCCCTTTGCCGGTGGCCTTTGCACCTGTATGGACACCCCCGGAAATGGCCGCGAAGAGCTTTCCCTTGGTGCCCCATTCATCCGGGCGGCTGCGGCGTCTTGCAGGGTCTTGCACCGGCTTGCAGGCTCACGGCATGAGCGACACGGGCCGGGCATGTGCAGGCCGCACCCTGCGCCAGCGATGACGCCTTGACGGCCAGCCCCGACCCCATGCCATAATCGCGCCAACCCCTGACCGGGGCCGGTGCCTGAAAAACACCTTTGAGTAAGCGGCGCAACCTCCCCGATAGCGAGGTTTTGTCACGTCTGGACACTGCCCACGCCACATGCTGGCGCTGGGTGCAGGTTGCGGGCGGGATGGGCCTACCCGTAAGGATGGCCGCACGGCTTACTCCGTGTTTTTCACATCCCGTCCACCCGCTGCGCTGGAAAACGTGGCCGGGTGGCTTTCAAATCTCAGTAAGGAGAATGAAACCATGCGATCCAACGTGATCCACCTGCACGGCCAAGCCACGGCCGCGCCCACCACCACTCCACAAGACCTGGCCGCGATGCAGGCCCACCAGGCGGCAGAAAACGCCCTGGCCATGGCCCTGCACTACCTGCGGGCCAGCGCCAGCAACATCCCCGGAGCTACCCGCAAAGCTGTGCAGGCCCTGGCCGCGCTGAATGCCTTGCAAGGGCTTGCAAGACCTTGCACTGGTGCCAGTGTGCAGATCGGCGGGGGGCTGTGACCATGGGCAGCAATGCAAACACCACCACGGCCAGCGAACGCGCCCACCTGCCCGACACTGATGCGCCAGCCGTCAAGCGGCGAGGCAGGCCACGCAAGCCACGCATTGAAGCGCCAGCCTGTGCCATGCCTGCCCGTGAGGCCGCGCCAGCGTATCGGGCGGCTGATGGGGTGCGATCTGTGCGCCATGCCATGCCCGACCACGAGCGGGCCGTGATCGATGCGGCCCTGACCATCCTGGGTGGCTACCTGCGCCAGCCTGAACATGCGTTTCATGCGCCCGATGCAGTGCGCCAGTACCTGCGCCTGCACCTGGGGGCCGAACCCCGCGAGGTGTTCGCGGTGATGTTCTTGGACAATCAAAACCGGCTGCAAGCCTTTGAAATTGTGGCCCTGGGCACGATCAACCAAACCAGCATTCACCCCCGCGAAATCGTCAAGGCTGCGCTGTTGCACGATGCAGCGGCGGTGATCCTGGCGCATAACCACCCGAGTGGGTTGATGCAGCCAAGCCGGGCCGATGAGGCACTGACGCAAGAACTCAAGGCCGCGCTGGCGCTGGTGGGTGTTCGCGTTATTGACCATGTGATTGTTTCTGCGCTGGCCGCTTATTCGATGGCCGAATGGGGGAAGGTATGAGCAAGACAGAGCGGCTTAGGCCAAGGACAGACAGCGAGTTTTTGCAAGCCAAGGAAGACCTGCGCAAAACCATAAAGGGCATGAACTTCACCCATGCCAACACATGGAAGCACATCCATGCAGCGGCGTGTGATCTTCGCAATTGGATGACAGAGGAACGCGACAAAGCCAAGTCGATCAACACACGCAAGAAAGAGCTTGAAAGCTTGGATACACAAGCTGCAAGACTGCGCAAGACCCTCAGCGGATTTGACCGCTTTCATGAATTACAACTGGACCACGCCTTACGGGTCAACTACCGCGAATTTGCGGGCGACCATGGAGCGCCTGGGCTGGATGAATTCAAGGCAGGACTGGACGCACTGCAAAAGGTCTCTGACGCCCTTTGGACCAGTCTTGAAAAGCGCATGGAAGGTGACGGCAACCCCTCCAAGCCACCAGCCGAAACAGACCGAATCAGATTCATTCTCTGGCCGGTGTGCCTGCACCTGGCCAAGTACGAAAAGAAGCCCCAGCGCCTGGCTGTGATCCGTGCTGTTTTTGAAGCCGCTGCACACATGCCCGCCGATGGGTCGGACATTCCGAAAAGGCAGTCTGACTTATTTGGGACATGGGCACAAACTGCGCCCGGCAAACGTGCAATAGCGGCATGGCAGGGCATATACAAGCGCATTACGGCGGAAAAATAGCGACGTAATGACATAGCCACCATCGGCCCCCGTCGATTGAATACGAGCCAGCCAGCACCGTGCTGGCCTTGCCAGCACGGTGCTGGCCTTTGTTCTATCGAAAGGGAAAGCCAATGAAAGCAAAAGCCCCCATTTTTTCGGCGCAAGACCGCCCGAAACTGTTGCGCCTGCCTGCGGTGTGCGAGCTGGTCGGTTTGTCAAAAACCAGCATTTACCAAGCCATGAGCAAAAGCAGTGGCCGGGGATTCCCAAAGCCTGTGCCCATCGGTTGCCGCGCCAGAGCCTGGCGTGAGTATGAGGTCTTGAACTGGATCGAGAGCCAATCCGCGAACAAACGGGAGGCCTGAGCCATGGCAACCAATCAGAAACATGAAACCACGAGCCATGCCGATGTGTTCGAGGCAGCGTCTGTGGTCAAGGCGTTTTTTGAAACCGCTTACGCCATGGTCAAGGACTACGGCGGCTTTGTGCGCTGGGACTCTACGGGCCGGGCGCAAGCCGCTGCAATCCTGGCCAGCGCCTGCGCCACGGTCTATGCCGCGCAACTGCAACAGCGCCAGCGTAAACGCAAAGGAGCGGCGCGGTGAGCATGACCGAGACAGATGTGATTTGCCGCGAGGCGGCAGAGGCCGCATTACGCCGATATGGCGGGCAGTTTCGCCGCGAGGTCGGCGAAACGCTGCATATCGGATCGTGCGGTGACGCGGTTTTTTCTGTGGACCATGATGGGACCCTGCGAGCCGTATCCATTCATACCGGATGTGCCTTTGCTGTTTCAGAGCCTGGCGGACAGCCCGTGATGCTGGATGGGTTTGTGCCCGACCCTGCAACCGTCAGGCGTAAGCCTGCAAGCTTTGACCCGGTGACCTACCTGGAAAAAGCCATTGTCTATGCCGATGCACGTTTGGGCAGCGTGATCGCTTCCCGCCTGGGGTCGAGATTCATTGTTTCGCTGACCATTGAAGGCCGAACCCGCATTTTTTCAAAGCAACTCGCCAAATTTATCGCTGTGAGCCGCCCCGCTGGATCGCTTGAGCTTGATCCAGCGTTTTCGCCACCCCTGGAAATTGAAAGATTGATCAAGCTATGAACACCACCACACGCCAAGCCATGAAACTGCAAGAGATCGCAGGCCGTATCGATTCTTTTGCTACAGAGCAAGCAGCCGCAAACGCCGAACTGGTTGAAGCACAAGAGAGGATGCGCCGCTTTGCAGAGCAGCGAACGAACATCGAAGCCGAAATCACGAGCGCCGCCGCCAAGCTTGAGACCGCAAGGGTTGCGCTGGCGGCTGCAATAGAAAAATTTGAACCGGGAGACACCGAGGCCGCTGCTGTGGCCGCTGCAAAGCTGACCCTTGTCGGTCTGGAGGAGCGACGCGACATCGTCGCCACAAGTCTTGGAAAAATTGAAATGCTGATCCCCAGCATTAGAGAGCGCGCATACAAAGCAAGGATCGCCCACCGGGATGCAGGTTTCGCCCGATCTCGCCTGATCGCTGAAGAATTTCTGATGCTGGCATTCTTGCAGGCGGTCGAAGAAGGCATTACCCCGGCTGATCTGGATTCGGCCTTGCATAGCCTGGGCGGGATCGGCTGGGATCGGCGGGCCGCCGAACTCATCATCGGCAAAGCCAAGGTACTGCTGTCGGTTGCCGATGGCGATGCTGATGAAGTTGAGGGTGCATTGACCGATCCCGCACGAGAGGACAACGAAGGCGATGGCCCCGTGATTGGTGCAGATGTTACCGAGGTGAACTGATGCGCCGCTATGCCACGCCGACCACTCTGGCGGCTAAGTTGCAGCGGCACGGCCTGGCCGTGATCGAGGGGCGGCAGGGCCTGCTGGCTTTCCGCAAGCTGGTGCAGATCAGACCAGCCCGCCAACCGGCCCCCAGCGTCAAGCCGGTGCGGCGCAACCTGCGGCAGTGACGGCCATGCAGTCCACCACCCAGCCCACCTACAACACCTGCGACCGGCAGCGATCCGCGATCCTGCGGCGGCTGTCGCAAGGCCCCGCCACGGTGGCCGAATTGATGAACGAATGCCCGGCCCCCGATCCACGCAAGCGGATCAGCGAACTACGGCAGGACGGCCACGCAATCGACACCCACGAAATCAAGCGCCACAACGGTGACGGCACTGTCAACCGTGTGCGGGTCTATGTGCTTCGCGTCAAGGACGCCCGGCAATGTGAATTGAACTTCCAACCATGAACCAACACCACACGCCCGACACCATCCGGGCGGCACTGCAACACATACCGCCCAACCTGACCCGCGATGAGTGGGCACGGGTTGGCATGGCGATCAAGTCCGAGTTTCCCGATGAAACCGGCTATGACCTGTTTTTCTACTGGTCCCAGCCTGCGGACAACTTCAACGCCAAAGCCTGCCGCGATGCCTGGAAATCCTTCAAGGCGGGCGGCGCTGTGACCATCGGCACACTGTTGCACTTGGCCAAGTCGCACGGCTTCGAGATCCCAAAGGACGGCCAACGGGCCGCGCCCCCTACGCACGAGGCAATGGTCGAACGCCAACGCCAGCAAGACCAGGCCCGCGAACGTGAGCAAGCCGAAACCCGCAAGAACCACGAAGCGGCGGCACTCAAGGCGGCGCAGATATGGGCCAGCGCCAGCGATGAAGGGCAGTCCCCCTACCTGGAACGCAAGGGGGTGAAGGCCCACGGCCTGCGGCACATGGCGGGCGGTGATGCAGCCCCCGCGCTGCTGGTGCCCCTGCGTGATGACACTGGCAAGCTGTGGAACCTGCAAAGCATTGACCCCAGCGGCAAGGAAAAGCGATTCCTACCCGGTGGCCGCAAGTCGGGCCTGTGGCACATGCTGGGCACGGTGCCTGATGCGACTGCCGATGCTGCGGGCGACGATGGCCGGGCCACTGCTGGCGCTGGTGATCGGCTGGCCGATGCCCCGGTGATCTTGCTGGCCGAAGGCTATGCCACGGCGGCAACCTTGCACGAGGCCACGGGCTGGCCGGTGGCGGTGGCCTTTGATGCGGGCAACCTGGGCAAGGTGGCCCACGCCCTGCGCCAGCGTCACCACGCTGCGCTGCTGGTGCTGTGCGGTGACGATGACCAGGCCACGCAAGCCAAGACCGGCAACAACCCCGGACGCGACAAAGCCACGGCAGCGGCTGGCGCAGTGCAAGGGCTGGCCGTGTTTCCGGTGGACCTGCCCGAAGGCGGCAGCGACTTCAACGACATGCACCAGGCCCACGGGCTGCAAGCGGTGCGGGCCTGTGTGGTGGCAGCGGTGCAGGCGCACCGGCAAGCCATGCAGGCCACACAAGCGGCAACCAGCGCCAGCAAGGGCAACACCACCCCCAGCAAGAAAAAACGCGCCAGCGGCCCGAATGCAGGCCATGGCGGGCACGGTGGCCACGATGATGGCGGCGGCAGTGACGGCAGCGCCAGCGGTGCAGGCAAGGCCGCGCCCGAGTGGGACCGCTTCCACGTCAGTGACGAAGGCGTGTTTTATGCCGGGGTGGACAAGGACGGCGAACCCACGAAACCCGAATGGGTGTGCAGCCGCTTGGATGTGCTGTCCTTCACCCGCGACCAGGACGGCGGCGGCTGGGGCTACCTGCTGTCGTTTGCCGATCCGCTGGGCAACCTCAAGACCTGGGCCATGCCCGCCCGCATGTTGAGCGGGGACGGGGCCGAATACCGCGCCTATCTGCTGGGCCAAGGGCTGCGGATCAGCACGGCGCAACGCGCCCGCAACCTGCTGACGCAATACCTGCAAAGCCGCAAGCCCGACACCTACACCACCTGCACCGACCGTATCGGCTGGCATGGCCGGGCCTTTGTCCTGCCCCGCGAAACCATCGGTGACGATGACGAGCGGATCGTGTTTCAGAGCGATGCCGCCATGGAAAACACCTTCACCCAGCGCGGCACGGTCGTGCAATGGCGCGAGCGTGTGGGGGCGCTGTGTGCAGGCAATTCACGGCTGGCCTTTGCGGTGGCCTGCGCCTTTGCCGGGCCACTGCTGCGGGTGGCTGGGGTCGAGTCGGGCGGGTTTCACTTTCGCGGTGGATCGTCCACCGGAAAGACCACGGCCCTGAAGGTTGCGGCCAGCGTCAACGGCGGGGCCAACTACCTGCAACGCTGGCGCACCACCGACAACGCACTCGAAGCGATTGCCGCCCAGCACTGTGACGCCCTGCTGGTGCTGGACGAGCTGGCGCAGGTGGACCCCAAAACGGCGGGCGAATGCGCCTACATGCTGGCCAATGAACAGAGCAAGGCACGGGCAACCCGCAACGGCGCACCACGCCCGCGCCTGTCCTGGCGGCTTCTGTTTCTGTCTGCCGGTGAGCTGGGCCTGTCGGACCACATGGCCGAAGGCATGAGGCGGGCACGGACCGGGCAAGAAATCCGCATGGCCGATGTGCCCGCCGATGCTGGCGCAGGGCTGGGGATGCTGGAAACCCTGCACGGCATCGAGGGCGGCGGGCCTGCGTTTTCGCGGCAGATTGTCGAGGCTGCGGGCCGATGCTACGGCGCACCGGGCCGCGCCTGGCTGCAATGGCTGACTGAACACGCGGACACCCTGCGGGCCGATGTGCGCCAGCGTATGCAGGCCCTGGCCGATCAGATCATCCCCGAATCGGCAGGCGGGCAGGTGCATCGTGTGGGCCTGCGCTTTGCGCTGGTCGGTGCAGCGGGCGAGATGGCCACGGCAGCGGGCCTTACCGACTGGCCAGCGGGTGAGAGCGAACGCGCTGCAAGGGTTTGCTTCAATGCCTGGCTGGCCACACGGGGCGGCACGGGTGACGGTGAGGTGACGGCCATGCTGCGGCAGGTGCGGGCCTTCCTTGAGGCGCACGGCGAGGGCCGCTTTACGTGGTGGCATAGGGCAGGCGACGACCATGCCGCCAAGACCCTGCACCGGGCCGGATACCGGCGATTGATAGGCGAGGATGGCAAGCCGATCAAGAGCGATGCAGACCACCAGCGAGAGTACGGGGAGCGTATGCACTCCGGGGCCGCTGAGGCTGTAAGTGTCGAATACTTCATTCATGCCGAAGTGTTCAAGGGCGAGGTGTGCAAGGGCTTCGACCCTGCGGCTGTGGCCCGTGTGCTGCTGGACCATGAATGCCTCAAGCCCGAGGCGGCGGGCCGGTATGACTGCAAGCCAAGGCTTCCCGGCCTGGGGCTGTCCCGCTGCTACCGGGTAACGCCTGACATATTCGCCCTGGACCTGTGAGCATGGCGGGCCGTGTGCCCGCTTGCCGGTGCCGCCCTGAATAGGGGGCGGGGCGGGTTTCCCTCCGCGCTGTACCTGGGCAGATCGGCGCACCCTTGCACCAGGTAGAACAACACCCAGCCCGCCCATGGCCTGGCCCACCACGGCCAGCGCCAGCCCGCCAATCGACCGGACTTCCCCGGCCTTGAATGTGATTCCCGTTTTGCTTGGTGCCCGACCTTCGCGGCGCTGTCGGTGCTGCACAATAAATGGGCAAATTCAGGGGATAAGTCTAGGTCGGCTGTGGATAAGCCCGATTTTGTCCCCGCTGTCCCCGCAACTCAAAAACTGCGGGGACACCTGGAAGCCCCTATTCATGCGGTGTCCCCGCTGTCCCCGCTGTCCCCGCACAAAAAAACGATGGGCGAGGTTTGCAGCGTGTTGCGGCCCTCAAAATGTGCCCCCACTTTGCGGCAAAAATGCGGGCAATGATCTCGAGTACTTGACCGTACTGAACGCCACTGGAATCAGGGAAAAAGAAAAGCCAGCACGGCAGAGGCCGTGTGCGTTTCGCTTTGCCCTGCCGCCTGCACCGACACGGACCTCTGCGGACTGTCAGTCTTGCGGATCGCGGGTCCGTACTTTTTCCAATGAAAGTCGCGGGCCCGAAAACGACCCGCAGGAAAAAAGAAAATTTTTTGTCCGCTTCCAAAAGAGCGTTTCGCTTCGACCAGGGTATGTGCCCCCGTTTCCTAGCCGATGTGCCCCCGCTGGTCGGTGCATGTGAACCTAGCCCCAGCCCTGGCCCATGTGCCCGCGCTGGATAGTGCAGGTGCCCCGGCCATGCCCACGGCAATGTCCTGCTGGGGCTTTGGGCAATGTGCCCCCATTTCCTGAAAATGTGCCCCCAAATGTGCCCCCACAAATGCCCGGATGGTGCGATACTTTCCCGGACTATCCAGGACGATAAAAGCAGGCCCACAGAGTGAGAAAACAAAAAAGCCGCACCGTGTTGAACGTGTGCGGCCTTCGATGTGGTGCCCGGGGCCGGAATCGAACCGGCACGCCTTGCGGCGGGGGATTTTGAGTCCCCTGCGTCTACCAATTTCACCACCCGGGCAGTTGGGAGCCGAGATTATCGCACAGCGAACGCAGGCGATCGGCTCAAGAAAACCGACCCGGGGTCGATTCCGAAAGTGCTGCTTTCGGCGGACTGAACCTGTCTTGTCATGAAAAAACCTTTACCCGTTCTGGCTGCGCTGTCTATCGGCCTGGCCTGCCAAGGCCCTGTGTGGGCACAGGCACGCAATGATGCTGCGGCCGGCTGCCTGGTGGCCGAGTTCAAGACCTTGTCGCTGAGCCTCAGCGATGTGGAGCAACGTGCCCGCCAGGCGCAGGCCTGGCTGCAGCGCAATATCGCCAGGTGTTCGGTGGAGCAGTTGTCGGCGATCAAAGGCAACAGCCCTTCCTGGCTGGGCCATGCGCTGACCCCCGAGCTGGCCGGTTTGATCGAAGGGGCGGTCGAAGTGAAGGCGTCCGGGAACTCAGCCCTGCTGGGACAGCTCTACGAATCGCTGGGCAAGGAAGGCACGGCGTCCGTGGTCACCTACAAGAACCCGACACCGCGAGCGCCCGTAGTTCAGCCGCCCATGGTGCAGGGCGGTCTGGCAGGGGCGGTCAACTACGGCAATGTGGTGGGGCCGTCCACGGCCATCGTGAACCAGACCGGCAATCAGAACACGGCCCAGAATACCCAGCAGTTCCAGAGTGGCTGGAACAGCCCGCCATCGGCTTGGCCAGGACAGATGCCCAACCGGTGACAGTGGCTTGATCCACGGGCGCAGCTTGGACGATGCACTTGTGGCAAAGTAGCGGGATGACCTATCCCACCATTGAAGACGCCATTGGCAAGACGCCGCTGGTGGCCCTGCAGCGCATGGGCGCTGCCGACAACGCGGCCCGGGGCAATGTGATCCTGGGCAAGCTCGAAGGCAACAACCCGGCGGGTTCCGTCAAGGACCGACCGGCGCTGTCGATGATCCGCCGTGCCGAAGAGCGCGGTGAAATCCAACCCGGCGACACCCTGATCGAGGCGACCTCGGGCAACACCGGCATCGCGCTGGCCATGGCGGCCGCCATCAAGGGTTACCGCATGATTTTGATCATGCCCGAGGACCTGTCGATCGAACGCGCCCAGACCATGAAGGCCTTTGGTGCCGAGCTGATCCTCACGCCCAAGAGTGGTGGCATGGAATACGCCCGCGACCTGGCCGACAACATGGCCGCGCAAGGCAAGGGCCGCATCCTCGACCAGTTTGCCAACCCCGACAACCCGCGCATCCACTACGAAACCACCGGCCCCGAAATCTGGGAACAGACCGCCGGCCGCATCACCCACTTCGTGAGCGCCATGGGCACCACCGGCACCATCACCGGCGTGTCGCGTTTCCTGAAAGAAAAGAACCCGGCCATCCGTATCATCGGTGCGCAGCCCAGCGAAGGGTCTCGCATCCCTGGCATCCGCAAGTGGCCGCAGGAATACCTGCCCAAGATCTACGATCCCAGCCATGTGGACGAGCTGGTGTACGTGAGTCAGGCCGATGCCGAAGACACCTGCCGCGAGCTGGCCCGTGCCGAAGGCATTTTCGCGGGCATCTCGGCGGCGGGCGCTTGCTGGGTGGCGCAGCAGATCGCGGCCACGGTCAAGGATGCGACCATCGTCTTCATCGTCTGCGACCGAGGCGACCGCTACCTCTCGACCGGCGTTTTTCCTGCCTGATTTTTCGGAGTCGCTGACATGGCCGAATACCGTTTTTGCCCGATGTGCTCTGCGCCTCTGGGCTGGCTCACGCAAATGGAAGACGGCGGAGAAAAGCTCCGCCTGCGCTGCACTGAATGCGACTTCACCCACTGGAACAACCCCACTCCGGTGTTGGCTGGCATCGTGCAGGTGGGCGAGCAGGTGCTGCTGGCGCGCAATGCCGCCTGGCCGGGACGGCGCTTTGCGCTGATCACCGGCTTCATGGAGGCGGGAGAGACGCCCGAAGACGGCATCCGCCGCGAGATTGCGGAAGAGACCAACCTCACGGTCACTGCATTGAAACTGGTGGGCGTCTACGACTTCCAGCGCATGAACCAGGT
>JACCDG011207695.1_pt1 | contig 12166 bp, 14 predicted proteins | sample 7442471 | NCBI WGS metagenome assembly JACCDG01 (sample SAMN15323444, study PRJNA562643) | freshwater metagenome | isolation source: river surface water | place: USA:Blue River Watershed | collected 2017-08-17 | reverse complement strand
CGTATGCGCCAGGACCGTATTCCTGAGGTTGGCGATAAATTCAGCTCGAGACATGGTCAAAAAGGCACCTGTGGCCTGATTCTCAAGCCAGAGGACATGCCCCAGACGCAGTCCGGTATTATTCCAGATATTATTGTAAATCCGCATGCGATTCCGTCGCGAATGACGATTGCGCAGCTGCTGGAGACGCTGCTCGGCAAGCTCTGTTGTGAGGCCGGCGCCGTCGGTGATGGAAGTCCGTTCAATGACGCGGTCTCGGCGGAACAGATTGGGGATGTGCTTCAGAATCAGTATGGTCTGGAACCGTATTCCAATGAAATTCTCTATAATGGAATGACGGGTCGTATGCAGGAAATCAAGGTGTTTATGGGTCCTTGTTTCTATCAGCGACTGCGTCATTGTTCGCAGGACAAGATTCACAGCCGTGCCTCTGGGCCGCTGGTGATGCTCACGCGTCAGCCGGCGGAGGGTCGTGCTCGTGAAGGTGGGCTCCGTTTTGGTAAAATTTGCCACAGTGCGCCAGCTGCGTAAGCAGCATAACGGGCGTGCTAGTCCCCGTGTGGAGGGGCAACACTATCAAATTCAGGGAAAGTCTTGAGGAAGTCTAACTCCTAAACTGTAGAGCGAAAGCCTGCGGTGGCCGCTGGGAAAATCAGTGGGTATTTGCGCAAGCAATAACCCCCCACTCTGTGGGGGGTATAGGAACAATGTTAGATGAGAGACAATCCTGAGCCAAGCCCCTAAACTATTCCTATAGTGTTGAACTATAGGAGTGGCATGGGGAAGGTGCAGAGACTAGATGGTAGTGGGTAGGCGATTCGTGAGATTCGCTTGCTTAAGGTATAGTCCAGTCCCACTCGTGAGAGTGTTTATAACAAGTTCAGCTCATCATCCATACAATATGGTGAATGAACGAGTTATGAATAGCAATGACGTCGAGAGCAAATGCTCGGCTGAGCGAGGTAGAAACGGAAATGGAGCGTGATTGTGTGGCGGCCCACGGTGTGGCCGAATTTACGAAGGAGCGGTTCATGGAATGTAGTGATATGTTCCCGTGTACGGTGTGTCGTCGCTGTGGGATGTTGGCGGTGGCGAATCCGAAGGAGCATATGATGGCGTGTGCGCGGTGTGCGAACACGACGGACTTCGCCCAGGTGCAAATCCCCTACGCGTCTAAGCTCTTCCTTCAGGAGTTGGAGAGTATGTGTATTACGAGCCGACTCATTACGGAGGGAGAGTTGAAACCCGTGGATAAGCACTATAGCAAGCATATGGATACACTTGCCGAAGAGGATGAATATGAATATGATGATGGAGCGTGGTCCGAACATGGTGAAGATGGAGAGGTAGATGCATAGATACCCACTCAGAAAACCATATCTATAGTTAGAGATTAATGGCGCCCTCTGGACCTTTTTCCAAATTTACGGATGCGTTGCCTTATATTGAAAGCACTTTAGGTATGAAGAAAGAAGTATGGATGGCATTTGACATGGATGAAACATTGGCCTATTGGGATTTTTACCTTACTCAGGCGCAAAAGGGAAATAAAAAACTGGATGCGTTATCTTTTTTCCAGAAATATGACCGTGCCCAGCAAATTATTCGTCCATCCGTGATTCCTTTTTTCAAGGCCCTGCTTACGAAGGGAATTAGAATTAATTTCGCCATTTATAGTAATTCCCAGAAGAAGGACCGATTGGAGGTCGTAGCTCGCACTATAGAGAATGCTCTTGGTTCGCATGCTGGTTTCCGTGTATGTTTTCTTTTCTACAATCATTTCCCAGTGAATCCTGCGGAGGCTGAGCCGAAGCGTGCCGATGCGAATATTGCTGGTATTAACGCGGGGCATTATTATAAGGCGGAGAAGACAATGGAATCCATTATGCGTGGATATGAATCAAGCGGTCATCCACTAACAGACCCAGCATCTCTTTTCTTCTTTGATGATAAGGAGTATGCTGATATTAGTTCTAAGATTGGTTCCAATTACATTTTAGTGGAAGAATATCATGGAAAGGCGAAAGAAGGGGCGGAGCCAGTCCAGGCGTCATCAACAGGGAAACGCTCATTTGGGCCGCGATGGGGCGGCGGTCGTAGTCGGCGGACCCATCGGACTCGCCGTGGGGGCTTAAAGAAGAGAAAGACGAAGCGGCGAGCCCATTAATTTCTTCCCGTGCCTCAAATAGAATCACAATCCTATAATGCTTCCCCTGAAACTGCTGTTTGAATTCCTTGGGACTTTTCTTCTTGTCTTCATGGTGTTTGCCTCTGGGGGCAATCCCATAATTATTGGCCTCACACTCATCTTCATTATTCTGATGATAGGGAATCTGAGTGGTGGTCTTGTGAATCCCGCCATTAGTGCTGCAATGTATTTTTCCGGCTCTCTGGCCTTTGCGGAACTCATGTGGTATATTGTGGTCCAAATGGCCGCGGGTGTGTCGGCATTAGTCGCCTATAATTACATTGTCCAATAGTAGATATGGCTGTTTATCTTGTAACAAGTATTTTTGAAACCGAGCCAGGTCAGTTTAAGAAATACACGATGGCGTATGATTCGCTGGACAGCGCACTGGAATATGTGGAATTGGACATGAGCGCACAATATGATGGTATCTACGCGGAAGTGCTGACGGATGATGTAAAGGAACTCATTCGTATGCGCGGGGATTTTTACTTCAAGTATGGAGAAATGCCGCATTACATTATGATTGAGAAACTGGATGTTCTTAGTGCTTTACCAGAAAATGTGGATAATGTTGTTCGCTTTTCATTAAGTGAGCATATGATTCAGCCGCTGGAAGGGGAGGAATTGGTTGCGGATGCGGATGAAGAAGAAGATGTTGAAGAGGAAGATACTGACACAATATCTACAACAGATGATGAAGAAGAGGAAAAAAAGGATGAAAAGGATGAAAAGGATGAAAAGGATGAAAAGGATGAAAAGGATGAGGAGAAAGAGGAAACCGATATAGATACTGATGTTGTGGAACCACCGGTTGAAGAAGAAAATAAAATTTCTACAGATGAAACCAGCGCTGAACGAGAGACTAACATTATAGAAGTTGGTGAAAATGGAACATCCGATGTTCCACCAATAAATGGTTTGAATGATGAAGAGGCACCGGCTCCTGAAACAATTTCTATAAATAATTCGGAATCAACATTGGATGCCAACATGCCTTCTTCTTCAGCGGATTCTAACATGGAATCGGCGCAGGAAACATCTGAAAATAATTCAGCCAGCGCAACAGAATCCAACATTCCTGCTGCTCTTCGCACCCCTACCGGTGGAAAGAGACGCACCCGCCGCAAGAGTGAAAAGGGGAAGCGGGCTACGCGCAAAGTGTAAATGGGCTAAGTCATTAAAATAATTCCTATAGTGAAAGCACGATAGGAATTATTATTTGTATTCTTCTTTAATATAACTACTTGCGCGCATAAAGAAATGCGCCAAGAGCTAAGAATCCGAGACCAAGTGCCAGACTTCCGCGGCGGAGCCGTTCTTCCTCCTCAGTAGCGAATCCCTCCGTTTTCACAGTTGTATTTTGTGCCTTTGCGGCGAGTGTATCGGATTGCGAATGCAATCCTTTGCCTGAGCTCAGCGAATGCTGAGCGAGGGCATCATATTCCGCTTTTGATAAATAGATTGGATTCCCCTTTGCGTCGGTCTTTTGAATCCACCGCCGTTGGTAGTGTCGGCCGTCTTTCTTTAAAATATCTCCAGGCCGATACTTGGAACCATCATTTACAATGCGCCCTTTAATGTATGCCTCTGAATCCCCAGGATTTGTAATAGAACCATACGCATCCCCCACGGGCAATTCCACATAAGCACAGTCAGGATACGCGTCACCGAATGCGGAGCGGAGCAAGTCCGTGGGGTCCAGGCCGGCCTTCACATCTTCCATCATACCTGGGGCAAGACCTCGTAGGCCAGGGAGACCGACAGCCGCCAGTTCGTCGCGCACATATTTTCCAAAGACCGTTCCTTGGGGAATTCCTTCAATGTATTTATACATTGGCTCATTATTCGGACATTTGATGTTCGTCTTCAGGAAATAGTTAATCCCCACCAACTTCACCGGTTGCGCCGCTCCAGCACTCAGTGGGTTACTCGCCTCACCGAAACCGATCATATCCACATAATATGCGACGCCTCGTGCGGCATCCACCACTGACCCCAGACTATCACCCCGCCGCACACCAATTGATGCGGGACCAGGCACAGCAGCCTGGAAATCGTAACCAGGGAGCATAAAACCCGCGTCTCCTTCGGCGTCTATTTTTGGAAGAATGGAGCTCCGTGTTTCATTCCCACCGCTTGATACTGATGGGTCCTTAGAACTCATTACCTATAGTGTAGCCCCAAAAGTTTTCACTATAGGAATTAGGATTTAGCGGGTTACTATGAAACCGGCTCTCATATTTGGCCTTCTTATGGCGACGATTGATGCTCTTATGCTTAGTCTTATTCGTGCACTGAATCTTGGCTGGCTCAAAGACTTCGGCTGGTTCCGCGGGGTTCGGTGGATGGTATTGCCGACGCTGGTATATGCCCTTCAGCCGTGGATTTTCCTACAGTCACTCTCCTTTGAGACACTCACCGTGATGAACTTGCTCTGGGATATGACGAGCGATGTTCTTGTAACGCTGGTGGGGCTGCTCTATTTCGAAGAGGAAATCAGCTCACGCAAAATGGCTGGAGTCGTCCTTTCCTTCGTGGCCATGTGTCTTCTTGGGTGTTAGGGTCAGGTGTCTGTGAAAAATTGAGTGCCTAAGCAGAACTCTATAGTGTTAGCAAACCCAATTTCACACGTAATCTACACAAAAATGACAACAACAGAGCCAAATTACGAGTCTTATTTCGATAGTTGTGATGATTTCTCTGGGCAACAGAAGGGACTTAAAGGGGGTATAGTCGTTTCGCAAACTCCGCAGTGCACTGCCTGTGGAGCGGGAGAAGAGGATTTAGTTGTGGAAGACTTGCTTACATGCACTCGTTGTGGAACGGTCCAAGGGCGACAACTGGATACGACGGCGGAATACCGATTCTTCAGCAATGATGACCGTGGGTGTGGCGACCCAAGTCGTATTGGCGCGCCCCTCGACCATCGCCTGCCGCAGTCGTCCATGAGCACAGTCATTCTTCCATCGCGCGGGGCCTCCACAAAGGCGATGGCGGGCATTCGCCGTTATCATCAATGGAACATGCTCCCTTATAAGGAGCGGACGCTCTTGAGTGCCTTTGACCGTCTCTCCATTCTCGCATCCAATCACGGGATTTCCAACTCTATAGTGGAAGAAGCGAAAGAATTCTATATTACACTCAATGAACTCTGTGACCGGCGGGCTCTATCGCGCGACAGTCTCCTCGCCTCATGTGTATATACGGCACTGAAGAAGGCCGGCAGCCCCCGAAAACCGCAGGAAGTCGGTGCCATGTTTAGTCTCTCGCACGCCTCTTTCACGAAGGCATTCAAGTTCTTCCAGGAGGTGTATTCCATGGCCGTTCAGCGGGGTCTTCTCAAGGTGGCCGACGCGCCGAGTGTGATGGGGAGCACACGCGCCGCCGACTATGTCCAGGTCGCCCTTTCCAAGCTCCCTATTGCCCGCGCCGATTACCATCGTCTCTCGGCGGAGGCAGTTGCTCTTGCCGACAATGTGGAAGTGGATGGTCTCTCCCCAGAAAATACACCGCCTTCGCTTGCCGCAGGGGTCGTTGCCTATGTATGTGAGCGCTGGCGACCCGGTGAAATCCCACTGGCCCGTATTGCATCCGCCTGTTCCGTGAGTATTGCCACGCTACAGAAGTGTCTGCGCCGTCTTCACAGTCTTCCTCTGAATCAGCAGAAGAAGGTAGAAGAAGAATAAATCTTAGATATTACAAGAGACAATCCCTGTAGTTCTGAACTATAGGGATTATCTTTTTATTATTTATCTGTTAAAACTTATTGCCTGCCGCTCTTTTTTGACGGCGCACATTTAGAGATGGGCGCTGGCTCTAGTAAACCTTCAAGTGGGGGTCCCGTCGCAGGTGGCCCAGAAGCAAACTATGGTTCCCTTATAAAAATCCAAGAACGTGATAATATGGCCTTTGCCCGTATATTCAAGCGTATGATTGAGAATATTACGCCGAAGGAACTCCGCGAACTCTATAGTATTAATCAGTGTAAGAAATACCATTTTGCCCTCGGCCAGGCGCTCTCCAAAATCTTCTATTTCACTCCTGTGGAGGGTTTAAAGCAACAACCGATTTACTGGCTACGGCTGGATACGCAGAAGAAGGATGAACATGATGAGGCATTTTTCAAGAACTGTTTTCAGGTTGCCTACTTCTACATTCGTCTCTTACAGATTTTCTGCGCACTCTCGATTAGCACAAAGAGTAATGAGGCGATTCCCTATAGTGGAGGACCGTTGGGCGGTCCCATGGGGCAGTTTTTCCGTTTCCCTGGGATGACTGGTGGTGCGTTTGGGGATGGATTTTTTGAATTAACTGTGGAAGAAATTTTAGCAAAATATGTGCGTAGTGATGGGAATTTTGCGAAATACAGTTCTATGAATTTGGATGGAAATAGACTGACTATTACACGAGGGACAAAGAAAGTGTCTGCGTCACTTGACTATATTGGTAAAAATCAACTTCAAATTTCGGAAATTTACTATGATAATGAACCAATTGAAGTGAAGAAGTATGTAAATATTGTTAAATCCACAGAACTTGGTTATAAAACAACAAGTAAAGAACGAATTGATGATGTAATCTTGGATATTATGAAACGCGTTATTAAAAACTATGAAGAAAAGAAGGGTATCGTAAAGAAGACCGGTGCTGACGCAGCACCAGGCCGCGGAGCTCCCACGGCAGAACGAAAGGAACTTCGTGTAGAATATCTTGTCGATCGTCTCTCAGGTAGTTCCAATAAACCGTATGCCGTGGCGCGTGCTCTACAACTGATTGACTTACAACCTCATGAAAGTTACGCTGCCCTGGATATGTATGGCCGTGGGAAGCGCTCATATGAATATACGACGCATGTCTTTGATTTCAACTACAGTCCCATTATAGGGAATGCGCCTGCTGTTCTTAGTGCGCAGCAATTGAAGGAATTTGGAGAAACATCGGATACTCTTGCGAATGTTCTTGGTCTTAGTGCCCTGGAAAAACTCCATTTTGATAATTGGAAAGGGATTGCGGCTCGCAGTGCGGATGGAAAGCAGGCCAGTGGTTCAGAAAGTTATCGTATTACGCCTATTGATGAAGCCGAATATCATAATTTTCTTCGCGCGTTACATTGTATGTATAAGGATACAAGTATCAAGACCATTAATGAAACGGATGTAGCAAAGGGGTCTATTCGTTCCTTTGGGATTCAGAATCAGCAAAAGGATAAAGGACCTCAATCACTCAAGATGGAAACACCCCAGGGGAAAGTCCTCATTGCGAATCTACAGAAACTCCAGCGCCAGCTGTTTGGCCTACAGATGTCACACAACGCACAGGTCAAACAATTTATTCAGAAATACATTATTGCGGATACACCACGGGGACCGTTACCCAATCCTCTTATTTTCCAACAAGGTCTTCCCTATATTAACACTATAGGGATGATGGCTCGTCGTCTCCTCTTGGCCTACTATGTGCGAGCTGAGGCGATTTATTACCAGGGGTATCAGTTGGTGAAGAGTGGAGGGGCGAGCACCGGCCCACGGAATCTGATGAGTGAATGTGGGGCTTTTTTTCCAGGGGCTGCTGTTGGTAAATAGGGCTGCACTAGTAGCTGAGCTACGCACGGCTTACCATGTAACCGCCGACCGCACACATCGCTTGAAGGGAATACCAGGGTCCAAATGAAAGGCATATACTCCTATAGTGCCCTCTACTCGCCAGACCCTTCCATTTACGGACGGAAATGTGGAAGCCGCATACACATAATTATATGGAAGTGAATCCACTATAATTAGGACTGACTCCTCCAAATCCGACATAGGAATGTGTGAATCCAGACTCCACCAATCCACCAACATACATCGGCCGGCTTCCTCTTCGGCATGTTCCTTGCCTGACACGGCATGTTCATATGTCGGTTTATAGACAACATAGACTGTTCCATAAAATGCGTAGCGAAGCTCACTCGGTTCATTTCTATAGTTCATAAGTGCTATGTCGTCCTGATGTTTTGTATGTAGGAGTTGTCCCCATAACTCCCGCGTCAGTTCCCCATGTTCTACACGATAGGAATTAATTCCGCGGAGCACTGGTCGTCCGTAATAGAGGTCATGTGAAATAGGCGGGAGGGGCTTAAAGGCGCCTTCGTGCTTGAAGAACTGAACTATGCGTTGCGTGGGCGCATTCATACAGTAATGGTAAAGAGCCCGCAAGAGCGCATCGGCCACTCCCGTTTTCCGTTGTGAGGGAATCACACAAAGATAATCCACAATACCGGTTTCGTATCTATCTAAAAACCCTGCTCCCTTGCTGAATACGCAGCCAACCAGACGCCCGCTCCGTGTGCGCGCCGTTGAGCCAATCCAGGCGCCGCTTTTAAGACGGTCCTCAAGAAGAGCCTTTGGGACACGCATTTTGAGGGGCACAGGGCCAGCACTATAGAAATTGTCTTCTAAGAACTGACTGTATTCCTCCGCCTCGGCCGCCGCCGCTTTCTCCAGACGAAGGGAGGGGTGTATAGGGTCTGCGGCAGGATTCAGTGCCGCAGTTGTAGGGAGAACTGTCGGCGGAGTAGCACGACCGGCCACTGTGCGCCAGAGGTAAGATGCCCAACCACATGCTGGTGCGTCGGCCCAGAAATGACGGGTTATCATCTCAGATTATAAGTGATTAATCTTCTATAGTATAGTCTTTTTAGATGATTTAGGGTGAAAAAAATTGAGCAGTGCCGTGGGATAAAACTATAGGAATTGTGTATTAGGAAGTGATTGGTTGATTGATTAAGATGAATTCTCCAAATCCGGCAAGAAACATGCCCAATAAAAAAGGTCTTAATATTATTATTCCCCCGTTGGATATTACTGGGATTCTTGAAGATGCGGATGCGCTGGAACGGGCAAAGGCGGAGGCACCGCGGGGCGCAGTCAAGCCACCAAAGCGTTGTATGATGGGCGAGTGCCGAGTTCGCTTAGGGCTGACTGCTTTCGCATGTCGCTGTGGAGGGTATTATTGTGGTGCGCACCGAGCGGATGAAGCGCATTCTTGTGCGTATGATTATAAGGCGGAACACCAGGCTCTTCTCAGTAGTCAAATGGTAAAAGTGGTTGGGAAGAAGGTGGATGTAATTTAGGGAGAGGGGGGTCTAAAAATTGAACTTCCTTATTTTTCATTTCCTATAGATAGCACTATAGGAAATGTCTATTAATTGTATGTTCTGTTTGGAGCCGGTGGGGGCAGACGATTTGGCGATTCCGCTATTACCATGTCAATGTCGCACACCGCATCATGATAGTTGCAGAGCAACATGGAATGCCATGAATCCGTATAGATGTCCCATTTGTCGCAAGACTTTCAAATCTGAGCCAATGACGACAAGACATCCGCTACCTGAAAGATACCAGGAACATACCTATGTTGTTATCCCATCTGCTCCAGCTGCACCCTCGCCCGTTCAACCTCCGAGAAACACGGCAGCACAACCTTTTCAGATAAATCTAAAAAAAGTATTTATCATATGTGCGGCAGTTCTTATTGGGGTAATGTTTATTATTCTTATGAAAAACTTATGGTCATAATTATATTGGATATATATCTTTATTTATCAAAAGCGGCAAGATACATGGCAACAAGCGATGGTGACCATCGACCCATCAAACCTGTATGGTGGGGGTCAAACCAGGACAATGCGTCTTTTTCACGGACATCTTTGCGCATGCGTTCCCAGGCCTTTGGCTGGGCGTGGAGCTGAATAAATCGCTGAAGGGCGCGATTGAGCTCAGTCACACTAACAGTTCCTTGCCACACATGATATTGGAAGTAATGATTGTCAGGGTAATCACGCTCCTTCCCCTGGAACACGAGACCAGTATGAGTGAGACCGTGAATGATTTCCACTTTCGCCTCTTCGGCGACTTCGCGTTTAATATTTTCCGCCATCACTTCCAAAAGCGGAGCGGTCTTGTTGCGGAGCCCGTCTTTCCCTTCCATTTGGCCCTTTGGCGGTTCCCAGACCTTCCCTTCAGGGCTCGCACCATAGCGTTTCACCACAAGGAAGCGCGCAGCATCAAACGGAGCACCCATTTCGTGTAGAAAACAGGCAGAACGAATATACACACGCCAACCCTCCGTCGGATGTTCAACATAGAAATATTTCTTTTGGGGTGCGAAGGGCAATGATGCTGCACCGCGTTTTAGACCGGGCTGGAAGACATTAAAGATAGCGGGGGCATTATTCATCGCAACGGAGTGGAGAATGTGGGTCTTTGCCTACATAATATGCTGGAAAGATTTTAGGCTCGTAGCGCTTGTGTAATTGCGGCCCCAAGACAATAGTTCAATTTTACGACGAGACCGACATCCACTACCCCCTCAAATACCATCTCACATGCGTCCAAGGTCCATTCCACAGCATCCAGGCGTTTTTTATAGAGTCGTTGTTCTCCTCCATCCGCAAGAAGGCGCAAATCTTCACGAGCCATCATCAGTCCATTCCTATAGTTCTTTTGCCGACGGTCATGTTCCTCTGTATGTGCTTCGCGTTCCTTTATAGTGTGTAAGCGTTTCTCATATTCTATTTCAATACGATGTAGCCATATGTCGTATGCCTGTATAACCAATTCCAATGTTCTCACTTTCTGACCAAGGGGATAAGCACTATAGGATGTGAGATTGATGTATTCCATCTGGAGCACGGCCTGGTGCGGACGATGATGATGAACTTTCTTCGCATGGGTTTTCAGTGGGCGGATTCCATGTGTATCATAATGGATGTAGTGGGAGTTCTCCATTCGTATTCTGTTATGTGAATCACATACCCCCTCATGCGGTCGCATTTGGTGACGCATCTTCTATGATAACAGTGGTTGTTTCAACGGCAGGTGCCGGTGCGACATCAATTTTTTCTTCGGTGGAAACCTCTTTTTCCAGAATGTCAATATATGTATGAATCTTCTTTTCCGTTTCTTCATAAAATAGGCCGAGTAATCCTTTTCCAATATGTAAATATTTTGTAAGATTTATTTTGGAGAGCTGTTCTTTTGTAAATTGTGTTGACATTGTCAGCACAGATGTAAATGTATAACATATGCCAAAATAGATAAATTCTTTTATAACGAAATTCTGTGGATAAAATGTAAGGAATATAAGACTTAATACCGCGACTAAAAATTCATAAAAACGCCCAATAATCTTCTTAATACTAAAATCCTCTGGGAAGAGCTTATGGTCTATATATGCTGGTATGAAAATAAGACATACATTCACTATAATTGCTTTAATGCTAAATATTTCATATGAAAATAGGAAAATACATAAGAACCCTGTAATAATCATTCCTGAAACGAAATATGGATTATTGAGACAATTTTTATCCTCCATTTGTAATAATAAATGTCCCAGCGCAATAATAAATGCGACATTAATATTATTTGATGAAATGTATGTCAATAAAACAAATATAAATCCTTTAATAAATTCAAAAAGGATATCACTGATAAATGGTTTGAATGTTTCTATATCCAATACATCATCTGATAATTTTAAAAATGTTCCAAAGAGTCCCGCAGCGACATATTGACGAAACATAATTAACACTCCCTATAGTTCAGCACTATAGAAAATGCCTAAGGGTTGGCGCAGGAGTAGAACCAGTAGTATTAAAATGCCGAATCATTGTCATTGTCATGTAACTGTCATCGGGCATCAGGAAGACATTGATGTGTTTGCGACACATCAACTCTCATTCGCACATTTTGTGCCACGGCCTGCCGAGGCAGAGGCTGACTGGTATACATGGAATGTGGAGCATTGGGGAACAAAGTGGGAGGCCTGGGATTATGTGGAAGGCTTTCATGAAGAGAATCTGCTGGATGTGGAATTCGTGACTGCCTGGGCACCGCCGGTCGCCTTCTTCGAGGCCTTGCTCCTGAAATACCCACGCTCTTGGATTAAATGTCTCTTCCACGAAGAGGGTGGGATGGCCGGTGTATGGAT
>JACCDG011861947.1_pt1 | contig 12167 bp, 11 predicted proteins | sample 7442471 | NCBI WGS metagenome assembly JACCDG01 (sample SAMN15323444, study PRJNA562643) | freshwater metagenome | isolation source: river surface water | place: USA:Blue River Watershed | collected 2017-08-17 | reverse complement strand
CACGCAGATTCCCCATGCGGAAAATCAAGCAGTTGTTTCCATCATAGTTTGTGAGCAAGGCTTTATCCGAAAACAGAATCCTTGCACTGGGTCTTGAAAACTTCGCAAAGGTCATTCCCGTCAATAAAGCTGTCAGAAAAAAAGAGGACATTGCCTCGATAATCATCACACAATTGGACCAATCCGTTTGAGGAGCCAAATTGCCATATCCAATTGTGGAAAATGTCACCACACTGAAGGCAAAAGCTTGAAAAAAAGATCCATCGGCCCCCGACAAGGACTGAGGATGGATCCAGTACAAAAACGCAAAGATCCCATTGATCAATAGAAAAGCTGTGAACACACAGATGGTGAATGTCCACCAACTTGTTCTCAACAATCGATGATAAAGATCTGTATGAATTCCCTGAGGGACACCCAATTTTTTGACTTTTTGAAAACGTTCTTTGGCATTTTGCATAGAGTCTTTATGCTGTCGGAACCTATGGACCTTGTCTAGATAGAAAAAGAAAAGCTTCGTCTTTTAGTAGCCGAATTTTTCTCCATCTGGAATATTGGTTTTCGGCAAAAGAACCGAGTTCGGAGCCACAATGGCTCGCTCTCCAATTTGCACTCCACCTAAAATTTTGGCAGCTAATCCAATCATGGCTTTGTCTTTGATTTTCAAACGATCGATAATCAAATAACCCTTCACTCCATAATGGGCCATCATGTACGTGGAACCACCAATGGTGACGTAATTTCCAATTTCAATCAAACAGGCATCGGAAACATTGGAAGTATTGATCATGGAACCTTTTCCAATTTTCATTCCCATGGCTTTAAAAAATAAAATATTCGACGGAGAAGGTGTCACAAAATCTAAAACGGTGTAACGAACCAGGTACAAAAGAGCATTGTGGTAATACCAAGGAATACTTTCCAAAGAAAACCAAGGACCTTTGTAGCTCTTCACAAAAAAACGAAAGGGTAAATTGAGGATGGGAACAACGATCAAGAGACTAACAATAAAACCAATAAATCCAAGCCCCACAGAAAAAGCTCTTCCTAAATAAATTACCCATGAAGCACTTCCCTGGGTCCACTGTTCAAAGCCTGCAAAGATAAATATTCCAGGAGTCACAGACACAGTGATCGCGATCGCGTAAAACAATGCCATCGGAGCTAAAAACAAAGGAAAGAAAAAATTTTGATACTGTCGGAGTATATTTTCTACGACCTTCCAAACACCCTTCTTTGTCGAATCCTGAAGATTCACATGCTCAACATCTTTTTTTTTCGTCTCTTCCGCTAGCTGTGGTACCTGTTTTAAAGCCGTCATCCTGAGGCCATCACTTTCTGATTATTTACTTTATTTTGCATCAGGATTTGGGAAAGAGCAAACGAACTCCGTACCTTGGCCTAGCACACTTTCCACTTTCACCGAACCTGATTGAGCCAACATAGCATGTTTCACGATGGCCAAACCTAAGCCTGTGCCTCCTTGATCTCGAGACCGACCGCGATCCACACGATAAAATCTTTCAAAGATGCGTGGCAAATGTTCTTTCGGAATCCCTGGCCCATCATCTTTAATGCTGAGCTGAACACCCTGCGGAGTTTGCTTCCACAGCACGTCCACTCTTCCACCCTGAGTTCCATATTTGATTGCGTTTTCTAAGAGATTGCTCAAGACTTGATCCAAATGGTGGGCATCGGCCCACACCTGGTCAGGTTCCGATTGAACGTGAACAAAAATATTCTTTTCCTTCATCTTCCATGACAATTGATCCAAGACCTGTTGGGTTGCCGCCATAGGATCCAGTCCCTGCTTCTGAATGGATAAAAGTCCTTGATCAAACTGAGTCAAGGACAACATATCATCCACTAACTGAATCACGCGATGGACACTTTTTTGAATCATTCCCAAAAAAGAGGTCGCATGGGAATAATCTTGTTTTTGAAAATCTTCGAATAGAGCATCTGTAAATCCCTTCATCGAAGTCAGTGGAGTTCGAAGCTCATGGGAAGCATTTTCAAAAAACTGACGACGAATTTTTTCAGCCTGACGAATTTCCGTCATATCGTGAAAGACAATCACAGCTCCTTGCACGGTCGCAGAAGAATCCGCCGAACGCACGCAAGAGATCGAAACAACAAAATCCCGTGCTGTTTCCCATCCTGCTGCAAAAAGACTCATAGATTGACGAAGATCCTGTCCCTTCTGCATGGCTTGTTGCACAAGTTCCGAGACCTCGGGATACCTTAAAGACGTTGTCAAAGAAATCAGCTGTTCATTTTTCAACTGAAAGCTTTGAACAAATTGAGTATTACAAAACTGAATTTTTTGATGTCTATCCACACTGACAAGAGGATCCTGCAAAGCCAAGAGCATCGCTTCATTTTCTTGACGCTGAAATGCCAATTGATTCTTTCTGCGGGCCAACTTGATCGAAATATCTTTCAAGGCTCGATGAAGAGTTAAAAAATGTTCATTTTCCAAATCTAAATCTTCCAAATCAACCACTTGACCCAAACGATACTTACGATGAGAAAGTTGCAAAGCATGCACCGTTAAACGATGCAAGGGAAGGACCCAACGAAAACTTGCCAAATAGAAAAGAGGCAGAGAAAAAAGACTGAAAAAAATTCCAAACAAAATTTTTTCAGATTTCCAAGAATTGGGGATTTCAAAGAAAATAAAAAAGAAAGACCAGAAAAGAAGCAAAACTAAAAACCATTGAAAAAAAACATACTGAGACCACTCTTTCCAGGGGATGCTTTTTTTCACAACAACCTCATTCGATATCCCACTCCTCGGATCGTTTCGATCAAATCGGCCTGATCTGCCAGTTTTTTCCGGAGTCCAAAAACATGGGTATCAATCGTTCGACCGACAACAGAAATCCCTTCACCTTGCACCTGACGCACAAGATCCTCTCGGGTCATCACACAGCCAAGTCTTTCCCCCAAGATCCATAAAATTTTAAATTCCGAAGGAGTTAAATGCACCTCTTTGCCTTGCAAAAAACCTTGGTGGGAATTCTTATCTAAAACCAAATCTCCCAACTCCATCTTGGAGCTTGGCTTGGCGGCACCGGTCTCTTGATGCACTTGAAAACGCCGAAGATGAGCACGCACACGTGCGATAAAAACCTGATTATCAAAGGGCTTGGAGATAAAATCATCGGCACCTGACTCTAAAGCTAAGACCAAACTGGCAGGATCCATCTTGGCCGTCACCATAAGCACGGGTTTTTGAAAGTTCTGACTTCGCAGAGTCTTTAAAAATTCAATTCCTGAAACTCCTGGCAACATCCAATCCAGTAAAATCAGATCCCATTTTTCTTGATTCAAAGCCTGCTGTGCCGAAGAAACTGAATTCACAATTTCAGCTGCAAGAGATTGCCTGTGCAAAAGCATTTTCATCAAACCTGCAACAGACTCTTCATCTTCGACGATCAAGATTTTAGGACCCAGTTGAGGAATATTTACCTCCATGCCGAATATCCTTTCCGGTACTGACATAAATCACATCTTCCGCAATATTGGTGGCATGATCCCCCAAACGCTCAAGATTGCGTGCAATCAAAATAAGATCCAGGGCGGACTCAACATGCTGGGGGTTCAGTTTGATAAAATCCTTGCAATCATGAAATACCTGCCCCTTTAAATCATCCACTTCATCATCACTGATCAGAACTTGCTTCGCTTCATCCACATTCAAACGCACAAAGGCATCTAAACTTTGCTTCACCATACCACGAGTGACCTCGGCCATTCTCTCAATCTTATGCAAGGATAATGTGGTCATTCTTTCCAGATAATCTTTGCCCGTGTAAGCAATATTGACGGATTGATCCCCCATGCGTTCTAAATCGGCATTGATTTTAATCACAGAAATAATAAAGCGCAAATCACGGGCGACAGGTCCCTGCTTGGCAAGAAGTTGAGCACAGGCTTCATCCACTCGAACATGGGCCTGATTGATCATCTTCTCGATTTCGTGGACTTGCAAAAATCTTGCAGAGTCTCTTTGAATCAAGGCCATCATTGCTTCCCCTAAAGCCTTTTCCACATGCCCGCCCATCAGCAAAATCAAATGACGAAGATCTTCTAGCTGTTGATCGATTTTTCTTTCCATTTTACTCCCATACATCTTGGCTTCCGTGCAAGACACCTGATTGAATTCTGACAATTTCCTAACATAATAAGCATTGTATAATATTTTTTTTCCAAATTGAACCAAACTTTGTCATACTTTCATTTATGGCTATACGTAATCTTCAAAGATGGGAACAAGAGGAAATGAAACCGCGCAATCTGGCGGCAATCGACATTGGATCCAATGCCATTCGTTTGGTTTTAGCTTTGAAGTCCAAAGATAAGATTCAGATTCTGAAAAAGTACCGCGTAGCCCTTCGTCTGGGACAGGATGTCTTCCAATCGGGTGTGATTTCTGTGGCCACAAGCCAACATCTCAGTGAAACCTTCCGTGAATTTCAAAAGATTCTCGAAGAACATAAGATTCAAAAATTACGAGCCGTCGCAACAAGTGCCTTGCGTGAAGCTCAAAATCAGAAGCAAATTCTTCGTCAAATTCACAAAGATTCTGGAATTCATGTGGAATTGATCAACGGAATTGAGGAAGCACGATTGGTCTTTCTTGCCGTCAAAAAAAGGATCCACTTAGAACGTCACCACGCTCTGTTGATGGATATTGGCGGAGGAAGTGTTGAAATCTCGGTCTCTCATCATGCCCATCTTGTGGCCACAAAAAGCTTTCCCTATGGAACTGTGCGCACTCTACAGAAACTTCAAAAGCAAAGTCCGAAAAATTATTATAAAGAATTTCAAAATCAGGTGGAAGAATTTTTAAAAATCCACCCCCACCGCTTTGAGTTCCTTGTAGGCACAGGAGGAAACTTAGATACCTTTGCGCGATTAAAGAAGATGTTATTGAAGAATAAAAACCCAGCGCATATTTCCATCCAAGAATTGCGTCTCTTGCAAAAAAAATTGGACCTTATGAGTTACGATGAACGCATTTCAAAATTGAAATTGCGGCCAGATCGTGCTGACGTGATTGTTCCAGCCATTCATTTGACTTTAACTTTGATGAAGGCCTTCCAAATTCAAAGTTTACTTTTACCCCAGGTCGGACTTAAAGAGGGGATCCTGCTGACTCTTTAAAAATCTTCGTGGCTGCCCAACGCCCCCAAGAAGCACCATGATGTGCACTCATATGATAGCCATCTTGATGATCTGCTTGTATGCCCTCTTTGAAGGAATCCACTTTTTGAATATGATAAAATTCACAAGCACGCAAATAGAGCTCATGATAGTGCTTTTGATTTTTCATCGAGACCACATTTTCAGACAATAAGGGTGGAGCAATCCATACTAATTTTTCAACATTGAAAGATTCAAAAACTTGAATGAGTGACTTTTCATAATTTGCAAATGTGATCACACCACTTTCTATGGATCGCAGATCATTGGTCCCTAATTCTAAAATCAGCAGTTTCGATTTTTTGACTTTATCCAAAGTGACAGTGACAGGACAGACTCCTGCTTGATCCTCTTGCTGATCCACAGTGCGATGAGACCAACGAACTTGATGTTGCTGCAATTTTTCTGCGGAAGTCCAATCCAACAAGGTGCTACCTGCGACTCCGACCTGAGCAAAACGCTCGATCCAGCCTGGGTGAATCTGAAGCAGTTCAGAAAAAAATGTCGTTCCAAAGTTCATGACTGTGTGGGAATCCCCCAACATCCATCGCGTGATCATTGTCTTGCCTTTCCTAAGTAATCCAATAATGTCTTTGCAAAATACTGTGCTCCTTCAAAGGAAAGATGAATTCCATCTTCTCCTCGAACTTTAATTTCTTTTTTCCCACCAGTGGTTCCATCCACACCTAAGACAGCAGTGTAACTTCCATTTTTATCTGAAAGCCAAGTGCCTGCCTCAACAAATTGAGAACAACCCGATTTCGAAGTTGCGTCTTTCAGAACTTCGTTGAGATGCTTCATTTTTTTATGAAAACTTTCTGAACGCATGGGCAACATTCCAACCCAAAAAACACGATGACTTTTTGAACAGGCCAATTCCAACAAGGACTGAGCCCTTTTCAAATATTCCTGATCCCAATCCTCGGATCCAAAGGGGATCACCTTCTTACTTAATTGAAAATTCTGAGCATCGTTGGTTCCCAAAAAAATCATCACATCGTCATAGCGAGTTTTTTCTGACTGCAATAACTGTGTCCAATCAAAAACCTCTGGACGAGATAAACCTGTTCCTGATTTGGAAAAAATTTCGACCTTGGCATTCCACTCTTTTTCCAATTGATTTTTTAAGTAAATATGCAAAGCACTTTTCAACATCGAATCCCCGATCACAAAGACTTTGCGAGAACTTTTAAATTCTGACGCCGTCACAGCCGCCACTTGCCGGGATGTCACTTTTTCTGCGGGGACTTCTAGGTTTTCACGAACTGTTGGAAAATCAGGATATCCAACTTGAAACTGAACCCACGGACGAAAAACCAATGGTTCTTGACCTGCTTGAACAAGATCCTCTTTCGCATCCGTCCAAGAGAGATAAACTGTTCGCAATGAATCTCTCAAAAATGAGATGTGGGTCTGAGTCCCCCACTGCTTAGCCTGGGCTAAGGTTTCAGATAACCACTGAGAGGTCGTATTCACGCTGACCGTTTGAAAATAATCATAGACTCCGGAAAGACAAAAAAGACAAGCCATCCATGCTGTGGTCAGCAAAAATTTTCGAGCTTTCTTGATATTCCAATGCGGTAACATTTTCTCACTCCTTCAAAAGCGAAAGTAGATGAATGGCGCAATCCCCTCTGGACTGAAGGCCGACACCACAATCAAACCCAATACTAAAAAAAATCCATAGGCATAGCTTGGCCATCGATTCCAGGAAAACTTTTCCATCCAAGAAGATTTCCATGGGAAAAAGTGCATTCCCAAACCCCAAGCGATCAGAATCAGATGCCATGGTTTTCCAATCACTTCCGATCCGCCTTGAAACAGGGATCCCATCATTTCCACGGCATTGGAAAAATCAAAGGAACGGAAAAAAATCCATGCGAAGGCAACAAAATGAAAAACAAAAAATGTCCTGGTCACATGACACTGGGAACAGGGGCAAGGTTTTTTCCAACGACGATAGATTCTTTCGAAGGAAAGACCTAGTCCATGCAAAGCTCCCCAAAAAACAAAGGTCCAATGAGCTCCATGCCAAAGACCTCCAAGAAGCATTGTCAGAAATAAATTGCGCATGGTTTTTGTTTCGCCCCCTCGGTTCCCACCCAATGGAATGTACAAATAATCTCGCAACCATGAAGACAGGGACATATGCCACCGCTTCCAAAAATCTTGGATACTTTGCGCGCGATAGGGCTGTTGGAAATTTTCTGGAAATCGGTAACCCAACAATCCTGCAAAGCCAATGGCCATATCACTGTAAGCACTGAAGTCACAGTAAATTTGCACAGCATAGGCATAGACAGCCAACCACACCGTTCCCGAAGAATACTGACTAGGATGACTCCAAACGGGATCCACCAAATTGATCCCCAGTTCATTGGCGATCACAATTTTTTTAAATAAACCCCCTAAAATTAAAAAGGAAGAACCTAGAACTGGGATATTTTCTGGATCCACATTTTTTTGAAGCTGAGGCAAAAATTCTTTGGCTCGCACGATGGGTCCAGCAACCAAATGGGGGAAGAAGGCAATCAGCAAAATCACATCCAAATAACTTTGTTTTCCGCTTAATTCTTTGCGGTAAATATCCACAACATAACTAATTCCTTGAAAAGTATAAAAGGAAATCCCCAAAGGCAAAACCAAATCTAAAACAGGAAATCGCACACCTGTCCACTGACTGAAATACAAACTAAAAAAATCAAAATACTTAAATGTCCCCAGCAAACTCAGATTCAAAACAACGGCAAGAATCATCCACTTTTTTCGATGTTTTTCCGTCGCTTGATCGATGCGAAGACCTAAGTACCAGTTCACAGATGGAAATAAAATCAATAGGGGTAAAAAACGAAGATCCAATGTGGAATAAAAAAAGTAGGATGCTGCTAATAAAAATACCTTACGAAATCCAGGAAGATCTTGTAACCACCAAGACATCAAAAAAACAATGATGAAAAATAGCCCAAAGCTGATGGTCGGAAACAACAAAGCAAGATCCCCCTTTACTTATCTTTGCTGGCCGGCTTTCGCGGAGTTTCCTCTTCCTCACGAACCTCTTGCACAGATCCACGCATAAACATGGATTTTTGCATGGCCTTAATTAATACAACTGCCTCATCCAATGCCTCGACAGCTCGGCGACTTGCATGGGGCAAATCAGGCGCAACGGCTGCCAATGCAGGTAAAACCACTTTGAATTCTTGAGTCAAAACTGCCAAATTACGCACCACAGATTCCAAATCCTTCGCCACAGAGGGAGCTTTCTCTTTCATGGCTGGCAACATATCGTTCAGCTCGCTGGTCGTAACAGACAGATTTCCCAAAACTGTTTTTAAGTTTTCATCGTGAGTGGCTTGCTTGGATAATTTGATCACTTCTAAAGACATCGTGTTCAGATTCTTCATCAAAGGATCAATTTTATCAAAAATACGAATGAAGTTTTCCGTGCGGTCTTTATCTAAGAAAGCTTCCGCCAAACTTTTTAAGTTTGTGACCATCGAACCTAGCGTCTCTAAATAAGGTCCCAACTTACGACCACTCAAAATCGTCATTAAATCCACGGCCTCGGTTGTTGGAATGGAACTATCGGCCTTTAATACAACTTCTTTATCCGATCCCACACTGATGTCTAAGACTCGCTCTCCAATAATAAAAGGTCGAATCAATTGAGCCCTGGAATCTCTACGTACGCGTTCTTGAAATTTTGAAAGGACATAGAACGAAACCTGAATGCGATTCGTGGATAAAAGATCCACGCTATCGACACTTCCAGCCTTCAAGCCTGCCATCTGAACCATCGTACCTGGATGAATCCCATCGGCACTTTCAAAGGTTGCTGTAAACTTCACCTTGGGATCGAACCAACCCTGTTTCACAGCCACACTGACCATGATGGCTGCTGAGCCAACAATGGCTGCCAGAACAAATACTCCAGCTACTCTTTCAAATTTGTTAAATTTGATTTTCATCATAATCCAACAATCCTTTTCTCTTGACCCACTTTTTCGTAATGCAAGCAACCGCCATCAATATGAATCACATTGGATTCAAAAAGATGGGCAAATTTTTCATCAAATGAGCTCATATAGATATGTCGAAGATGACCTTCTTTTCTCAGCTGATGAATCGTATCGACAAACTTGTAAATCGTGTCTTGACCAAGCCCCACAGAAGGATCATCCAAAAGTAAAACCTGAGGATGTAAAATAAAGGAACGAATCAAGCATACCAACTTACGAACACCACCTGGAACCATTGCTGGACGAAGATCGCGGTAACGTTGCATTTTAAACATTTCAATATAATATTCGACCCTTTGGTAAGCTTCTTTCGATGGCAAAACTTTGTGATACAACAAAGGCAATGTCAGATTTTCAAACATACTGCGATTATTGATCAATCCCCCGTAATCAAAGGCATAACCAATGGACAATCGGTAAGGTAAAAATTCCTCGAAGGACATTTCTGTCACATTGTCCTCATTGAGGTAGATGCCACCTGTTTGAGGCACTTGCAATCCCGCCAATAACTGCAACAAACTGCTGCGGCCTGAACCGCTGGCCGCCTTGATCCACACAACTTGATCGGTGGGAAGATCAAAATCAATATTGCTCAGCAAGGGATCCGAAGACTCGTATCCAAAAGTTAAGTTTTCTAAACGAATTTTTTCAATAGAAGGTCTTTTGATTTCCATTAGATCACTCCTAAACGCATCAATTGATTAAGATAGAACAGAGCTGTCACAACTAAATTAAAAACGGTGACGTAAATAATCGAGTTCATCACAGCTTGTGTTGTCACCACAGGAACTTCTGTTGGGCTTCGTTTCACAGATAATCCCTGATAACAACAAACAACAAAAATAATAATTCCACTGAAAGTATTTTTCAGAACAAAAATCCAAACATCTTCAAAGGCAATGGCATTCGTTAATGAATCAAAATAAAAACTGAAGGGCATATCTTGCAAAAATCGAGTCAGAAGAAATCCACCCAAAAGAGCTGAAACATTGAAGTAAAAAGCAAGGCAGACAACGCTGATCACTCCTCCTAAAATACGAGGAAAAACAATAAAGCTTAATGGATTGATCCCCATGCTTTCCAGAGCTTCAATTTCTCTGTTGGCACGCATATTTCCAACTTCAGATGCAACGGCTGTACCGGATCGAGCAATCACCACAAGCGCTGTCATAAAGGGACCTAACTCGCGCACGATCAATACCACAAGCAGATTGCCCAACATTTGTTCGCCACCCAACAACGACAAGTTGGAAGAGGATTGTAAAATCACAATGGCTCCACTGGCCAGAGCGATCACTGAAATCAAGGGAACTGCTTGCCAACCTGTAAAATAGATTTGGGCCGAGACGACTCCGAAGATGGTGCGCAAGCCCTGCGCCTGATCCACGAAAGCTGCGCGCACACTCAAATACACCATCATCAACACGCGATAGGTGTACTCAATATTGTCCACGATTTTTTTTCCCATACTATCGATGGGTGCCCATATGAAATTCATGTGACTTCCTTACACCCTCTCTTCGGCGTAAAGAAAAACTTGATCAACTCGACTTAGGATGGGATTCTTAGTTGCCGTCCCATAAAAAGAGATGTTTGGGTTGGCCTGGCTGGGATGATTCAAACAAGACTTTGAAGCCAACAGGACCCACACCAGCATTTAAAACCATCAAAGATCCAGGCTGCACGCTTCCGTAGATCTTCCATCGATCATTCAATTGACGAAGACCTTCTCCTTGAAGGGACATTAAATACAACTCCATATCACCGTCATTATTGGCATCAGCAAAGATCAAAGCAGCATTGCGTTCTGGTAGAACTTCCATTTGATAGATCTTACTCAATTTCATGCGAGTTTGGGGAACTTCCAGAATTTGACCTGTTTGCGCATCCTTCAACTGAATAAATTGCTCGGATGAAATCCCGCTGGTTTGAATTTGATATAAAAAGCGATTGTCCACTTTGGCAAAAATTCCAGCCAAGGCTTGTCCTGCAAAGTCAAAGTCCACATCAAACTGCAAGGAAGAACTCACTGTTTGAAAAGAAGTTTTGCCTGATGATAAATCAAAAAAGTAAGCCATTGATTTTTGTGAATCTTTCCACGCAAATTTATTGGATTGGACATCGAATTTCAAACTGGAAGCATCTCCCACCGGTAGACCTTGAAAAAGTATTTGCACTTGCCCTGTGCTCAAAATCCCTTGATACACATCCATTTGTGCTGTTTGAGAATTGAGAGCCGAAAAATAAATTTTATCTGCACTTTGAGATGGAAAGACTTTGGATAAAAAGTTCAAAACAGTAGAACCCATTGGTAATTTGGAAGATTGATGCGACATCAACTCTGATGACGAAAAGAGAAGATGCAGATCTTGAAAAACTCCGGAACTGGAAATGATTCCAAAATCAAAATGATATCCAAAGCCATGCATCACTAAAAGAGACTTCCCTGTGGATGTGGAAATGGGACCCAAAGGATACATCTCGGCATCGGGAGTCGGCAAAGCAGGATTCATTGGAAAAGTCAGACTTCCATCCACTTTTGCACCATACAAGTATTTATCGCCATCAGTGATTTTTTGAGCTTTCGAAGCACCTTGTTTAAAATAAATAGTCTGGGCATCCAGCCATGCAATAGAATCAGGATCCACATCATAACCATATTCGCCCGACGGCATGCTTGCATAGTCAGCAGCATCACGTACCTGACTGAGCCGTACCAATTGAGAAAGATTCAGGCTACCATTGGAATGAAAATCGGAAGAAAAAATTTCTTTCAAAGCTTCTTTCTGAAAGTCAGACACGAGAATTAATTTCTTTTCCGAAGCATCTAAAATAAAATTTGAAACTCCGTTGCCCTTGGAAGGCGCATCCAAAATCAAAGGTCTTGAAGTATGTTGGATCAAATCATAAACGACCAACTGATTGAGACCCGATGAT
>JACCDG011272521.1_pt1 | contig 12167 bp, 15 predicted proteins | sample 7442471 | NCBI WGS metagenome assembly JACCDG01 (sample SAMN15323444, study PRJNA562643) | freshwater metagenome | isolation source: river surface water | place: USA:Blue River Watershed | collected 2017-08-17 | reverse complement strand
CGCCGACGGCATGGACGGCGCGTCGTCGGGAGCTCCCGAGATGGAGGGTCCTTGACGACCCGCGCCGTCCGTGCTCCCATCTGCGACACCTACGACCCTGGTACCGCGCCACCCGTCCGTCCGACGAGGCGCTACCGGGCTCCGAAGCCACCATGCGCCTGACTGTCGCGGAGATCGCCCGCAGGACCGACGAGCACCCTCGCGCGGTCCAGCGCTGGCTCGCCCGAGTCCTCGGCCCCGGCGAGGAGCGCTCGCGTCGCGTCGTGACCGAGGCGGACCTCGGGCGCATCGCGGAGGCGCTGCGGGTGGACCGCGGGGCCCTGGCCGAGAGCTGGGGTCTGGCCGCTCAGTCGGCTTGACCGAAGGACCATTGACGTGCCCCCGCGGCCCCCGGCCCCCAAGCGACACGCCAAGGCGATCGCCTACCGCAAGAGCGCGCTGCAGCTCCGCATTGAAGGTCTGACCTTCGAGACGATCGGTCAGAAGCTCGGGATCACGCGACAGGCGGCCCACCAACAGGTCTCCGCGCAGATGGCGGCCGTCGCCGCTGAGACGCGCGCCCTGGCGACGCAGGCCCTGAGCCTGGAGCTCGAGCGCGTGGATTACGTCTTGCGCTCGCTCGCTCCGAAGGTGGCGAAGGGCGACCCCAAGGCTGCGACCGCCTACCTGCGGGCGATGGATCGTCGCGCGAAGCTCCTCGGCCTCGACGCCCCAACGCGCGCTGACACCACCGTGAGCGGCCCAGGCGGCACCCCCGTCGAGGTCTCCGTTGCCGTCGCCGACCCCACCGCTCTGCACGCGCGCCTTGCCGCAACCGCTGCTCGCGCAGCTCGCGGCGCTGACCCCGGCGCAGCTGGGGGCCCTGACGGCGACGGAGCGGGCGGAGATCGCGGCGGCGCTTGACGCGCACGAGCGATCCGAAGCCCTCGCGTCCCACCGCGCCTTCGCCGAGAGCCCCCACTACTGCGGCCTGACCCTGTCGCCGCTGATGGCCGCGACGATGGACGCGGCTGAGGGGCTCCACGTCACCCTCGGCGAGGAGGCGTGCCAGCGGCACTTCGGCTGCTCCCGGGTCCAGCTCCCCTGGCGCCGGCGGGCCCTGGTCGTCGTCCGGGCCGGAGGGCGCGCGGGGAAGACCTCGCGCCTGCTGGCCACCAAGGCGCTGCACGCGGCGCTGACGGTGCCGCTCCCGACGCTGGCCCCCGGGGAGCGCGCCGTCGCGCTCCTGATGGCCCCGGACCTGCAGCTCGCGCGGCAGATCCTGGGCTTCGTCCGCGGCTACTGCGACCCGTCGACCTCCCCGGCCCTGGCCTCGCGCGTCCTGCGCGACACCGCCGACGAGATCGAGCTCCGGCGCCCCGACGGGCACACGGTGGCGATCCGGGTCCGGGCCGCCTCCCGCGGCGGACGCGGGGGCCGCGGCTTCGTGCTGGTCTTCGCGGGGCTGGACGAGGCCTGCTTCTTCCGCGACGAGGCCTCCGGCGTCGTCAACGACACGGAGATCTTCCGCGCGATCGAGCCGCGCCTGGTCCCGGGCGCGCAGTGCTGGGTGGTCTCGACGCCCTGGGTCGCCGGGGTGGGGCTGCTCGAAGAGACCCTCGGGCGGGACTTCGGCACCCACCGCACCGCGCTCTGCGTGAAGGCGCCCACGCGGCCCCTGAACCCGACCTGGGACCCGACCGGCGAGGTCGAGGCCGCCATGCGGGAGCGCGACCCCGAGAACGCGGACCGGGAGATCCTGGCGATCCCGCTGGTCTCCGGCTCCGCGCTCTTCTTCGACAAGCCGTCGCTGGACGCCGCGGTGGACCCGCACCGGCCGCTGTCGATCCCGCCGCGTGACGGCGCGACCTACGGCGCCGGCGGAGACCTCGCCTTCCGGCGCAACGCCTCCGCGCTGGCGATCACCGAGCGCACCCCGGCCGGGGTCTTCGAGCTCGCGCTCGCCGAAGAGCGCCAGCCCGCGAACGGGGTCCCTCTCGCCCCCGCCGCGGTCTGCGACGCCTTCGCGGCGGAGCTGCTCCGCTACCGCGTCTCCGGGCTCTGGGCCGACTCACACGAGCGGGACCGCGCCACCGAAGAGCTCGCGCGCCACGACCTCGGGGTGTACGCGCTCCCCGAGGGCCAGGGCGGCAAGGCCGAGCAGTACCTCTTCGCGCGGCGCCTGCTCCGTGAAGGCCGCGTGCGGCTCCCGAAACACCAGAAGCTCCTCTCGCAGCTGCGGGCGATCACGTCGAAGCCTGCGCCCGGAGGCGGCCTGACGATCACTTCGCCCACGAGCCCCGACGGCTCCCACGGCGACCTCGCAAGCGCGTGGATTGCCTCGCTCTGGGCCGCGGACCATGCATCCGGGCCCGACGAGCGCACGACCCGCGCCGGCCGCCGACGCTGATCCGTCTGCTCTTCTGCTCTGCCTTTCGCCCTCGCCCTCCCGATGCCCGCCCCCTCCTCCGCCGAACGCACCGCAGTCCGCGCCCCCGCGGTCTCGCGCACGCTCACGCGGTGGACGACGTCAGACATCGAGGTGGCCGAGGCGATCACCGCCAACGGCAACCTGTCCAGGGCCGCGGACCTGTGCTGGGCCGCGCTCGGGGACGGTCGCGTGCGCGCCGCCCTGGAGACGCGCACCAAGGGCCTCGTCAAGCTCCCTCTGGCCTGGGAGGGCTCCGGCGACGGGCGCTCCTCGGGCCGCGTGATCCGGGTCCTCGAGGGCGGGGACTTCTACGCCGCGCACTCCGAGGCCGCCCTGGTCTCGCTCTCGATGTGGGCGATCCTCCTGGGCGTCGGGGTTGCGCAACGGGTCTGGACCCTGCGCAACGGCCGGTGGATCGGGGTCTTGAAGCCCTACGACGCGCGGTGCCTCCGGTGGGACACCGTGAAGCGCGCGTGGATGGTCCGCACCGACGGCGGCTCCGAGGTGGAGATCCGCCCCGGGGACCGGCGGTGGGTGCTCTACGCCCCGAGCTGCTCCGGCGAGCCCGACGGCGACGAGCGCCCGTGGATGTACGGCGCCTGGCGCGCGATCGCGCGGCCGTGGCTGGGCAAGCTCTTGAGCTGGGGCGACTGGATGCACCACTCCGAGCTGCACGGCTCCGGGGTGCGCACCGCCGACTGGGACCCGCCCGCGGGGTCAAACATTGCGGGGCCGTCGAAGGCCGTCCGCGAAGACCTCGCCGACACCCTCGGGGACCTCTCGGCCGACGCCGCGGTGGTGCCGCCCCCGGGCTACAAGCTGCGCTTGCTCGAGGCCGCGGCGAAGACCTGGGAGATGTTCCCGGGCGCGATCCAGGCCGCCTCGCAAGAGCTCGTGATCTCGATCACCGGGCAGTCGAGCTCCACGGAGATCACCCAGGGCCAGGACACCGGCGCGACTCTGCACGGCCAGGTGCGGCAAGACCTGATCGACGCGGACGCGCAGACCTTGTCCACGTGCCTGCGCGAGCGGTGCCTCACGGACTACGCCGCGCTCAACTTTGGCGACGCGGAGCTGGCCCCGTGGCCCCGGTGGAAGACCGACCCGCCAACGAACGCCGAGGCCCGCGGGCGCGCGATGAGCTCGCTCGGCGCCGGGATTGAGGCCCTTGACCGCGTGGCCCCCGAGGGCAAGCGCGTGGACCGCATGGCGGTCTTCGAAGCGCACAACATCCCGCTCGAGGACGCGCCGGCGCCCCCTGCACTCCCCGCTCCCCAGGAGCCCCCCGCACCATGACCGACGCCGACCTCCTCCCCCTGCGCCGCGCCGACGCGCACGCCCGGTGGCTCGCCGCAGACTCGCTCGCCTTGCGCCAGGAGTCCGCGCGCCAGCTCGCCCAGGGCCCCGTGCTTTTGGCCGGGTGGATGGACGACGAAGAGGACGACGAGGACGAGGGCCCCGGCTACGAGGTCGAGGACGGCGTCGCCGTCGTCCGCGTCGAAGGCGCCCTCATGGACCGCGCGTGCTGGTGGTGGGACGGCTACGACGCCCTGCAAGCGCGCGTCGAGCGGGCCCACGCGGACCCCGCGGTGCGCTCGATCCTCTTCGACCTCGACTCGCCCGGCGGCATGGTCGCGGGCCTCTTCGACTGCATGCGCGCCTTGCGCACCGCGAAGATCAAGAGCGGCAAGCGCTGCGTGGCCTGGGTCGGCTCGGGCGCCTACTCGGCCTGCTATGGGATCGCCTCCACCTGCGACGAGATCGTGGTGAGCGACACCGCGGGCGTGGGCTCCGTGGGCGTCATCACGTCCCTGGCCTCCTACGCCGAGATGCTCAAGAAAAACGGCGTCGACGTGCGCGTGGTGTCCTCGGGCGAAGAGAAGACCGACGGGCACAGCGCCCTACCGATCTCCAAGGCCGCCGAGGCCCGCGCTCGCGCTCGCGTCGAAGAGCTCGCCGCGATGCTCTTCGCGGAGGTAGGCGCGGGGCGCTCCAACCTCACCGCCGACGCGCTTACGGCCCTGGACGGCGGCGTGCGCTACGGCCGCGCCGCGATCGCCGCGGGCCTCGCGGACCGCGTCTCGATGCGCGCCGAGGTGCTCGGGGGCCTCAAGGCACGCGCCACCAGCATGACCAACACCACCGGCCCCCGGGGCCAGAGGAACGACAACATGGACGAAGCGACCCTCGCGGCCCTCTCGGCCGCCACCGGCGAGAGCGACGAGGCGAAGATCGCCGCGGCCGTCTCCGCCCTCAAGACCCGCGCCGACGAGGCCTCGGCCGCCGTCGCGAAGCTCTCCACCGAGCTCTCCGCGGCCAACGACCGCGCCGCCGTCGCCGAGGCCCGCGCCGCCACCGTCGAGCGCGCCGCGGAGATCGAGGCCGCCAAGGCCGCGCGGCAGTGGACCCCGGCCCTCGACGGGTTCCTCGGCACGCTCTCCGTCGAGCAGCTGCGCGCCTGGCGCTCCACGGCCCCCGCGGTCGTGCCCGAGGGCGAGATCAAGGCCCCGGCGCCGGAGCCCGTGAAGAGCCCCGCGGGCGCGGTCGCCGCCGCCGTCGAGAAGGCCGAGAAGAGCGGGTGGGGCTCCCTCTCGGTCGCTGAGAAGAGCGCGATCACCCGCCACGACAAGAACCTCGCCGACGCCCTGCGCCGACGCTGACACCAACCCTACCCCCAACCCGCCACCACCAGCATGACGCGGCGCGTCCGCGTCGAGGACAACCACCATGGCCACGACCCAGCGCTCCGACCTCGTGCTCCCCGACATCATCGCCGAAGAGGTGATGAAGGGCTTCTCCGGCAAGCTCGCCCTCGCGGGCTCCGGCGCCATCGCCGTCAACCCCACGCTCGCCGTGGGCGAGGGCATGGTAAACAACACCATCACCGTCCCGAGCGTCGAGGACTCGGGCGAGGCCCAGGTGGTCACCGAGGGCACCGCCGGGAGCCTCGAGAAGATCACCATGTCGAGCGAGACCGCCACGGTGGTCCGGTTCTTCAAGGGCTTCTCGATGTCCTACCTCTCGCAGCTCGCCAAGAGCTACGGCCGGGACATCAACGAGATCGCGGCCGAGCAGCTCCAGCTCGCCTTCGCCCGCGCCGTCGACACCCTGGCGCTGCAGCGCGCGCTCGCCCGCGCCGCCTCCGCCTCCATGGAGTACGACGGCACCGGAGCCACGATCTCCACCGCGGGGATCGTGGAGACCCTGAAGCTCTTCGGCGAGGAGCTCGACGACTCGCAGCTCGCGGTCTGGGCGATCAACCCGAAGCCCTACTGGGACGCGGCGCAGCTCGCGGACTCCACGGGGCGCACCCTGTACTCCGACGTGCAGGGCGGCCGGCTGACGCAGCTCGGCGGCGCCCCGGTGCGCATGACGGCCAAGTCGGACATGGTCGTCGCGGGCTCGCCCACGACCTACAAGAGCCTGCTCGCGAAGCGCAACTCCATCCTCGCGTGGATCAACCCCGCGGTGAAGGTGGACTTCGACCGCGACCCCACGGCCGACGTGGACATGATCATCGGCAACATGTACGCGGTGGTGCACGCGTACTCGGTGATGCCCGGCGGCACCAAGGCCGGCGTCGCCGTCCTGAAGACCCGCTGAGGCGCGCCGTGTCGATGATCTACGCCCGCAAGCGGGCGGAGGCTGAGGAGCGGGCGCGCGCCGCGAAGGCCGCCGAGGCCCCGAAGCCCGCGCCGGTCCCGACGACCCCGCCTCCCCCTCCGCCCCCCGCCGCGGCGGTCCAGCCTCCGCCGCGCCCCACCTCGCGACGGCCGTGACGACCCCGACCTCGGCCGACGCCATCGCGCCGAGCGTCACCTCCGCGCGGCGCTTCCGTTTCCTGCGGGAGCGAGGGTACCGCGACACCCACCACGACCAGGGCCTCGCCGCCGCGTGGCGGGCCCTGCGCCTGGAGCTCACCGGCACCGACCTGCCGACGGGCTTCCCCTCGCGATCGCTCATGCTCGCGGCCGACGTGCTCGCCGTCGAGGAGGTCGTCGGCGCAGGCCCGCGCGAACTCCGCGCCTACGGCCTCTCCGTCTCCCAGGCTGCATACCTCGCCCTCTGGACCCACGGGTACACGATGACCACCTTCAACTACGGCGCGCGCGCGGGGCAGCTCTACGAGGAGGACGAGGTCGAACTTCTCGCCTCCGCCACCCGCACCTCGAGCACCACCTCGGACGTCTACGAGGTGGGCGACAAGGGCACCCTGCGCCTCTCGCTCGCGATCACCGCGGTGAGCGGCACGGCGCCCACGATGCACGTCCAGATCGAGACGCGCGAGGCCTACAGCTCGGGCACCTGGCGCGTGGTCGACGCCTTCCCGGTGCAGTCGAGCACCGGTACCACGCGCCGCAGCATGAGCGGCCTGGACCGCTTCGTCCGCGCCGTCTGCACCCTCGGCGGCACGTCGCCGTCTTTCACCTTCTCGCTCTCGGGCGAGGCCGTCTGACCACTGACACCAACGTCTCACCGGAGATCCACGATGCCCACGAACGACTTCCTGTCCCCCTACGGCGCCGTCAAGTACGAGAGCGGCTCCGCGAAGGCCGCCTCGGTCGCCACCATGGCCGCGCTCACCGCCCTGGCCGCGTCGCACCCCGCGCGCGTGCACGGCAACGAAGTCCGCGTCGACGCGGACGGCTCGGTCTGGTACTGGCACTCGACCTCGACCCTGACCGCCGACGACATCCTCGTCGACGCCGCCGACGACGCCCCGAGCGCCGGCCGGTGGATCCGCCAGGTGGGCTTCGTCGACCTCGCGTGCCCGTTCACCTACGCGACCGCCGACGGGGCCGCGCTGCTCACCCTGCCCACCGGGTGCCGCTTCCTGCTGCTGGACTCCTACTGGGAGGTCACCACGGGCTTCACCGGCGGCTCGTCCTCGGCCATCGGCGTCGCCTCCACCACGCGCTCCACCGCGGGCGACATCCTCGGCGGCTCCGGCGGCGACGTCGCGGCCACGCTCGTCGCGGGCGCGGCGATCAACGGCACGATCGGCACCACGATGGACACGCTCACGGAGATCCACGCCAACCGCTTCGCGGCCGGCGAGGTCTTCACCCTGGAGCGCATCACCAGCGCGTTCACGGCCGGCGTCGGCAAGGTGCACCTGGTCGGCGTGCTGCTCCGCAACGCGGGCGCCTGAGCCCTGACCTGAACCCGAAGGGAAGACCATGGCGCGCTACGCGGAAACCACCGACCTGGTGCGCTTTGGTCTTCCCTCGGCGGCCCTGACCGGCGTCTCTACGGCCACCCAGGAGGCAGCGCTCGAAGCCGCCTCCGAGGTCGCTCGCGGCTACCTCAGGGAGAAGTACTCGCTCCCGCTCGCGAGCTGGGCCGACGACCTCCGTCGATGCGTCTGCGCCGTCGCCGCCTACGACCTGATGGTCACCCGCGGCTTTGCGCCGAGCGCGGCCAACGACGAGCACCTGCGCCTCCGATACGAGGACGCCATGCGATGGCTCCGCGACATCTCCGCGGGGCATATCATTCCCTCGGGGATGGTCGACGCGACGCCCACGGAGACCGAGGGGCTCACCTACGCCGTGATGAGCACCCGGCGGCGCTGGACCCGATGAGCGCCACCGTCGGCGAGAGCGGCCGTCCCTTCGACGAGCTCCTCGGGATCGTCCGCGAGGCAGCCTCGGGCCGCACCTACCAGCGCGCCCTCGGGGCCGTGGCCCGCGAGCTCGGGGCCATCGTGCGCGAGAGCTTCGCCGGCGAGCGCTCCCCGGCAGGCGTCGCCTGGCGGCCCCTGCGCCGCCCGCGCCCCGGGCGCATTCTGGAGCGCGCCGGGCGCCTGCGAAAGGGCGCCACGCGCGTGCTCTTCGCCGGGCAGCGTCTCGTGATCGACCTCCCGCCCTACGGCCCCTACCACCAGGAGGGCACCGGGCGGATGCCCGCGCGCCCCTTCCTGCCCGACGTGGACCGAGACGCGGGCGTGCGACTGCGCCTCGAGCGCGCGATGGCGGAGGTGCTCGATGGGCCTCGCTGACGTCGCGGCCGCGGTCATGGGCCCCGTCGCGGGCGCGGTCACCGGGCTCACCTGGGAGCTCTCGACGCGCGCGGCGCCGCAGCACGCCTCGCCCCCGCGGGTCCTGTGGATCCCGCAGGCCGCCTCCTACGCCCCGCCGCGCAAGGACGCCTCGAATCCCCGGCGTCTCTACTCCTGGCGCCAGACCGTGCGCATCCTGGTGTGGGCCGAGACCATCGCGGCGGTCGAAGAGCTACACGTCCGCGTGGTGCGCGAGCTGCACCGCACCGCCCACGCGGTGATGCGTCTCGGCGCCGGGCAGTGGGTCGACACCGAAGGGGCGACGACCCTGGGCGAGCTCTACTCCTTCGTCGTCGACTTCGACTTCGCGCTGACCGAGGCCACGGCCTCTACCGCGACGGTCGACACGGCGACGGCCGACACGGACACGACCGTGGCCGGCGACGGCTCCATGGACTTCGGCGAGCAGTAGCTCCCTTCCACCAACAGAGGTTTCAATGGCTCTTGGGAACGTCACCGGGACCGTCTCCGACGGCGCCCTCGGTCTGGCCGCGGTGCTGGACCTTCCGCCCGCGGTCGTCGGGTGCTGTTCGTCGGGGACCGCGGCCACGCCCGCGCTCGTCGAGAACGCCGACGACCTCGTGGCGAGCTTCGGCTACGGCCCCGCCGTCGAGCTGGCGGCGCTCATCCTGGCGCGCGCGGGCGGCCCCGTGGTCTTCTGCCGCGCGGCGACGGCCACGGCCGGGGTGCTCGGCGGCTTCTGCCAGGGCGGCGCCGGATCGGGCGCGGCGGGCACCGTCACCGCCAACGGCTCGAACACCAGCACCGCGGTGCCGGCGCTCACCGGCACCCCCGACAAGCCGTACGCGGTGAAGATCGTGGTCACCACCGCGGGGAGCAACCTCGCCGCGAGCCCTGTGGTGAAGGTCTCCCTCGACGGCGGGGTGACCTACCTCGCCACGGGCTCGATCGCCACCTCGGCCTCGCCGCAGGCCATCGGCTCGACGGGCCTGTCCCTGGCCTGGACCGACGGCACCTTCGTGCTGGCGGACTACTGGACCGCGGCGGGCGCCAACTGCCCGACGGACGCCGATGCCACCGGCACCAGCGTCCCCGCCTTCAGCGGCACCCCGCGCGACGCGTACCGCATCCGCGTGAAGGTCGTGCGCGCCGGAGCCTCGCTCTCCGCGCTCACGGCCGGGGTGAAGGTCTCCTACGACGACGGCGAGACCTACGGCGAGGAGCTCGCGGTCCCGTCGTCCGGGGCCCTCGAACTCGGCAACACCGGGCTCACGGTGACCTTCGGAAGCGGCACCTTCGTGGTGGGCGACCTCTTCCGGGTGCGCACCGCCGCTCCGGTCTTCGACTCCACGGGCCTCGTCGCCGCGCTCACGGCCCTCGGGACCACCCCCTACGATCACGAGTACGTGCACGTCGCTGGGGCCCTGGACGCCTCGCTCGCGGGCGACGTCAAGACCTCCATCGAGGGCCTCACCGCCTCCGGCGTCTACCGCTGGGCGATGGGCGAGGCCCGGGACGCGGCCGAGGGCGAGAGCGCCTCGACGTGGCTCTCGGCGGTCACCGGCTCGCCGCCCGGCTTCACCAGCTTCACCTCGAAGCGCATGGCCCTGGGCGGCGGGTACGCCCGCGTCGCCTCCAGGGTCATCGGGGGCCAGCACCGCCGCCCGGTCTCCTGGCCGATCTCCGCGCGTCTGGCGAAGCTCTCGCGCCTCACGGACAACGTGGGCCTCGCCGAGCACCCGGGCCGCGTGCGCCGCGGGGAAATGGAAGACGTCCAGGCAGGGAGCCTCGCCCACGACGTGCGCCTCCTGCCCACGCTCGACACGCGGCGGTTCTGCGGGCTGCAGTCGCTCCAGGGGCGCACCGGGTACTACGCCACGGACCGCACCTGCGCGCCGGACGGGAGCGACTTCACCACGATCATGAACGTCCGGGTGATGTGCCTCGCGTCGCGCGCGACGCAGACCATCCTCACGGAGTTCGTGAACGACAACGTCCGCACGATCTCCGGCGGTCGCATCGACCCCCGCGACGCCAAGGCCATCGAGGAGTACGTCGCGTCCAAGCTCGCGGCGACCCTCAGCAACCGCGCCTCCGCCGTCGCCGCGACGGTGAACCGCACGGACAACATCGCCTCGACGAGGACGCTCCGCGTGAAGGTGCGGCTGCAGCCGCTCGGGTACGCGACGGCGATCACCTTCGACATCTCCTTCGCCCTCAACCTCGCGAGCTGAACCCATGAGCATCGATGTCGACCTGAACACCCCGCAGCTGTCCTGGGCCTCCATCGAGGTGCGCGCGGACGGCGAGGCCCCGATCGTCGGGATCGTCTCGGTGAAGTACTCCGACCAGGTCGAAGAGACCATCGTGCACGCGGGCCGCCGCCAGCCCATCGGGCGCACGCGGGGGAAGTACTCCGTGTCCGAGGTGTCCCTCACCCTCCTGGAGTACGCCGCCCGCGCGATCACCTCGCAGGCCGGGTGGATGGACAAGATCCGCACCATCGTCGTCCAGTACGGCGAGGAGGGGGCCGAGACGCACACCGACGTGATCGAAGGCGTGCGCTTCCTCTCCGTGGACGGCGGCGGCGAAGAGGGCACCGACCCGCTCAAGCGGGAGATCAAGTGCTCGGCGCTCAAGATCAAGCGCGACGGCACCTACGCGATCAACGGGATGGTGTGACGATGGACGCCGACAAGCTCTCCGAGCTGCGCGCCAAGCACGGCTCCGTGCGGGTCTGGACCCTCGACGATGGGCGGGCCTTCGCCTTCCGGCGTGCGAAGGGCTCGGACTGGCGCAGCTGGAAGGCCGCGCAGATGCAGGTGCTCACCAACCCGGACGTCGCCGCGCGCGCCAACGAGATGGCCGCGCGGAGCCTCTGCGTCTACCCGGACCAGAAGGCCTTCGACGACCTCCGCGACAGCGACCCGATGATCGCGGACGAGATCGGGAGCGAACTCATCGCCGACGCCGGCACCGGCGTGAAGGCCACCGAGGCAAAATAGGTCGCCTGCTCGGGCAGGCCCGACGTGACCCCTGGGTCGCGTCCGACTGCCTCCTGGCCTTCGCGGGGCACGACCCCGAGGAGGCACCCGCCGAGGCCCGAGCAGGCGCCCTCATGGTGCACACGTTCTTCGAGACCTTCCACGCGCTCGTGAAGGGTCTCTCGGCACCGCCCGGCGGCTCCAAGCGCCGCTCCACCACCGTCTCCACGAAGCGCTGAACCGATGGCCGACACGACCTGGAGCCTCACCCTCAACGACCGCGTGTCCTCGCCGGCGCAGCGCGCGGCGCGAGAGCTCGGGGCGTTGCAGCGGCAGTTCCAGGCCGCGGGTCTCGCCGCCAAGGCCTTCAACCGCGACGGCTCGATCAACCCCGCGAGCTTCTCCCGGGGCCTCGCCCTGCAGCGCCGGGCCCTGATGGAGGTCGCGCAGCAGCAGCGCGCCAACGCGCGGGCGGCGCAGCAACAGCAGGCTCAGGCGGCGCAGGCCGCGCGCAAGGCTCAGGCCCAGGCCACCGCCGCCATGCGCGCGCAGAGCCGGGACCTCCGGGTGGGCGCCGACGAGCTCGCCATGGGCTTCGGCATGGCCGCGGGCATCGCGGGGTCTATCGCCTCGATCGTCGCCGGAATCGTCGTCTCCGTCGGCTCCCTCGTCGCCCGCCTGGGCGGCGCGGTGCTGGAGATGATCCGTTTCCGCGAAGCCTCGGTCACCACCATGGGGATGGTGCTCGGGG
>JACCDG011153963.1_pt1 | contig 12168 bp, 9 predicted proteins | sample 7442471 | NCBI WGS metagenome assembly JACCDG01 (sample SAMN15323444, study PRJNA562643) | freshwater metagenome | isolation source: river surface water | place: USA:Blue River Watershed | collected 2017-08-17 | reverse complement strand
TGAATATAATTTGAGTCAACCCCTTTTACAAAGACCACTGTTTGATTGTCGTTGTGCACAAGGATCGCTTTGTTTTCGACAATACCTGTCGCATAATGTACCCCAGGAATTTGTCTTACTGCATTTAATTGTGCTTGCGATAGCTGAGCAAATTTAGAAGACCTAGGAACCACACGCAGGTCGGCATAAAAATCGGAATACAATCCATTTACAATTTCAGAGAAGCCATTAGAGACGCTTAAAATAGTGAGTAAGGCTGCTGTACCAATGGCAATTGCAAAAACACTTACCCATGCAATGAATTGTATTGCCTGAAAGGAGTATTTACCTCTAAAATAACGCCAAGCAAATAAAAAATGCAACTTATAGTTTTTTTAAAATCTCTTCCATTTTAAATACATAATCCAATGTGTCATCTAAATAAAAATGCAATACTGGGATACGTCTTAATTGATGTTTCATAGCCTCCTGGAGGTGCTTTTTGATCTCCCAAGCCTGGGCTTGGATCTTCTTAAAGCAGGTCTCCTGATCGGCCACCTGAAATAAGCTTAAATAGATTCTAGCTTCCAATAAATCTGGGGTCACTTTTACTGAGGAGATGGAAATCATCCCGCCTTGTAAATGGTTCAAGCCTAATTTTAAAAAGATATCATTCATGGTGCTTTGAATCGCACCAGCCACTTGTTTCTGACTTTTTCCCTCTACCATTATCAAAGTCGTTGATTCGCTGTAAATTTAGTTAATTTGCAGATTATTCTGAGGGAATAGTTTTAAATATGAAGAAATTTTTTCGCATAGTAAGTTATATCAAGGAATACAAGACCTATATGGGCTGGTATGGTCTTTTTATCTTGTTATCCATCGTTTTTAGCTTGTTTTCGTTAGGGATGCTCACCCCATTCCTTGACCTTATTTTTGGCAACAATGCTTTTACAAGTTTGACACCTGTATCTGTTACAGACAGCGCCAACCTTAAAGACCTTATTTACCAGTTTCTACAAGACATCATCAAGACCAATGGTAAAGAATATGCATTAGGATGGATCTGTTTATTCATCATAGTATCTATCTTTTTCAAGAATTTATTTTTATACCTCGCATTTTATTTTTTAGCACCTATTCGTAATATGGTGACAAAGAAATATTCAAAGCTCTTATATGATAAAATCTTACAATTGCCCGTGGGCTTTTTTACGGAAAAAAGAAAAGGAGATATTTTAAGTAGAGCTTCTAATGATATTGCAGAATTGGAAAGCTCCGTTATTAGCGCATTAGAAGGTTTAATCAAAGAACCATTAACCATTATTGGAATTTTAATTTTCTTATTCTTAATAAGCGCTAAGCTCACCTTATTTGTTTTTATTTTATTACCCTTAGCTGGATTTATAGTTGGTCGTATTGGTCGCAGTTTAAAAAAACATACCAATAAAGCACAAGTTAAATGGGGCGAAATTTTAAGTCAGATGGAAGAAACTTTATCTGGACTAAGGATCATCAAAGCATTTAACGCAGAAGGAAAAGTCAAAGGACAATTTTATGGATTAGTAGAGGATATATTTAATTTAAAGAACCGACTTTTATACCGACGAGACTTAGCATCACCAGTTTCTGAATTTTTAGGTGTGACTATTTTATCTGGGGTACTTTGGTTTGGCGGGAAGCTTGTTTTAAATGGTGATATTTTATCACCAGGTTCATTCATTACTTATGTGGCTTTATTTTCTCAAATCATCAACCCAGCAAAAGCCTTATCACAAGCGGTTTACAATGTAAATCGAGGTACGGCTACACTAGATAGATTGAATGAAATATTAGAAGCCCCAAATACAGTAGAAGAAGTTGCCAATCCAATTTTAATCACAGGATTTGAAGATAGTATTCATTTTGACAATGTTGGATTTGCCTACCAGGATGCAAGCATTTTGAATAGCATTAATTTGAATATCAAAAAAGGTACTTCTGTTGCTCTTGTTGGCTCATCAGGTGCAGGTAAAAGTACACTAGCAGATTTAGTACCAAGATTTCATGATGTGTCTTCTGGTAATTTATACATTGACGGAAAAAATATTAAAGACTATAGCTTACATAGTTTAAGAAAATTGATTAGCATTGTTACTCAGGAACCTATATTATTCAATGATACCATTGCTGCAAATATCGCATTAGGCAAACCAGAGGCAACGATGGAAGAAATTATTGAAGCAGCAAAAATTGCCAACGCTTATGATTTTATTATCAAGAAGGAAGGTGGTTTTGAATCCATGATTGGAGACAGAGGTAGCAAACTAAGTGGCGGTGAGCGTCAACGTTTAACCATCGCAAGAGCAGTGCTAAAAAATCCTCCTATCTTAATCTTAGACGAAGCAACTTCTGCTTTAGATACAGAGAGCGAAAGATTGGTGCAAGACGCCATTAATAATATGATGCAAAACAGGACTTCTATTGTGATTGCACATCGCTTATCTACCATCCGCCACGCTGACGAAATCATCGTATTACAGAAAGGCGCCATCGTAGAAAGAGGCAGCCACGAAAACTTATTAGCACAAGGTGGTTACTATAAGAAATTAATTGAGATGCAAGAAGTAAAATAATAAATTACGATAAGAACAAAAAACCCGATCGATGATCGGGTTTTTTAATAGGTCTATTTAGTTCAAGTTATTTACTTGTTATGATTATTGGTCGGTGCTATTTTTCACATAACCTAATTTTGCTTCTAAGCTTAAAGTAGCATGTGGCACAGCACGTAAACGTGCTTTATCGATCAAGCGACCTGTAACTCTACAAATACCGTAAGTTTTATTTTCGATACGCATCAACGCTTTCTCTAAATGGTCGATAAAAGTGATTTGACGGCTAGCCATTTGGCCCATTTGCTCTCTTTCCATACTCACACTACCATCTTCCATGGTCATATATCTTGCATCATCATTGTCACCACCCATTTCGTCTTTTCGAGTGATCAAACCTTGTAAATAAATTAATTCTTTTTTTGCAGCTTCTAATTTCTTAGAAATTAAATCTTTGAATTCAGCTAATTCTGCATCTGAATATTTTACTAAAGTCTCTGTAGATCTTTCTACTTCTTTTCTTTTTTCCATTGGAACATAACCTGGTTGATAAGGAACACTGTTTTTTGTATTGATCTTTGGAACTTTAATGTCCTTGATTGGTTCCGCTGCCTTACGCACTGGTTTTACTGGTGGGGTAGGTATAACAGGAACTGGTTTTGCAGGAGGTACATATTTTTCGACTGGCTTTGCTGCCACAACAGGTTTAACTGGGGCTTTTGCAACCGGTTTTGCAGATGCTACTTTTTTAGCAGGCACAGCTTTTTTTGCTGGAACCGTTTTCTTTATAGGTGCAGACTTTTTTGCAGGAGCTACTTTTTTAGCAGGCACTGCCTTTTTTAAAGGAGCCACTTTTTTAGCTGGTGCTGCTTTCTTTGCAGGAACTGCTTTTTTAGCTGGTACTGCCTTTTTAACAGGAAGCACTTTTTTAGCAGGCACAGCTTTTTTTGCTGGAACCGCTTTCTTTATAGGTGCAGCCTTTTTTGCAGGAGCCGCTTTTTTTACTGGCGCTGCCTTTTTAGCTGGTACTACTTTTTTTACCGGAGCAGCCTTTTTAGCTGGCGCAGCCTTTTTAGCAGGCACTGCTTTTTTAGCAGGAGCCGCTTTTTTTGCTGGCGCTGCTTTTTTTGCTGGGGCCGCTTTTTTAGGTGCTGGTTTTTTTGTAGCCATAATTATCCTTTTTGTCTAACTAAAATCCTTAGTTTTTGATCATTGATGTCGATATCGACGCCTTCTTCGAGGCTAGACACCCAATCTATTTGGGTAGCCAATATTTCGCGGCAAATATACTCTGAAAATTCATTAACAGCATCTTTCATGTTTGTGTTATCCACAATTTGGAGTAAAATCTTGTCTGTAAGCTCAAAATTGGCCTCTTTTCGGATGTTTTGGACCCTATTTATCAATTCTCGAGCATTTCCTTCTTTTAAAAGCGCTTCTGAGAGGCTAATATCCAAAGCCACAGTCAAATTACCCTTTACCGCCACACTCCAACCTGGAATATCTTCTGCAATTATATCTACTTCATTGATTAACAATGAAATAGAACTTTCTTCGACCTGAATGGTGAGGGTTCCGTTGCGTTCTAGTTCCGAAATCTGGTTTTGGCTTAAAGCAGCGATGACTGCCGAAGCCTGTTTCATCTTTGTACCCAATTTCGCACCCAATAATTTAAAATTAGGTTTAAGCTTCTTACTTATCACCCCCTCCGTCTCTGTGATATAATTGATCTCTTTGACATTCACTTCGGCTAGAATTAATTCTTCCATTTGTTCAATGGCTAATTTCATAGCAGGGTCTAAAACTGGTATCAATATTTTTTGTAAAGGCTGACGAACTTTGATATTTACCTTTTTACGAATAGATAAAACCAAGGAACAAATATCTTGTGCCAATTGCATTCTTGATTCTAGCGCCGCATCCATTTTAGATGGATCTGCTTTTGGAAAATCAATATGATGAATTGATGTTGCGTCGAATCTTTTTGTAAGTCCATTTAAATTTCTAAACAATTGATCACAGAAGAATGGTGCAATAGGTGCCATTAATCTTGCAATGGTCTCAATACATTCATACAATGTTTGGTATGCAGCAATTTTATCTTCGGTGTATGTACCTTTCCAGAATCTTCTTCTACATAAACGCACATACCAGTTACTCAAATGCTCGTCTACAAAAGTCTCAATGGCACGACCAGCAATGGTTGGCTCAAAGTCATCCATCGCCACTGTCACAGTTTGCACTAAACTATTCAAAGATGAAATGACCCATCGGTCAATCTCAGGACGATCTTTAACTGGAATATATGCCTGCTCGAATTTGAATCCATCAACGTTGGCATACAATATAAAAAACTGATACGTATTGTACAATGTGCCAAAGAATTTTCTTTGTACTTCTTGAATACCAGATAAGTCAAATTTTAAATTATCCCAAGGAGAGGCATTGGTGACCAAATACCATCTTGTTGCATCTGCACCGTAAGTTTCTAAGGTCTCAAATGGATTCACCACATTGCCTAAACGCTTACTCATCTTGTTGCCATTCTTATCCAATACCAAGCCATTACTCACCACAGCTTTGTACGCCACTTTATCAAATAACAATACACCTAATGCATGTAATGTATAGAACCATCCTCTAGTCTGGTCTACTCCTTCTGCAATAAAATCTGCAGGGAAGGCAAAGCCTTTATCTACTAAATCTTTGTTTTCAAATGGATAATGCCACTGCGCATAAGGCATGGCACCCGAATCAAACCATACATCTACTAAGTCCGAAACGCGTTGCATAGGCCTGCCTGTTGGACTTAAAATTTCTATTTGATCTACGAATGGTTTGTGTAAGTCCACCTCCAATTTTCCATCTACAATTTGCAATTGAACATCTTTATTAAAGCCTTTTTCTTTTGCTGCTAAAAATCCTGCAGTCAATTCGTCAATTGATCCAATACAAATTTCTTCTGTTCCGTCTTCAGTTCTCCAAATTGGTAATGGCGTTCCCCAATAACGGCTACGTGATAAATTCCAATCCACCATATTCTCTAACCAATTACCAAAACGACCTTCTCCTGTACTCTTTGGTTTCCAATTGATCGTTTTATTCAACTCCACCATTCTATCTTTCACTGCAGTGGTTTTGATAAACCAAGCATCCAATGGATAATATAAAATAGGTTTATCTGTTCTCCAACAATGCGGATAATTGTGTTCGTATTTTTCTACTCTGAAAGCACGATTTTCTTTTTTTAATTTTACCGAGATGTCTACGTTCACATCTTGGAAATCTTTTTCATCTTTATAATTCTTCACGAATCTTCCAGCAAATTCTCCTACACCATCAATGAATTTACCTTCTCTGTCTACCAAAGTTATGATGCCTAGATTATTTTTTTGTCCCACTTTATAGTCATCTGCACCAAATGCTGGTGAGGTATGAACAATACCAGTTCCGTCTTCTGTAGTCACAAAATCGCCTACAATTATTTTAAATGGATCACCTTCAATGTTAGCAGGATTATTTGCTTCAAATGGCATCAACTGCTCATAGCGTAAGCCTTCTAATTGACTGCCTTTAAATGTAGCTAATTCTTTCCATGGCACTATCTTGTCTCCTTCTGCAAAACTAGTTAAGCTCAAACCTTCTTCTTTGAAATACTTTGATACCAACGCTTTGGCTACAATTACATTCACTGGCATTGCAGTGTATGGATTGTAGGTCGAGATCAAAGTGTATTCAATATTTGGTCCTACAGTCAATCCTAAATTCGATGGCAAAGTCCAAGGCGTTGTGGTCCATGCCATATAAAATACTTCCTTAGAAAGTGGATTCGCTGCTGCAGCATCAAAAATAAATTGGCTTTCTTTTGAAAGGATGGCTTTGAACATCGCCACCACCGAAGTGTCTTTTACATCTTTGTATGTACCAGGTTGATTCAATTCATGTGAACTCAATCCTGTTCCTGCTGCTGGAGAATAAGGTTGGATACTCACGCTTTGATACAGGTAACCTTTTTTATAAAGTGTACTTAAAATCCACCACAATGTTTCAATATAATTATTTTCAAATGTGATGTATGGATTATCTAAGTCCACCCAATAACCCATTTTGTTGGTGATATCATCCCACTCTTTTTTATAACGTAATACTGCTTCTCTACATTTTTGATTGTAAGCTTCTATAGTGATTGTCTTTCCAATATCTTCTTTTGTTATACCTAATTCTTTTTCTACCCCTAACTCAACTGGTAAACCATGGGTATCCCATCCACCTTTTCTTTTTACTTGAAAACCTTGCATGGTTTTATAACGACAAACCATGTCCTTTAAAGTTCTTGATATCACATGGTGAATGCCAGGCATACCATTGGCACTTGGAGGTCCTTCATAAAACACAAATGGTGTTTTACCTTCTCTTAATTGAACGGATTGTTCAAATGCTTGTTCTTTTTTCCAAGCTGCTAAAATTTCTGCTTCTATTGTTGGCAGATGTAAGCCATAAAATTCTGGATATTGATTACTCATAAAACGCTTGTCCTATCTGATTTTTAGGCCATGAAGGTACGAATAAGCACTGAAAAAAGGAAAGGAAATTATGCAGCCTCGTCTGATGGGAAAAACTTGCCTTGAAAGACAAAAAGTGCAATGACTCCAGTGCTGATGGACATATCGGCGAAATTGAATACTGGACGGAAGAATTCAAACGATTCACCACCCCAAATTGGCAACCAGCTTGGAAAATGTGCATTAGTGATGATTGGGAAATAAAACATGTCTACCACTTTGCCATGCAAAAAACTGGCATACCCCCCACCTTCTGGTAAAAACTGCGCTACCATAGCAGTATATGGAATACTGGCATCAAACAACAAGCCATAAAACATACTATCGATTAAATTGCCCAATGCCCCCGCGTAAATTAAAGCAGCGCAAATAATAAAGCCATTATGGTATTGCTTTTGTATAAATCCTTTGATTAAAAAAGTACCCCAAATTACCGCAGCCAATCTAAATAAGGTCAAAGCAATTTTACCAAAACCGCCACCAAATTTAAGACCCCATGCCATGCCCTCATTTTCTACAAAATGTAATCTAAACCAAGACCCAATCACTTGATGTTCTTCGCCTAAAAAAAAGTTCAACTTGATGTAAAATTTCAATATCTGATCAATCACAATAATGGCGATGATGAGTGCTGCTACTTTTTTCCCGTTCATTTTTAATTGCATATATTAAATGGTATTGTCCTCGAAATTCTTTGGTAGATTTTTTTGACGATTTGAAAAAATTGAATACAAAATTGAACCTGTAATTGAAAACACAATTACTAATAAAGAAATAAGCACTTGGGTGTTTTTACTCATGACCATGTTGATATAATGCTCCCCAAGCATTTTAACACCAATGAATATTAACACAATCGCAATACCTTGTTGAAGGTGTTCAAATTGATTCACTGCACCTCGTAATAAAAAGAACAAAGAGCGCAGTCCAAGTATCGCAAAAATATTAGAAGTATAGATCACTAAACTACTCATTGAAATGCCCATTACCGCTGGGATAGAATCTAAAGCAAATACTAAATCAATTGCAGCTAATAAAACAACCACCACGAAAAGGCTTGTATACATTGGTTTTCCGCCAATGCGCATCATAAATTTACCATCCCCGTCTTCATTGGTGATTGGCAAAAACTTTTTTAAGAAAAGATAGATTTTAGATTGATGCGGATCAAAAGCTTCATCTTCTCCTGCCCTAAACATCTTATAGCCTGTATACAATAAAAACACGCCAAATAAATATAAAATCCAAGCAAACTTGGCTACCAATGCTACACCCACTGTGATGAATATAATCCTAAATAAAATAGCAATTAAAATGCCGATTAACAAGACCCTTGAAAGGTGTTGTTCCTTTACTTTAAATGCATCAAAAATTAAAATGAAAACAAAAATATTGTCAATACTTAAACTCCATTCCATTAAGTAGCCACTTAAATATTCAAAGGCCAATTTCTGCCCTTCTTCTATCCACATGAATACAAAGAAACCTAAAGCCAACAAGACCCAAATAAATGTTTGTTGAAGGGCTTGGCGAATCGTAATAGTCGTATTTTTTTTACTTAGAAAGCCCAAGTCTAATATTAAAGCAGTCACTACAACCACGCCAAAAACCAGGTATACCATTTGATCTGTTGTCATGCTGTAAAGATAAGCTATGATTTAGATACAGCAAATCGAGATTGGCGATAAGCATAAGCTATCCAATAACCTAATCCGAGTAAGAAAACTGGACCAAGCAATAATACAATTTGAATCCAAAGTCTATTTTTTGCAACCTTACCCGGGTCTAGTCTCCTTAATACTAAATTCTTTTTTCTAGCTTCAAGTAAACGCACAGGTTCATTTAAGTATGCAATCATATTTTGAAAAAAAACAGGATTCGCAAATTGTACGCCCTCAAAAGGTATCATCCCCATAGGGAGCGGCCCTTTTTGTGCATCCACAAAATTGGTGATTAAATCGGCATCCGATAACACAATTTGTTTTGATGCTTTAATGCCCGTTGTCAGAAAAGCTTTACTGGTGGCTTTTTGAACCGAGTCAATTAGAGACTGAGTGAGCCTACCTACAAAAGCAGATTTAAATTGACCTTCTAATAAAACTGCAATTGGAATATGTTGTTTTGTAAAACTTGCTAATTCGCCTTCCTGTTGACCACTATTTAATTGAATCATCGTTGGACTACTAATGATTCTGCTTGTGGTATCTGTTGTTAATAAGATAGTCTTATCAATACCTGCAGCCCTTATGGTGTCTAAACTTGCAGGGAAAGCGGTCAACACCCTATCCATATTTTGCACCATTGGATGCTCGGATCCGGCTTGTGCAAAAGGATAGTATGGCCAAGGTACTCTTTGTATTATTGGTGCACCCGCAGCATCTACACCAACCACCATTGGCAATTTAGCGCAATTTAAATCTTGCACTAAATTGGTATTCACCCTTACGCCATATTTAAATAACTGCGCTTCTAAACCAAGTCCACGATCAAATGCAAGGTAGGCGCCGTTTGTATTGCGTAAACTATCATACTCGGCATACAATGGATCCAATGCCCAAATCACATTACCACCGGCAAGCACAAATTGGTCAATTTTTAATTGGTCTAATTCCGAGAAACGCTGAGTAGGTTTTATAATTAATAAAGTGTTGATTTTACTCGCATCAGGAAATCCTTTCTTTAAATCAAAGACCCCAAGCTTGTATTGATTTTTAATGGACTGCCCTAAATCGTTCACCGTATAATCCAATGGTTCTCCATTACCTACTAAATAAGCTATACTTGGTCTTACCGTCCTATTCATTAAGTAAATAGCCTGCACAATTTTATATTCTAATAATGCCTCTGCAGCATTAAAGCTGGCTTCAATATCTATTTCGGGTAATTCCTTTACAATATTATAGGGCTTAAAAAACTGCTTGCTACTTCTTAAATCGATAGCAATTGGTTTTTGTCCCTCCACTTCAATCAATAACCCTGGTACCAATAATTGATCTAATTTTTTATCAGTAATAGTCTCTGTATTTTGAAAACGATCAATAGGTAAACCTTGCTTTTGAAGACTATCATAAAAAAGCATCAAGGCACTGTCTTTAAACAGTTCACCTGGAACAGTTTGCTCCCAACTAATCCATGTAGGATTCAGTTGTTCTAATTGATTAAGCAACTGAATAGTGGCCAATTCTAATTTTTTATAATGCGATGGTAATTCACCTCCAAGATAAAGATGCATTTTTACAGGCTGCTTCACCTCTTGAATCAATAAGGTAGATTGTTCACTGATGGTATAGCGTTGGTCTTTTGTTAGATCCATTTGTAGTGGATACCAATGACTTGAAAAATTCAATAAAAGCATGATCAGAAAAACCCAGCTATACTTGAACTTGCTAGACAATTGCTCGATTGCACCTAGACCAAATAAAAGAATAATGGTAACAAAATAAAGTATATCCTCTAACCTAATCGCACCTTTATTTAAATTTTGATAATGTGCTGCAAGGCCTAATTGACGAATGTAAAAATCATACCCATTTTGAAAAAACTGTAAATCGGCCATCCAATCAAATCCTTTGTATAAAAAAATACAAATAACAACCGAACCCAATAAAGCAATCATAGTATGCTTTGTAGCTGAACTGATATAAACACCGACTGCTACATATACGGCTGCCAATGCAATTAACCCGATATAAGCACCGATGGTTGCCCCCCAATCTATCCCGCCTATAGCACTTAAGTAGTTAAGTACAATGGCATAAAAAAATGTAGGAAGAATTGCCAAAATAGTAATGAATACAACCCCTACATATTTCCCAATTAAAATGCTCCTAGTTGAAATAGGGAGACTCTTTATAATTTCATAAGTGCCTTGCTTGTACTCTTCGGAGAAACTCCGCATGGTAATTGCGGGGATCAAAAGAATTAAAATCCATGGCGCAAAATCAAAATACACTTGCAAGCTTGTGTATCCAAAATCTAATACATTAAAGTTGGGGAGAACAAATAATAATAGACCATTCACCAGTAAATAGCAACTAATGATCAAATAGCCAGAAAGGCTTCCGAAATAATGTGCCCACTCTTTTTTACATATTGCCCACATGACCCAAAGCTACATAAAAAATGCCCCGGTTTTACAGGGGCATTTTAGATAAATCGTTCATTTTTACGGACATTGGGGAAACTTAAAAGATTAAACCGCAAAACTCTCTCCGCATCCACAACTTCTGCTTGCATTGGGATTGTTGAAATAAAAACCTTTACCATTCAATCCATCTGAAAACTCTAATTCAGTATTGACTAAGTATAAAAAACTTTTTAGATCAGTGACAATTTTTATGCCGTTGTCTTCAAAGACTTGATCCATCGGCTTGATTTCATTGTCAAAGTCTAGTTTGTAGCTCAATCCAGAACAGCCGCCGCCCACAACACCTACTCTTAAGAAATAGTTAGGGTCGTTGGAGACACCAGCATCCAGCATAAGTTGTTTTACTTTTGCCTTTGCCTTTTCACTCACGTAAATTGTATTTTCTAAAACTTCGCTCATGTAATGAATTAGTGAATGCGCTCTTCGAATACCAATTGCTCTAAACCATTCTTTGAACGGTAATCATTGATTGCAGCTTTGATAGCATCTTCTGCCAAAACTGAACAGTGAATTTTAACTGGAGGCAAGTTTAACTCTTCCACTAAATCCATGTTGTCAATTTTTACTGCTTCGTCCACTGATTTACCCTTTAACCACTCTGTAGCTAAAGAAGAAGAAGCGATTGCAGAACCACAACCAAATGTTTTGAATTTTGCATCAGTGATAATACCAGTCGCATTATCTACTTGAATTTGCAAACGCATTACGTCACCACATTCTGGTGCGCCTACTAAACCTGTTCCAACTGTGTTGGATGACTTATCTAATGTTCCTACATTTTTAGGATTAGAATAATGATCGATTACTTTATCTGAGTATGCCATGATTGTATATTTTATATATTTTCAAAAATGAGACTTGGTCTCTTTTAAATGTTTTACATTTT
>JACCDG010254816.1_pt1 | contig 12169 bp, 3 predicted proteins | sample 7442471 | NCBI WGS metagenome assembly JACCDG01 (sample SAMN15323444, study PRJNA562643) | freshwater metagenome | isolation source: river surface water | place: USA:Blue River Watershed | collected 2017-08-17 | reverse complement strand
GTTTTTTAAGATTCTAACGCCAAATACCCTACCTGCTGTTTTACCATGATTGGCCAATATGGTAATTTTAATATTCTGATTGGATTCAATGATAGGCAGTGGATATTCGATATCATAAAATCGACTGGTAATACCCCCTTTCCAATCAACTGTTGTAAGGTATTGATCATTCACTAAAATATCGAATTTTCGATCTTTGTCATCTCCAATATAAGTTAACATTAAGCTGCATTTTTCATAAGCAACTTGTTTCATATAAAACTGAAAATGATTATTTAATCTGGCTTCTCTTCCCATTCTTCCCACCGCATCACTTACATAGGATTTTTCTGTAGCTACTAATTGATGATCTCTTTCAGGTTGCATTTCACCAATCCTGAATTGATCAATAGTTCTTGATTCAATTTGTTGAACTCTTATTTTTTCTGCTTCATATTCTTTTTCTTTTAGCTCCCATTCTGCTGCTGTAAATTTATCCCAGTAGACACTGTAGTAATCATCATTAATAGTATACAAAGGCATCATTTGAATGTCTTTAGGTTTCCCAATAGCATTCCACTTAAATAGCAAGGCTTCTTGACTACTTTGATTGATCTTATCTAAAGGATTAGCATCCATAATCACAGGTGTGCCAAAAACAGGATCAGGCATTGTTTTACCAAGATTACCAGCAAGAACAATCGGCCCATATAAAAACGCTATTCTATTTTCATTATCAGGCATTGATTCTGTATATAAATACATATCAAATACTATGGTTAATGCATCATTATTATTCCATTGTCTATTGACAATAATGAAACCATTTTTATCTTGTGCGTAATCATAACTTACATTATTTACCATTAATTTCAAAGGTTTACTCCATGATGGTTTACGAATTTTGATGGCAAATTTTTGTGCTTGTTTACCTTGATAAACAATTTTTGTAGTATGGCTATTTGGGAAAGAGGTTGTTTGTATGATTTTAGCTTTTTTTGCAGACCAATTTAAAACAGATGGTATAAATAGATTGACATACAAAGACCCATCATTGCCTTGAAAATAGATAGACTCTTCATATTTAGAATGATTTTCCATCCCACTACCCACACAACAAGTAAAGGTGTTAGTAGCATCACTAAACTGTTTGGCAGTTCCCATTCTTAGGGGTAAGAAATAGGTCATCATCCCTGTCTTAGAATGTTGTGATGCTAGTATATGATTATATAAAGCTCTTTCATAATAATCCCCCAACTTAGCACTGGGCTCCCAAGTAAATAAATGACTTGTTAGCTTTAACATGTTATAGGTATTACAGGTTTCACAAGTTGCATCACTTAATCTATCATTTAACTTACCCGCATCTCCACAGTATTCATAATTACTATTTCCACCAATTACGTAGCTATGTTTTTGAACCATTGTATGCCAAAAGTAAGAAGCTATGGTAGAGTCTCTCAAAGAACCTGTTAATTCATATTGTCTTGCGGAAGCAATGGCTTTTGGAACATTTGTATTTGAATGTTTCCCTGGCATTGGATCTATTTGATTAGCCAATTTACCCATCACAAAATCATCTTGAAATAAATGAGCAGCTTTCAAGTATTTTGTATTTCCTGTAACAGCATAAATATTGGCCAATACTTCATTCATTCCACCGTATTCGCAGTTCAACATTTTTAGTCTTACACTATCAGACAATGGAGCTACTAAATCATAGGTCCAATCTGCTAATTTTGTAGCTACTTCCAAAGCTTGTTTGTTCTCTGTAAAATAGTAAGCATCCATCAATCCAGCCATTACTTTATGTACCGTATACCATGGTGACCATGAACCATTTAAATCAAATCCACTGGATTTGATTTCGCTTCTTCTAATTTTAGCCCATACTGTATCTTCATTAGGAATAGCTCCTACATATCCTGTTTTTCTTGCATTCTGACAGATGGCCAATTCTGATACTATATAATCTACATTGGTTTTAAAAGCCTTATTTCTAGTTGTGGAGTACATCATAGAGGAAGCTGATAGATAATGACCTAATGTATGCCCAGATAAGCCATCTGATTCCCAGCCTCCATACACCGAATCTTTTACAGGTAGCCCCGCATATTTGTGAAAACGATGCAATAATCTATTGGGTGATAATGAAAGTATATATCCACTATCTAATTTTTTGGCATTTAAAAATGCACTATTTAATAGTTGAACATCTTTAATTGGGAAGCTAGTGGCTTTTGTTTTTTGTGCATCAGCATTGTTAACTCCACAAAATAAAGAAAGCACTAAACCAAATTGAACAATCTTTTTACTTAATTGCATGAAAAAAAATTAATAATTAACTTTTACATCTTTAAAACTAGTGGGTATCCATACCTGCATTTCATTACTCCCTCTATTACACCATGTATAGTATGGAATGGCTCTAACTTTTTGCATTTCATTTTTAACAGAAGTTCCACTCAAATCAATTTGTATAGTTGGTAAATTCGCCACCAAGCTTACTACCTTTTCGTTTAATACTGTAAAATCTTCTTTTGCAAAATTTAATTGACTTGGAACTATAATATTCCATGCCTTTCCATTATTATCTGCACCTTCGATACAATATACCAATGGCCCTCTTTGAAAAGCAACTCTATCATTATTAAACTTAAGTTCATTTCTTGAAACTACTTTTTGGATATTCATAGGCAATTGATATTCAATTTTATCATTGTCTTTCCAATCATGATTCACCATAACATACCCATCTTCAATTTGATATGGAACAGATATGCCATTAATGAGCAATATTGGTTTTATAATATTTGACTCTGCAAAAGAATATAAACCTCCAGGTGCTACTGTACCATTAGCCCATCCAGGTAATCTAAGCGCAATGGTTGCATTCATTTTCTTCTTCATGTTTAAGGTACATTGCACATTACCTTCCCAAGGATAATTGGTATTCATGGTGAATTGCATTTCTCCTTTTGGTAACATAAAACTAGTTTGACTACCAATAAATAAATTCACATAAATTTTATTATTCTTATATCCATATATATAATTACCCAATGAAGCAATGAGTCGAGCAATATTGGCTGGGCAACAAGCCGTTCCAAACCACTCTCTTCTAGCATGTTTGCCATTCGATGCCAAAGGATTACCATAGAAGAATCTATCCCCACTTAAAGACAAACCATCTAATGCACCATTATACAAACTTCTTTCAAGTACATCTATATATTCAGCATTTCCAGTCAAACTATTCATTCTTTGATTCCAAAAAACCATCCCTACTGATGCACATGTTTCACAATAAGCTTGTTCATTTGGTAAGTCATAATCATTGGAGAATCCTTCATTACTTCCTGCAGATCCTATACCTCCTGTGATATACATATTTCTGAAAACCACATCTTCCCATACATTTCGCATGGCCTTTAAATAATCTGTGTCTCCTGTGTGAGCTGCAACATCAGCTGCGCCAGTATACATATACATCGCTCTTACTGCATGCCCTGTAATGTCTTTTTGCTCTTTTACTGGAACCCCATCCTGTGCATATAAGGTATCTTTCCAATCCGTCCAAGTATAACCCACTGCCAATTTTTTTCCCCTTTCAGACAATAACCAATCGGCTAATTGTAGATATTTCTGATCTCCTGTTACTCTTTGTAGTTTCACCAAAGCCAATTCTAATTCTTGATGTCCAGTTACCCAATGTTTTTTATTGGGGCCAAAAACGGAATCAAAATAATTTGCCCATTTTATACAAGCATCTAATAATTTTCTTTTGCCAGTAGCTTCAAAATAAGCCACCCCTGCTTCAATCATATGACCTGCATTGTAATCTTCATGCATACTCATATCTGTCCATCGCTTATCTAAGCCATTTAAAGTATAATAAGTATTTAAATAGCCGTCTGGCAGCTGTGCCGCTACAACTTTATCAATCCATTCATCCGCTTTGGCTTCTAATTTCGGGTCTTTATTGGTTTTAATGGCGTAAGCAATAGCTTCTAATGCTTTAAAGACATCTGAATCATCATAAAAAACACCTTCGTGTGCTTCCCCCTTACCTCTAGCTACCTTTTCAAAATTTCTAATTCTGGCTGTTTTTTGTTCTGTTTGATAAATACATGCATCCAATGTTTTGGTTGCCACCAATGCCATTTTGGGTTTCCAAAATGCATCATTCACTACTACTTTTGAAAAATTAACTGGCTCTATTTTAACATGTTGAGCTAAACTTGCAATTGAAGCAGTCAATAAAGTGATGTGTAAAAAGTATTTAAATAAATTTTTCATTCAAGTAAGTTACAAAAAAAGTCCTACAAAAAAATGTAGGACTTTAAATATGATTGAAAACTATGATTCAAATTAGTTTTTCTGAATGAAAATATAACTATATCGATTCTCTAATTGTTGCTTTCTGGTAGCCTTCTCGTCACATGGCTCAGCTAAGATGCGTTCACCCACGTGTAAAGAAATATAGCTATTCATTTTAGCTCTAGTTTGAAGGTTCTTCGTTAAATAAGCAGATCTTCTTGCAGATAATTTTTCATTATACTCATCTGTACCCTTACAATCTGCTGCGGAAACCACTACAATTCTAGCACCTTTAAGTTGTTGGATACGAGCTTGTAATTTTTTATAAGCAGCTTTGTGGCTTCTTTCTAAAGTTACTTTATCAAAATCATGATGGAATATCACATAATCATCCGTCAATGACTTTAAAGAATCAATGATATTTCTGAAACTAACTTTCTCCACAACTGGAGGTGGAGGAGCTGGCAAATTGATGATAATCGTATTCAAAGGTTTACTATAACCAACTGTTGAATTTCCTGTGTATCCTTTTGAATTTATTGCAGCATCTGCCTTATTTCCCTTAGGTTCAATTGCTTGGATTTGGAATAATCTATTTGGTCTAACATACACTGAATAAAATCCATTTAAATCTGCATTTACAGTTTCAATCAAGGTATTTGAATTATTGAATAAATTAACTTTTATAATCGGTTTAGTACCATCACTTAATTCAACCTTACCTTTTAATAAAACCTTGATCAATTTATAGTCAAAAGAGAAAATATCATCAGATCCATATCTGTTTGATACAAAATAACCCTTTGATCCTTGTTTTGAATAAGACATATCATCCATGCTACTATTCACTGGATAACCCATATTTTCAATTGATGAAATTTTACCATTAGTTATAATAGCCTTATAAATATCTAAACCTCCAACTCCAGCATGGCCATTTGAACTAAAATACAAATCCCCTTCTGAAATAATTGGATACAATTCATTAAATCTTGTGTTAACAATTGCACCAGCATTTATCAAACTACCCCATTGTCCATTGGCATCTTTCTTCGTGTAATAAATATCTGTTCCACCAAGTCCACCAACTTGATCGCTTATTAAATACAAAGTATTACCATCTGCACTAATAGCAGGATGAGCATAAGAAGCATCTTTATTGTTAAATGCTAACTTGGTCAAATCAGTCCATGATCCAGCAATTTTGTTTGCTGACCATATTTCTAATTGATGTACTTTATTGGTATTGACTAAATTTTTAGTAAAATAGGCTGTTGAACTATCTTTCGTGAAACTAATGGCTCCAATATTATACCTATTGCTTAATTCCTTATCAAACAACTCCACTCCTTCTTTATCAAATTGAATATTTTTGAAATCATATTTTTTTGAAAAAGTGGTATTATCATTACTTGTAGCAGCAGTTAAGTCTGATAAAGCAGCCGTTGGAGTTTTTTCTGTCCATTCAGTAGTTTTCACTGAATCCCAATTAGCTATTGATATATTATTGGATTTATACAATTTAGAATAAGCCGAAGCATCCCATCCAAATTCGTTATTCCCTCTTATTGAATTAGATCTATTTGATTCAAAAATAATAGCATTATTATAATGAAGAACTGCATTTTCATTAAATGGTGTATTAATTTTCAAATATTGTAAGGTATAATCTAAAGAATCTACTTTAAATTGATCAATATTTTCAAAGCCTTTATATCTGGCTTCATTATAACTATATACCGATTTATCTTTTAATGCATTTATATATGCACCTTTATTGGCGTATAATTCAGTCAAATTGTAACCAATACTTGCCCCAGCAGACTTAGCCATTTCGAAATACTTGATAGCACTATCATACTGATTATTGGCCTTATATGAATTGGCCAAGGATGATAAAGCAAAAGTATTTTTAGGGTCTTCTTTTAAACTAGCTTTAAATAAGGGGATAGCATAAGCATATCTTAGATTCTTATACTCATTGGTAGCCATTTTTAATAATTTCTCATTTTTAGTCTGTGCATTTACACCAAGACCAAAACAAAATAAAATGGATGTTAATATTACTGTACGCATAATTTAAAAGTATCTTGTAGATTTAATATTTTTTGTGTCTTTTCCAAATTCATACCTAAACATAATTTCATTTGATCCTGTAGTAAATGCTTTTAATGCTGAAAATGTATAATCATAAGCATAACCAATTCTCAAATTTTTATTCAACTGTAATTCTGCCATTCCAACTACTGCATCACCTGTTCTATAGGATACCCCCAAACCTATCATATCTTTTAACCACAAATTGGTATTGAAATCAAATTGAACAGGAGCACCACTTACAATTTTCATCAATGAGGATGGCTTTAATTTCACATCATCTGATAAATCAAATACATATCCAGCTGCAATAAATAAATGTTTGAAAGAAGTCTTTTGAGAATTAGTAGTATTCAAATTTGAAGAATTCAAAACATTAGGCATTGAAATACCAGCATAAAATTTATCTGTATTATAAAATACACCCGCACCTAATGTCGCATCGGTTACAGATTTATTTTCTTGAAACTTAGGATCATTTCTGTCATATACATTGGCAACGTCACTAAGATTATTTCTTTGATTTAAAACACCCAGTTGAATTCCCCCAGATAACACTCCATTATCTGAAATTTTAACTCTTGATGATGCCATTAAATTCATTCCATTTCTCTTAAATACACCAATTTGATCATTATACACTTGTACTCCCAAACCCATATTCCCCTTTATATTTGACCCATCCAATGAAATTGAATTGGTTTTAGGAGCTCCTGGAATACCCGACCATTGACTTCTTCCAAAATAATTTAAATTAACCGCACCTCTACTTCCTGCATAAGCAGGATTAATGGCACTCATATTAAACATATACTGGGAATACATTGGCTCTGATTGCGCATTTAATGAATTCACCGAAATGAATATCGTCAATAGCATCAAAATAGATTTCAAAATCTTATGCATTATATTATTCGTTTTCATTATCATTTTTTTATCTAACAATTGTTAAGCTTGAAGTAAATTTCTTAATAGTGCCTGATGGTTCTACTGCATTAACTATGTAGAAATAAGTGCCATCTGGAACATCTTGACCCATGAAATTGGTTGATCCAATTCCATTCCAATCATTTTTGTAATCAGCATTTTGGTAAACTATATTACCCCATCTATTAAATACTTTTACTTCTACTCTTGTTCCAAAAGGTCTAACAATAATCCACTTATCATTGTATCCATCAAAGTTTGGAGAAAATCCTCCTGCTATAATTAAATCTGCTTTTGGAACATTAAATCCAGTTGGAACTCTCTTAGTAGTATCTGTCGGATTAGCTAATGGATCATTAGAATTTACAGAGACATAACCATATTTTGTTTTGCCTCCTAAAACGGCAGTATTGGTTAAGCTTCCAAAAATATCAGGCGATGCTACTAAAACTTTTAAGATTGCAGAATCCATTGAATTGGCAGCAATTTTAGATTGATTAGTAACTAAATTAATATTCGAAATGCCATCATATGTACTATTTTTAATTAAGCCTCCATATACATCTAATGCAGCTACAGTAAATCCAGAAGAAGCTTTAAATGTTTGCGTTAAATCATCTATCACTGAAACACTATCCATCACAGCATTCGTTTTATTAGCTGCTTTTAAAACAAAGGTCAATAAAACGGAGCCATCAGGATTAGATTGAACACTTCTAACCGTCTTGGTCACTTCCATTACAGTGTATGGTGCAAGAATGATGACTGTATCCATTACACAAGTACTTGATAATTGAGTTACAGTATCAACAGATTTAACACACCAAATATAAGTTCCAGGTACATTAGGAATCGTTGGAGGTGTGGATGAACAAGTTATACCAGTTGGGTCGCACCATTGTAATGTTGTACCAGTTGGAGTAGCTGTTACTAATGATTTTATATTGGTTGGATTTGATTTACTTCCAGCAACATATGTTGCATTAATCACCGTTGGTGGTGGTGGTGGAACTACATTTACTAAAATATGAAGTGTTGCATTTATACAAGTTGTTCCTGAACAAGCTTGATAAATAATATCAACAGGGCCAGTAAATCCAAAAGCTGGTGTAAATGAATAAGAACCATCTGCAATTAATGTAAAAACACCTTGACTTGATAAAGGTCCAGTTATTAAACTAGCTGTCAATGCCGCTCCGCCATAATCATCATTTAATAAAACATTACCGGTAGCAGGCACCCTATTAACTGATGTATTATAATCATCATTTGCAACTAATACATTATTCGGTGTTGCTGTTGAAATGGTATAGTAAACAGTTGCAACCTCGCAATTAGCTGGATTAGCATTATCACATACAGTATATAATAAACTATCTAAACCAACAAATCCCGGATTTGGAGTATAGGTAATTGTTCCATTTGTAGAGAAAGATTTAATACCAGTTGAAGAACCAGACTTTGAGGTAGCTTTATTCGCAGTTGCTGTACCATTTTTAGGAGCAGTATTGATGACAATACTTGTTGGAATTAATGAAGTATTTAGATTACCAGGTTTATCATTTGCTAAAATGGTAGTAACTACCGGGGTATTTAATTGAGTTACAGAATAATCATTGTTTGCAACAGGAGGATTCGTTGTAATATTTGGATCTAATACAGTAATCTGTAATGGACTTATTGGACATCCCGTAGTTTGACTTGCTGCACAAACTGGAACATTGAATATATATTTTCCTGGTTTACTCGCTGTGAATGTATAAGTACCCGTTGCCGCATTAATTGAAATAGTTGCACCTAATGGATTAATACCAGAGGCAATTGGCGTTCCATAAGTCGTTCCAGCTGGAATAATATCATTGGTATTGATACTTCCTGGTACTGGGGTATTAATATTAGTGGAGTTAAAGTCAGGGTTAATTGTTGGTGGAGGATTTACCACAATATGTAAAGTAGCTTTAGCACATATGGCAGGGCTATCTCCAGTACAAGCATTATAAACTATATCTATTGGTCCATTAAATCCTAAAGCTGGAACAAATGTATAAGAGCCATCTGCATTGAATGTAAGTGTTCCTTGAGCAGCAGTAGGTCCAGTAACCAAAGAGGCCGTTAGAGCAGATCCGGCAGTATTTTTATCATTAGAAAGCACATTTCCAGCAACAGATGCTGTTCCAGTTTTATTATTGTTTACAAAAGCATAATCATCAATAGCCGATGTAACAGAATTTGAACCTGTAGTTAATACTTTATAATAAACAAAAGTGGTTTGACAATTTGCAGGAGTTGCATTATCGCATACTTTATATAATAAACTATCATTACCAGAGAAACCAGTATTTGGGGTATAAGTTATGGTACCGTCAGCATTAGCCACAGCAGTTCCATTAATTGATGGAGTAACAATACTTACGCTTGATGGCACTAAAATAGTTCCAATATTACCTGATTGATCATTGGATAAAACAGATGTGTTGACAGCCGTATTTAAATTAGTTGTTGCAATGTCTACTTTAGCAACGGGTAAATTATTAGGAATAGTTGGATCCAATACAGTAATCTGTAATAAAGTAAGTTGACAATTACTTGTTTGACCAGCACCACAAACAGGCACATAGAATTCGTATTTTCCGGGCTTGTTGTTTGTGAAAGTGTAGTTCCCCGATGCTGCATCGATTGTTATCGTAGCTCCTGTAGGATTTGTATTGAATGCAGTTGGTGTACCATAATTTGTTCCAGCAGCAATAACATCATTGGTTGCTACATTTCCACTTACTGGAATATTTACAGAAGTAGTATTATTATCAGGATTTGCTTGGATACAGTTTGAAACTGTAATTTGAACTCCAGATGTAATTACTGAGCTACATGTTCCATTAGTAACTATTGCTCTATAATAAGTTGAATTTTTTAAATTAGATACAATATATAAAGCAGCATTTGCTCCAGCAATATTTGAATAAGTATTATTATCCAATGAAGATTGCCATTGAATAGACCCAGCATAATTATTTAAAGTTAAATTAGTACTATTATTTTCTGAACAAACTGATACTCCTCCTCCGCTAATACTGCCAGCAATACTGATTGGATTAATTGTGATTGTTCCAGTTGCAGTTCCAGTTCCACTACCACCAATTAATGTTACAGTATAATTAAATACAGTTGAACTGGTAAATGTTCCGGTGGGTGTCCCTGAAATCACTGCTCTGTTGGAAGACCAATCACCAGTAATACCAGCAGGTAGCCCAGAAAAATTAGCACCAGTTGCAATAGTTGTTGTATATGTTATACTTGCAATAGATGAATTTGCGCATATTGTTTGATTATCAGATCCAGTAATTGATGAAAGTGAAATAGTATTTAAACTTGCAGGATTAACATCAATTCTACCAGTGGCACTAGCTACTCCACAGCCACCTGATGTTGTGATTACATAATTATAGGAAGTTGTAGTAGTTAAAGAACCAGATGGTGCTCCAGAGATTGTAAATATATCTGTTAACCAAGCTCCAGTAACTCCAGTTGGCAAACCAGTTATTGTTGCTCCTGTTGCTCTTGTGGTAGCATATGTAATATCTGTAATATTATTATTAACATTAGTAGATTGTGAATCAGTTCCAGCATCTGAACTTAATGAAATAGAATTATCAGGATTAACTATGATTTTACCTGCAGCAGTGGTAGTACCAATACCACCAGTTAATGTAACTAAATAATCAAAAGTTCCCGATACACTTGTTGTTCCAGAAATAGTAACAACGTCTGAAACCCAACTACCAGTTACTCCTGTTGGCAATCCCGAAAAATTAGCACCAGTTGCCCCTGTAGTAGTATAAGTAATACTGGAAATATTAGTGTTAATACATAATGTTTGTTCATTAGACCCTGCACCAGATGTTAAATTGATTTTATTTGATCCAGATGGATTTACAATAATTGTTCCAGTTTTTGTAAAGACTCCACAACCGCCTGTACTTGTTATTACATAATCAAAATTTGTAGTAGTAGTAATGGATGTAGAGGGAGTTCCGGAAATAGAATAAACATTTGACAACCAAGAACCCGTAACTCCTGATGGAAGACCTGAAACTGTAGCACCTGTTGCATTAGTGGTATTATATGTAATATTGGCAATTGGACTATTGTCTTCAACAGATTGAGCATCAGTACCAGAAGCAGAACTTAATGCAATTGTATTAATCTTACTTGTAATTGTACCATTTGCCGTTCCAGAACCAGAACCTCCTGTCAATGTTATTCTATAAGTAAATGTACCTGTGACTATAGGTGTACCACTTATGGTAACTCTATTTGAAGACCATGTACCGGTAACACCAGAAGGTAATCCACTAAAAGTTGCACCTGTTGCTCCGGTAGTTGTATATGTAATACTTGTAATTGCAGTATTAACACAAATGGATTGTGAATCTGTACCGGTTGAAGAACTTAATTTGATAGAGTTTAAACTTGCAACAACCGCATTTAAGGCTGCAGCCATTGGATCAGAAGATGTGGTTACTGTTGCTCCAACTGAATACAAACTCTCTTTTCCTGGAACAATAAATAAATAAGCCTCTCCAGTAAAAGTGGTATATGCGGCATTAGATACAATAAAATAAAATGCTTGTGAAACACTCCCTGATTTATCTTGTCTATTTAAATTTCCATAAATAGTTTTTAATTGATTATTATTATCATAATATGTCAAAACTCCATTGATACTATTACCACTAAATTGTGCCCCTTCCTGAAAGAACTGGATAGAAGTACCTGAAACTGCACTTAAACCAGTAATCGACTGTGTGTTCAAATTATAAGATGAACCAGAACCTTTATATAATTT
>JACCDG010842712.1_pt1 | contig 12170 bp, 9 predicted proteins | sample 7442471 | NCBI WGS metagenome assembly JACCDG01 (sample SAMN15323444, study PRJNA562643) | freshwater metagenome | isolation source: river surface water | place: USA:Blue River Watershed | collected 2017-08-17 | reverse complement strand
GCTTTCTTACTTTCTCGGGCAAAAGACCTTTTCCGGAATGCATAAGATTGCGTAGCCAAAAAGCAAAATTCTCTTCAGTTTCTGAACTCGTAGGCAGCCTTTTCCCCTGAGCATCAAGGAACTGCACAATCTTTTTGGCCTTTTGTTTGGTCTCAGAGATGGGTTGAAATTTGACGCCAGTTCCTTGGTGTGTCGGCGATCGTTGATAGACTATGTCTCCGATGAGGCTGACCTGATCTCCTTCCCAGGGAATTACGATCTCAATCGTTTCTGACTGCAGAGGAGGTTCATCGGCTTCGAGAAGTAAGCCAGTTCTTGAAATATTGGCGACCGTGCCACTGCCAGATTGGTTTTTGGTGCGAAACACGCACCTTTGATTGAATTGGTAGCGTGCACTGCGCTCCCACCAGCGAAGGCGAGAATCAAAGTAGACCTCGCGCACTGCCGGAATAAGGAAATAGCCAACCACCAAGATATTGACCGTAAATACAAACACCAAAGGGCCTAACCCTATGAGGGTCATCTTGCTCAGATAGCCAATGACGCTAAATAAAAAAAGAGATACGGCGGCCCCGAGATAAACATAAAAACTCCACCTCTGACACGAGTATATCGCCACACCAGCAACAAGGGGGGTAACGATCATCGGCCAATTGACCAATAGGTATTCGGGGCGGATGAGATTCCACATATATCCAGGTAATGCGTCTAAAAGCAGACCATTAAAAAAAGCATTTCCTATGGGCGCCAAGAAGTGAAGCAGTGCAAGGACGACAAGAATTTTCGGCTTTTGTGGCATTTGTTTTAATATTATTGGTGAATTTCGGGCATTGCAACTCTTTGCGACCAATTCGCGGAGATGGGGCGGCGATGACCCATGGCTGAGTCATATCTTTTTTTACGGCCTCAACTGTTGCCCTTACTATTTTGGCTGTTGGTTCAGCGTCAGTCGATCCCGATATAGAGGATAGTAGAGGTCTTGTTCGACGGGGATTTGAATTTCAGCAGGTGAGGTTTGGTCTACGAACTCCAGAGGAGCGTTTTCTATCACAGCCAACGGACAGCTTTCATTGGCTTCGCCCATCATTAAAACAGCTGCCGCAGCCAAACCATCTGCCAGATCCATTTTGGTCATTTTTAATTGTCTTCCAAACAAATCATGTTGACCAATTAAGTTTCTAACACCTCTAAATCCCGCGTAAGCGAGTGCGATACCAGTGACACCCTGGCGAAGAGGCAAAGTGTGGGAGTCAGTGATCAAAACGCCCAGGTCACGTATCAAAAAATGCCTTTTGAGGTCTTCAAGAAGTTTGTGGGCGCTGGCAAAGGGGTTTAGCGGAAAGAGAATGAAGTCGCCGCTTTCAGAATTTGACTCATCTATACCTGCCGAGGGGATAAATAATCCGTGTTTCACAGTGAGTCGACACCCGTAGCCAACCTCACCCAGATCATGATCAGCTTCGCGGCGGATGAGCTTATCTTTTGCTATGATCTCCTGACCAACAACCCGAGACTCGCTGAGGCTCACAATCTTGGATGTCACCACGATCAAATCACTTTCACTAGGAGGTCGCGATTTAAGGTGTTCTATGACAAACAGGCTCAGATCGTCGCCGCAACGAAGAGTTTTGGTGTGAATTGGGGTCACCTGCAGCGTGCGACGTTGAGGAGCTGGTCTTGGTGGTGAATGATCTTTTCGAGCGTGACTCCACCCTAGGCCCGCCCGTTTATGGACGAGGGGATTGTGTACGCGCAAAATGTCTACTCCAAGATTCATTAGCGCCAAAGAGACACCAATACTTTCAGGGTCGCGCTCTTGGGGTGGTGCCGGCGATACGGGGGCGAGGAAGGATTTTCGGGAATGGCCGACCATCATGGGGAGATTAAATTCATAAAACGCATCGAGGTTTTTTAGGAGAATCTGGGATTGCAATGCTGTTTTGCCAAAACCAACACCCGGGTCTAAAATGATTTTCTCCGGTCGCACACCTTTGTCCAGAAGAGTCTCAATAGATCTCGCAAACCAAGACTTTACTTGTTCTACGACGTCGGAATTTTGGTCGAGGGTTCGTTGAGCGTTAGCAGGCACACCCAAGCTGTGGGTGAGCACGTAACTGCAACCGCTTTCTTTGGCCAGCTCCACGAGACGAAAGTCGGCCATGCCACTGACGTCATTCAGCATGTCGGCACCGATTTCAACAGCTCTCACCGCGGTTTCAAAATGCCGAGTGTCGACGCTCACCAAAGGGCGCAGGAGTCTGCCTTGAAACTGCTCATTGATCTGTTGGAGTGCAAATTGAATTCGGGGCCATTCTTCTTGCCAACTCAGCGGCGTGGCTCCTGGGCGCGTGGATTCGCCACCGATATCGAGAATGCCGATGTTTTCGCCATCGAGGCGCTCCAGCTCCGCAGTGAAAGCATTTTTGGCAGCGAAGCGTCCACCATCGGAAAACGAATCAGGAGTGAGATTTAACGCTGCCATCCAAATAGGGGCGTGTTGGGGGTGTTCGCGGGCTTGCTTCAGGAACTTCAAATTGAGATCTTTCAATGGGTCTAAAACAAAGGCTCGACTGGCAATGCCAGCATGGGGGATTTGCAGATTTGGGTGTTTGCGAACCTGGTCGCCACAAATCAACAAATCAATATCCAAAGCACGAGGCGCCCATCTCGGGCCAGGGGAACGCCCAGTGGATCTCTCTAACTGCTGGGTCGCGAGAAAGAGTTCTTCCGGGGAGAGATCGGTAGAAAATTCAACGCAAATATTGAGAAAAGGCCTGCTCCAAGATGGGTTCGCGTCGCGAGGCAGTAACGCTGGCTTTTCGTAAAGCGCCGAGACCCTCAAGCTCGAGTTCTTGCAAAGCGGCAGCAAGCCCCGCACACCTGTCTCTAGGTTGAGGCGTCGATCTCCAAGATTTGATCCCAATCCCAAATAAACAATCATTATTTTTGTCTCAAGAACTCAACGTCAATTCAGTGTCCCCAATTGAAAGGTCACACCACTTTTTAGCCCAGGCACCGGGGGCTGTATCTTGTGAACAGTCAATTGCCACCTCGCTTTGGGTGGCAATGGCTCTTGAACACAAAGACTCAGTTGCCGCGCCAAATGTTCAACCGTTGCAAAACTCTGAGCAGCCGCTGCCTTCGTCAATTGCGAACACAACTGCGCGTAACAAACAGTGTCGTTCAGGGAGTCAGACAGACAAGCGTCGGGAACGGCGGCAAATTCAATGCGCACCGAAACGCGAACTTCCTGTGGCGTTTTTTGTTCATCAATAGAACACCCTAAATGACAGGCAAGCACGAGTTCTTGAATTTGCAGGACCGAGTGAACCATCTGGTTTGTAACTCGGCCCTGGTGCGCAAAGGGCTTTAGAGCAGCGTTCGCCACAGTTTCGATCAATGATGGACTCGTTGCTGATGAGCTTCGGTGAGGAAATCCCAAATCGCCTCTGTGGCGCGCTGGGTGGCCGCAAGCGCCTTGTCGTAAGATTCAGGAGGAATTTCATTGATCATTTGTTCACAAGCTCGAGAATGAAACACGTCCGCCTCCTGGTGAAGAGAAAAAAATCGGACGGTGCCGGCATCAGATATGCCGTAGTTGCGCGCTAAACCTTCGATTTTGGCTTTTGAGACTTCAGGAATTTGCGATTCATAGGCATAGAGAGCACAAAGCCCTTCTTCATAGGATGATTGGCTGAGCGCAAAAAAAGTTTCTTGCAATGCCTGAGCCTTCTCCATGATCGGCGCGGCCGATTGAGGGTCAGCACCAATTCCTGCGGCGAAACCCTGCCACAACTCAGGATGAGGCGGCGAATTTCTCAATCCTTCTTCATCCATCAGATTTTCCACTAGCATTTGCCTGGCCTTAGGTGAATTGCAAAGACTGTGTGTGGCACTCACGAATCGAGGAAAAGCCTCTACGAACGGCACATACTGAGTGGCATAGTTTTGCAGTTGCGCCATCGTCAGCGAGCCCGTCATCCAAGCTTGATAAAATGGGTTGTCGAGCATTTTTTTGCTCTCGATCACCTTGCGAACTTCTGCGAGTAGCTGCATATAAAAACTCCTATGGTTGATTCTATTGGGTTGTTGCCGGTCTTGATCTAGACGCTCATTGTGTGAATCAGTCATACAGTGCCGCTCAAAGAGAAGGCAAGTTTGTTTGCTCGATACAAGCTAGAAGAACGCCAAGGTCAGAAGGCAACATCTACCCCTACACCTACACCTACACCTGAAAGGGAGGGGCTCCTGCCGGCGCTGCCGCGGCCCCAACTCCCTCCCTCCCTGAAAGCCAATGTATTGCTATTGCTTGGACATCGCTCGGAACTGAATCGCCAAGTGATCACCGGGCTCGATTTTTCCTGAACTAAAGAGATCCTGCAATTTGGCTGTGGGGATAACAATAGACCCGTAGGTGGGTTCTTTGGGTTCCGAGAGTGTCCTTGGTTCTGCTGGGTTAGCGGCGGTGCCAACACCCGTCGAGGAAGTGGTAGTTTGTTGTTTGAGGAACAAAAGGTCATTGGCAGTTACCACAACACTATTCTTTGAGAGATTAACCACTTGAATACTCGCAATCACCACGGTGCTCAGGTCGATCGCAGTTTCTTTGACCTGCAATGGTAAGACATTGGTGCCTTTGATCGAGGTGGTCAGTGAGCTCCCCAATCCAGCCATAATGTCACCAATTTTGGGGTTGACAAGCGATTCAGGTGTCATCCCAAAGCTGTTGATGAGCTCCAAATACCCATGGCCAACTTCATTGTCACCGCCAAAGGGTACATTTCTTTTTATTTTGTCTGCCGGATTAAACACCACACCTGTTACCTGTACCGGGCTTTTTCCGCTGTTAAAGTTATTAGCGAACTGCCATTTAGACACCTTTTCCTGAATGGCATTGTAAACTGTCTCATGGGAGTATTTTTTGCTTTTGCCAGGAATGCTACATATATCCCCGTCAAATGCCCGTGACTCGGGTGGATCTCTAAGAACCCCAGTTGAGTCGCTCTTCTTAGACGCAGATTGTGCCATTGGTTGCAGTTCGGGTAGATTGGCGGATTTGCGCGTCCTGTTTGCGGCGCTATAATCAAAACAGACATCGTTTTCATCCGAAATTATGACAACAAAAAGTGCGGCTTCGAAATCTGGGAAACCAAATTCTCGGTTGGATAGATCTAAATTTTCATCGAAGAATTGCTGAAGATTGGCGAGCAAAGCTTCTCCTTGAGCATCCGTCGGATCTCTGGGAATCCAAGTACTAATGGATTGTTGTCCGTTCGTAATATTCCCAATCCCTTTGAATTTTTTTTCAAGCCAGATTGAGACATCAGCTGAGGTTCTTGCACCTGGCGGGGCATTGTTAGGGATGGCTTGAAAAATTCTGTTGGCTGATAAAACCGTGTTGTCGCTGTCCCCAGCATCGTAGAGTTTGCCAAAATAATCCTTATTGTGAATTCTTGCCCCCCTGCCATGGCCAAGCATAACAGCGAATTTAAATTCAGTGTCTGGGGGGAACTGAGATGTAGCATAGGGGAGGTTTTCTGCGATCGCGGCGTAATCGTCTCTGAGTGACGTAGACGTATCTATAAGAAAGAGAAAGTTGACTTTTTTGTTCGGTGCGAGAGGTTGCACGACCGTGTCGCTTGTTAGTTCTTTCAATATGGGTTTGCAATCACCACTTTCCTGAACTCCATTCGCACAAGGCTCAGGTGGTGCGGCCGGAGCTTGAACAGGAGTCGCAGCAATGGGTTCCGCAGGAGCAACTACATCAACTCGTGCCGGAGCACCACAGCCCAAAGCTCCGCAGCAGCTCAATAGCTTTTGAAGATTGCTGGTTGGCAAGAAAATCTCTTTAAAAGGCTCATTTTGGAAATCAGGGCTAACGGACGTACCACTAGCATCTAAGCGAAGGGCTGTGGGTTGATAGGCCAAAGTGCCTCCAGGTTGACCGACTACTATGGGTCCCTGTGTGCCATTGGGGTTCGAAGGGATAACTGCCTCTGTGCCATCAGCAAATCTGACCTTGGTGCCACCCTGAGGAAGGGTGACGATGGGGGGATAGGTGACCTGCTGACCGGTGATCCCAAGGGAGCCAGACCCGGAGGCAGTTGCGCCGTGGTGTCCCGAAACTGTGTCAGCGCCAAAACCTGGTTGCAATTGATGAGAAGGTCGGGGTTCTAACCCGGCCATTTGTTGATGCCGCGGCAAGGCGCCCTGACCTACCACGCCCTGACCTGCGGCGCCCTGTCCGGGGGGCAGAACGCCAACCACCACTGGGACGCCATTAGGGCGGATCGACCCCACGGGATGGATGTGCGGGGGGGCGGAAACGCCAGGGGGCACTCCGATCACATGCGCACCACCCGGGTTGGGAATTAGTTGTTGCTGTAAGGTTTGAGCGGGGACAAGTTGGCCACCAGGCCCAGGCACATATCCTGGTGGATAACCTGCGGTGGTCCCGTAGGGACTCGCGCCATGAATGCCTCGTCCAGGTCGTTGATTTTCCTTAGTGGAGTTCAGTGACGCTTTTTGGCAGCCCAGCAAAGTGAACAAGGATAGGCTGAGAGCCAGCGCAGTCCGACTGAATGGCAAATGTCGGTATGGGCGGTTCATAAAGTCCTTTCCTCCTCAAGATTTACTCGCCTGGCGCTGGGGCAAAGATTTTACCGCAGGCAGGGGATTGGTCCGTTCATTCTCAAAAGGAGCAATTGTTGGTCCAATTTTTGAAAATTTTATATTGTAAAATTATTTGGTTATTTCAATATGTTATAGGTTCAAAGGCGGTTTTGGGCGAAAGTGGCCTCACAAAGAGGCTGAAGATAGTGACGAAAGGCGTCATTGGGACATTTTGGATTGGCAGATGAAGCCATCGCGAAGCAAGTCCTAGCGATGCCTTGGTTGTGAATTATTTGGAGGGAGAAATGGGGCGAATTTGTCGTGTGCACATGCGAAGTTTGGGAGTTGGGCGGCCAGCCGTCAACGCTAGGGCGTGCGGGGTCGCTTTGGTTCGGGTAGCGAGTGCTTGTGTTGGCATTGTTGTTTCGCTCTGGAGCGAAGTGGGTTCGAGTGCTCAGTCACCGAAAGATTTTCCTGCATTTTATTTTCAGATTGGACAGGCTTATGACCCTGCCGTGGCCCCAGGACCAGGGCAGTGCGACCCAGGTGTAGTACCAGGCAATAGCAATACCCCCGATCGTTTCGCAGCGGGGGTGGTCGACGATTGCTCTGCCGCAGTGAGCGAGTATCAGACTTATGTGCAAAAGGTTTTAGAGAACAATCAAGCCAATTTGGATTTGCTCTCTGGTGTAAGCATTCAGATTTTTAAATGGTATGGCGATTTTGCCCCCTTAGAAAGCAATACAAATTTAGTTGGAAAGATAGCCCCAGGGACTTTTTTGCCTCTGAAAGAGGCGGGGAGTGACTTTTCAGAGCTTCTTGGGCTGAGCTTTGAAAATGCCGAGCTTTTGCGGCTTCAAGGGGAGCAATTGGCATTAAAATTCAAGAGCTGTTTAAATGCTCTTTCAGTTCATGGGACAGGCTTTCAAAAGGCCCGACCGTGATAGGCGATACAATGCGTGTGGTTGTTGGTTTTCGGAAAGTGATGTTAATCCTTGTTATTTTTTTGCTCGAAGTAAGGCAAGGAATTGCTATGACAAGGGAAAATCTCTTTGGCACAATTTAAAAGAATCGAGGTGAGTAAGTATGCCATCTGCACAAACGACTGAGGTGTTCGACTGTTCCGTGGCTGAGTTTTTCGCAATCATTCAAAATTACGAAAGGTATCCTGAATTTTTGAGCGAAGTGAAAAAATGCAAGGTGTTGTCTCGAGAAGACAATCGTAAATTGGTTGAATTTACTGTCCATGTGATCAAGCAATTTAGCTACCGCCTTTGGATTACCGAAGAGGCGCCCATAAAAATCAGTTGGGTGTTTGAGTCAGGGGATTTGTTTAAGGTGTCTGAGGGATCTTGGGAGTTGAGTGACGAGGCCGGGAGAGTGCGCGCCAAGTACTTTGTCGATACCAAGTTCAAAGTTTTTGTGCCGGGGCCGATTGGTAAGGCCTTAGTTTCGGTGAATCTACCTAACATGATGGCCTCCTATCGGAAACGCGTAAAGGACATTTATGGAAAGGGATGAAGACGACTCAGCCGATGAAGGTTCAGAGAGTCGTCTGCGGATTGGAGAGACGCTAAGAAAATTGATGTCAGTGGGCTTGGGTGCGGCCTTTATGACTGAAGAGCATGTCAAAGCCTATTTGGCTGACATAAAACTTCCTAAGGAAGTTTTGAGCGGTTTTCTTCAGGGTGCGCAAAAATCAAAAGAGGAGTTGGTCGCAAAAGTCTCCGGCGAAGTGGTGCGGATGATTCAAAAAATTGATTTTGTCAAAGAGGCGTCTCGTTTTGTGGAAGACCATAAATTTAAAATTCACGCCGAGATTGAAATTGTTCCCAAAAGCAGAAAGGCCGGCACGGCCGCCCCCGAAGATTGACGGCTTCTTTCCGCACTAGAAAATCATAAATTTAATTGTTTAGTTCTGAGAGGCGGAGCATGGCGTTGGTAGTGGTTTCTAAAAATTCGCCGAGGTTTTCCTTTGAGTAGGGGCGGGCCGTGGACCCCGATCTTGCGTTGGAGTAATTTCTGTCACTCAGAAACGTGTCCACGGCGGGTGCCAATGCGAGAGGTTGGGCAGACACATAATTGACGAATAAAGTGAGTGGGTCATCGTCGCGATCTCTTGAAAGTTCTAAAAGTTTTCCCGCCTTTTTCAAGAAGTTCCAAACGACGCCGTCTTTGGGGGTCAAAGCTTCTCGCTGGCCCATGGCTGAAAGTGATTCGATCAGAAAAGTGCGATAAGACAGCGGTTCTTTGTACTTGATATCCGTCAGGAACAATAAGCGATCATATAGATCTCGTTTGTCTTTCAAATCCTGGATTTGCGCTTGGAGAGTGGCGTCAGGTGCGGGCGAGCTGACTTGGCTGCCGCTCTGTCCTTCTTGCGATGGCGCAGAGCTCTTATTGTCTTGTTTCACTTCAAGAGCCTTGAGCGCCTCTGCGGTTTGCGAGGCTAAGAAAGACAGGCGGGTCAGAGCCAATTCCCGGGTTTCGGCGGATGCCGGGGGCAGATACCCGAAGGCGAATGTGGCCAACCAGAGCCAAAGCGTTCCAAATACTTTCATTGTGAATTTAGCTGTCATATTGAACTGATTAGAGCAAAAACAGTGCCGGGGAAGCCGCCGCTCCATCGCCATGTTTGCGAGATCCGAGCCAGGTGCCAAAAACGGGCCAAGCGCTGTGTGTTTCTTGGACAGTCACAAGGAAAAAATTTTTGATGAACTTTAAAAATGAGCCGCTCTTTCACTGTGTTTTAAGAGAGATTCGGTCTTGGCCGAAGGAATATGCAAACGGCGTGGTGTGCGTTGCAGTTTCGGGCGGTGTTGACTCCATGGTGTGTTTGCAACTCGTTCGCGAGGTTGGGCGGGTTTTGGGCTTTGAAACGTGGGCCCTACATATTCATCATGGTTGGTCGCCGTTGAAGGCGATCGTTGAATTTCGAGATCAGGCCGTGGATTTGGTTGAAAGGCGCTGTCATCTTGACCACATCTTATTTCGCACAAACTCGCCGCGGGTGGCGAGCCAATGGGCTGATAAAGGGCTCCTGGAGCGTCCACCGCTGTCGGGTGAGGCGGCTCTCCGAGCCTACCGTTTGGAACAACTTCGCCATCTGAAGACCGACGTCTCTGACGCTGTTTTGGTTTTTGGTCACCATCGCGATGATTTGGTAGAGACTCAGATATTGCGCCTCATTCGCGGTACGTCCCATTATGGGTTACAGGGCATGCACCGTTTTCAAAACGGCGTGGCACGCCCCCTTTTAGGGGTTTCTCGAGAGTCTATAGAGGCACTGGCTAGGCGAATGTCTATCCCGTTTCTCGACGACCCAGCCAATCGGCGAGGTGAGGATTTGCGCAGCTGGATCCGCGCGCACTGGTTACCTGCTTTGGAAAAACGCGCTCCGGGTGCGCTCAAAAGTCTCGCCAAATCATTGGATACTTTGAGTAGGCATTGTGAATCGGATTTTGCACTTCCGGATTTGGATCTTTGGTGGCAGTTGTCTGAAAGCGCTAAGCTCTCAGACCTTGCAGTTTTTCTGCGTCAACAAGGCTTCACCCTCTTCACGGGCGGGCAACTCAAAGAGATTGTTAAGAATCTTTCCTCGCGGAATTCGCCCCTGGGTTGGGGGAATGGCGATGTTTGGGTGGGGGCGGGGCTTCGTGTTTTGGTGCGTCATGGCCTTCTCGAAGTCATTTGAGATGGGAGTGGCGTTTCGCAGTTTTTGGCGCCTTTGCCACTCGCTCATATCCACGCCCCCACCTCAGCCTAAGGCCAGAAATTCCGCTTCGGTGAATCACCGACCATTAACTGAAAAAAGACATTCGGTTTGAGACGCTTGTCAGTGCGTGGTAATCTTCCTTCTGAGTGACAGGGCTTCAAGTAACTATTGCTTTTCGCTCTGGTTATACCGATAGAAGGCAATGCGCATGAGTATCAATTGGAATTGGTATTTGCGCGAATGGGCATGACAGTGCGACACAGTTGTGTGCGGCCTCGAGATTTTTCCGAATTTTTGTGAGTCAAAATGAAAGGACACCCATGCGATCAGCGCAAAAAACCATGGCCTTGTGGGCCGTTCTCCTGGTGCTTGGAGTTATATTTTTTCGAATGTATGAGGCGCAACAGGGACTCAAGGTAGCTAGGGGATTTGAGTTTCCCCAGTTCATAGAGGCACTCAAAGCGAAACAAGTGGAAGAAGTGACATTCAATCAAGCGACGGGTCGCATCGAGGGCAAATTGAAGCCTGAGGGCGAAAAGAGTTTTGGTGGAAAGTTTTTCGATATTGACGGCAATGTTTCAGACAAGGGCTACGAAATTGTCGAAAGCTATGGCCTGATTCCGAAATATAAAAATTCAGATGGTTCTACACTGACAGCGCTGTTGCTCAATTGGCTGCCGCTGGTTTTGATCATTGCGATGTTTATGTTTTTTTTGCGCCAAATTCAGGTTGGTGGTGGCAAGGCGATGGCCTTTGGCAAGAGTCGAGCCCGTTTGCTAACTGAGAATAAAAACAAAGTTACTTTTAAAGACGTGGCTGGAGTCGAGGAAGCCAAGCAAGAGCTGCAAGAGATTGTGTTATTTCTGAAAGAACCAAAGAAGTTCACAAAGCTCGGGGGGCGCATTCCAAAGGGAGTCTTATTGGTGGGATCTCCCGGCACGGGAAAAACATTGCTGGCGCGAGCCGTAGCAGGCGAAGCCAACGTGCCCTTTTTTACGATTTCTGGCTCAGATTTTGTTGAGATGTTTGTGGGGGTTGGCGCCTCGCGAGTTCGAGATTTATTTGAACAAGGAAAAAAGAGTGCTCCCTGCTTGATCTTTATTGATGAAATAGATGCCGTCGGTCGCCATCGTGGGGCTGGTATGGGCGGTGGCCATGATGAACGAGAGCAGACACTCAATCAATTGTTGGTGGAGATGGATGGGTTTGAAAGCAATGACGGTGTGATTTTGATAGCCGCAACCAACAGGCCAGATGTTTTGGACCCTGCTTTGTTGCGGCCAGGTCGATTTGATCGCCGCGTGGTTGTCAGTAAACCTGATCTGAAGGGTCGCGAGCAAATTCTCAAGGTGCACACTCGGAAAACTCCGGTTTCAACGGATGTGGATTTAGGGAAAATTGCGCGAGGTACACCAGGATTTTCAGGGGCCGACTTGGAAAATTTGGTCAATGAGTCGGCGCTGCAAGCGGCACGATTGAACAAAACTAGATTAGAAATGGAAGATTTTGAGGTAGCCAAAGACAAAGTCATTATGGGCAGTGAGCGAAAGTCCATGGTGATTTCTGAGCAAGATCGGCGCTTGACCGCTTACCATGAGGCTGGACACGCCTTGGTCGGTCGCATGCTCGTGGGGCTAGATCCCATCCACAAAGTGACAATTATTCCAAGGGGTATGGCGCTTGGCCTGACTCAAACCTTACCCGAGGAAGATTCGTTGAGTTTGTCTAAGAGCAAAGTGACCAATATGATCGCCTTTTTGTTTGGTGGGCGAGCTGCTGAAGAGATTGTTTTTAAAGATTACACCACGGGGGCAGGCAACGATATAGAGCGAGCCACAGAGTT
>JACCDG010502137.1_pt1 | contig 12170 bp, 23 predicted proteins | sample 7442471 | NCBI WGS metagenome assembly JACCDG01 (sample SAMN15323444, study PRJNA562643) | freshwater metagenome | isolation source: river surface water | place: USA:Blue River Watershed | collected 2017-08-17 | reverse complement strand
GGGCGACCACGGCGACGAGGGCGACCAGCGCGACGACGGGGACGACGGCGGCGACGACGGCCTTGACGACTCCGGCGACGACGGCGACGACCAGGGCGACCGGGGCGACGACCAGGGCGACGACCAGGGCGACGCCGATGGCGAGGCCGGTGAAGGCGAAGACGCCGAGGCCGGCAACGACAGTGACGCCGAGGCCGGTGAAGGTGGCGACGGCGACGACCCCGTCGAGCGCAAGGGAGACAGTGAGTACGGCATGACGAAGGGTAGCGACGGCTACTCGCGCGGCGGCGATCAGGTTGATCGCGGCAACTGGCTTGACAACGCTGAACACTACGACCCGGCGCAAGCGGCGGAGCAAACCGTCCAGGCTGTAGAAGATGCGATGCCGGAAATGCCGGAAGGCGCGGAGATTGGCGTCATCCCGGACTTCGGTGGCTACATCATTCGGCGCGTGTTCTCTCAGGCCGGCGGAGCGTTGCGCGGCCGACTGAGCGAAGAGGAACTGCGCAAGCGGGTCGACGCGTTGCGGGCTAGCCTGCCGAAGGGCTTCAACGCAATCGGCTCGCGCCTCGCTCGCTTGCTCGCCAACCCTGCGCAGTGGGGCGTCATCAACCGGCAAGAGAGTGGTCGCTTCAATGCACGCGACGCGCACCGCGCGCTGGCGAACGTGCCGGACGTCTTCTCTCAACGCTGGGAGAAGCCGGGCGTCGAGACAATCGTCGGCATCCTGATTGACGGTTCGTCGAGCATGCAAGGGAGGAACCTTGAGACCTGCAAACAGATGGCGCTCGTGCTGACGCGGTGCTTGCAGACCATGGCCGTCAAGCACGCGATCTGGTCGTTCCACAACATCGGCTACATGCAGTTTTCCGAGAGTGGTGACGTCAGCAAGGAAGAGGCCGACAAGCTGACCGAGATGGCGCGCATGCGAGATACGGCGACGCTCGCGCGCTCGCTTCAACGTGCGAAGAGCATGGGGTCCGATAGCTACATGCTCCGCCTTCGCAAGCTGTCGAGGCATGACCGCTATTGGGGTTTACGCGAAGGCCGCGAAGATGACCCGACTGTGAACTACCGCACGCACGGCAGCGACGCCGCGCTCAGCGATGGGCGTTCGCTCGTGGCACCTAGCAGTCGCCAGGGAGAGACCGAGACATGCACGTTGGAGACATATCGCGATTGGAGCACGCCACCCAAGCTGACCGAAGAGGCGATTGCACGTATGGGCGCATTCGGTGGCACGCCGGACTTCGCGGGCGTGATGGCAGCGACGCAAGAGATGCTGCAAGTCCGCGCTGAACGCCGCGTGCTCATGGTCCTGACCGATGGTGAAGGGTCGGGCGCTGACGCGCTGACGTTTGCGTCCCGCTACGCCATGGCGAAGGGCGTCGAGGTCATCGGCGTCGGCATCGGCCACGACGTTCATCAGTGCTACGAGACCTCGATCCAGATCGACAAGATCGAAGACCTGACGGGCCGCGTGCTCGACGCGCTGGTGAAGCAAGTCGAGTTGCGCCGCCGGCTGAAAGGACGGTGATGCATGACAGACGTCGAGACAGGCGCGGCCCCGAAAGGGGCCCGCCAACCACGCAAGCCGCGACCGCGCGCCCAGGGTTATGCCGCCGACACGTCCTGGCCTTGGGTGCAGGGTAAGACCGACCAGACGGTGCTGACCCCGTCGCAGCTAGCGCTCGCTATGCAGGCGCTTGGCCTCACGCCGCGCGCCCTGGCCCACCTGTTTGCCTACCCCGTGTCATGGGTGCGGGGATGGCTGAGCAACGACACGCTCACCGGCAAGCATCCTATGCCCCTGGGCGTGTCGGAGTATCTGCGCATCGGGGTGGCGCATCGCCTGACCGCCGTGGCGTCGGGGCTGGGCGTCGCCGTCGTGACAGAACTGGATTACGCGCCGGCCAACCTGACCGACAACGAACGCAACGCGCTCGACGCGATCAGGATTGGCACAAGCCAGGAAGAACTCGGCCCGATGGTTCAGACGCTCCGGGGGCTGGGCCTCATGCCCGAGGATGCAGTCCCCGACGCAGTGAGAGACGTCGCCAACCTCATGGGGAAGAGACAGACAGCGGTGTCTCGCGCGAAGCAGCTAGACGTTCTGGCGCGCCGACTTGATCTTTTTGCGCAGAGCGCTCCTCCAGACTGAGCCAGCACACCATCGAGCAGGCGCGATGAGACCGGGGACTTCCCCGGTCTTTTCGTTGGTGCTGGTGGCGAGCTTCCAGATGAGCAGCGCCATGGCATCGAGCGCATTGTGGTCTGTCTCTCCGGACCACTGATCCCCGAGCAGCGATGAGACAACGAAGCCAGTCTCGTCTTCGGTGGGCGCGGTGTGGCCGAACACGTAGGTCCGGTAAGTCGACGGGCTCACGCCGGAGTAACTCACGCCCAGCGTCTCACATGTCTCGAAGATCACGCCGAGCAATTGTCCGAACACGATGGCAGCGAGATGCCCCTTCTGGAACACGATGTCCTCGTACACCAGCACGGGTTCGCGCGGGACGTCGAAGAACTCACCAGCCCTGATCGCCGTGATTGTCTCCACCAGTGCATCGCGCAGGCGCTTCGGCCGCATGCCATCACGCTCACCCTTGCGCCTGGACAGGAGCTTCTCAGGCCAGCAGGAGTAGCTCGTGCGGGACAGCGGCACCGAGGGGCCCACCACCAGATCGCGGGCAGCGGCGAAGCCCATGGTGGTGCCCAGGTCGAGCGCGAGACAGGCGGGCGGGTGCAGAGCCATGGTTCCCGGTCTACGCCATCGCCCGGCCCCTGGTCCACACCCCTCTACGCCCCTCTCTACGCCCCTCTCTCCACCGCCCACCCCCTCGAATTAAGACCATACTTCTTTCGGATAGATACCCAATGCGCAGGGCGATGGAAAACACCCGTTTCTACAGGCTTTCGTACAAGCTGATTTAAGTGGATTATATTTCTGGCCTTCTAATTCTCAGCACCTACCTGATCTCCTATATATCTCTTCTCTCTTCCACTATTATATTGCGCACAATATATATTCTCTGGAGAAAAGGGGTAAGATAGGAAAGGTAGAAGACGTAGGATATAATCCATTATCTCGAAGACCAACGCCGTACGGCGTCACCCTGGTAACCCCAACGCCCCGCCCTGAAAGCTACCCAAGATACCCTGAGAACTCCGGGCGGTGGTTGCTTATCCACAGATGAGCTTATAAAACTTAAACCCCTTAGATTAGTGATCTCCAACTAACAGGCCCACCCCGGCCAAGGAGTACCCAGCCCATGCCACGCGCCTTTGCTCGCGTCACGTCGACCGCCGCCCCGGGCACCAGAGACAATCGCGTCGCGCCAGCGAGACACCTTGCCCTGCACCGCAGGTCCGCGCTCGTGAGCCTCGATCTTGACCACCAAGACCCGGCGCGCACGCCCACGCTGGTGTCGCTCGATCAGTTCATCTCCATGATCGACACCGGCCAGCCGATGCGTATCTCTGAGTTACTCCCGTTCCAGAAGAGCGACGGCGTGCTGCGCATGCCCACGGTGTGGGTCGCCACCCTTCGCAAGCTAAAGACCATCGTGCGCTGCGCGCTGCCGGGCGACGTGGTGCTGGTTGTGCGCCGCCGCACGGTGTCGGACTTCTACGACATCAAGAGCTTCAACTATGCGGTCCATCCGGGGGCGCTGATCGACATGCTGGCCGAGGCCCGGTGGCTGGGCATGGTTCAGATGAGTGCTGTCGAGAAACTCCGTACGCAGCAGGTGCTTCTCCAGACGGGAGACATCTATCAGGTGCAGCCGGGCACCTACTTCTCCCATCACATGGAGCAATCCAACCGAGACCTCGCCGCGATGAGCAACATTGAGGGCGTCGTGCATTTCTATAAGATCGTGCCTGTCTCAGGGACGATGTGTCGCTACAAACAAGAGGTCATCAACGACGTGGTGAACTACACCCGCGTGGCGCTCCCGGGATGGAAGCCAGACGTGCTGGCTGACATGTTCCTTGATGGTGGGGGCCGGCTCATGGACTTCTATCGTGGCCGCATGTCCCCCCTTGAGACAGGGCTGGTCGTGGTTGACGAAGAGACCAACGCCCGAGGCGTGAGGTTCTTCGCCTGGACACGGCGGGACTACACCCTGTTCAACGACCAGATGATTGACCCCCGGGAACTCGCCATCATGGGGCAGCACGACGCAGGATACGTGCTCCACCAGTTGGGGTTCCCTGCGGGTATGGCCTGCGATGAGTATCTCGTGAGGCTGTGCATCAAGATGAAATACCTGATGCGCAAGGGGTGGGGGCATCTTCGTTCCAGAGACAAGGCCGATCTTGTCTCCGAATACGAAGATGAGACTAATAGCTTCAAGTTTAGCTCTCCCCTCTTCACACGAGATCAGGAACTCGACACCCGTGACGTGGTCCTATCTCCAGAGCCGGCAAACTTTCCCCCACCGAGAGACTTCCAGCGCATCCGGCGCTCGCGAACCAGCACGGGCAAGCACCCGACCCGCGAGTATCTGTTGACAGAGAACCTGTAGAGAGAGTTTAATCCTGTTGGCTGGGGTAACACCCAGCCGATGGGCGCGCGTGGTTTCGTGCGTGACGCCACGGTGCCCGGTGAGAGTTAGACACAGGAACCAGGAAGAGGAACTAGATCATGGCTCACTTCTACGGCGAACTGAACGGAGCGCGAGGCCCAGCGTCTCGGCTTGGTACCAAGGGATCAGGACTGAAGGTCGTCGCGGCGTCGTGGCAGGGCGCGGTCAAGACCACGCTCTATCACAACAGCCGCGACGGCAAGGACTACGCCATCGTGGCGCTGATCCCCTGGCACGGGAAAGGCGTGTCCCGCATCCTCTACGAGGGGCCAGTCGACGCGCCGGCCCCGGATGCCACTTCGCTCAGCGCCGCGTCGACCCGCGACCCCGGCGTCAACCACTACGACCAGCAGGCCGAGCGCCACGACAACGAGAAGCTCCACGAGCAGGGCGATATCGGCTTCATGGTCTCGATCCCCGACCGGGGCGTGGTCCACGTCGACCGCGATCCTGTCTCCACCGACCGGCAGGGAGACCGCTGATGCAGCCGCGCAAGGTTCCCGCCCTCACCAGCATCAACGACATCCTGGCTCGCGCCACCACGACCCCGGAGAACGCCGAGCGCATCATGCGCGAGAGCGCCGAGGCCGAGCGGCTGGCGGACATCGGCAACAACGAGGCCGACGACGTGCGCTTCGCTAAGATGCGCAAGCGCCGCAACAAGGGAGCACGCTGACATGGCCTACGCCTTCAGTGTCTCCGACGACGAGCTTGCGATGCTCGTCGTTGAGATGAACGCGTTCGATCCCAATGCCCTTGAGTTCCCTCACGGGATGCGCGTTGGTCACTACCAACTGCTGGCCAAGCTCACCCGCGCATGCGCCAAGAAAGACCCGAGCCGGTTCGAGCAGATGATCCAGGCTGGTGTGGCCGAACCTGTTGCCGCAGTGAAGGCGCGCAAGATGCTCGCCGAGGCAGTCATCAAGTAGCAACCCAACCCTGCCCCGACAGCCCGGCACCAGCGCCGGGCTTAGGGCATTAGAAGACCCCCCTCTTCAACCCGGAGACAACGATGTCCCATACCGTCCACAAGCTGGCTCTCGTGCCGACCGGCATCCACACTGTGCTGATGCCGCTTACGTTCGAGATGCTCCACTGCGACTACCAGCACGGCAAGGTCGCCTTCTGGTATCGCTGCGCGGAGAACCCGCCCATGGAAGAGCGCGTGCTCGCCTTCGTGGGCACTGGCGGCGCAGCGCCGGGCCCCGACGAGGCCGAGCACATCGGCACCGTGCTGCTGCACAACGGTTCGCTCGTGTTGCACGCCTTCCTGAAGAGGCGCTAGCCATGCTCAGCATCGACAGCAAGCTCTGGCAAGTGCGCTACCTGAACACGGCGCAGCTTGGCATCATCCAGCGCGCCAGCGGCGTCATGCGTATCTTCGGACACTCGGCGCTGCCAGACCGGGACACGCTTGCCAGCGTCTCGGAGACACGCTTCGACCGGCTGTGCCGCGACGCGTTCCATGGCGAGCGCTGCCGTGGCTAACCACAGCGCGGAGCCGAAGGGCACATACTTCAAGACCGCCGAGAGAAACTCTGTGCAGTACAGCATCGAGTTCACCAAGACGCATCACGATTGGCTTGTGAAGACGGCCAGCAGGTTGCGTTGCTCCCGGTCGAAGATCATTAAAGAGATGATCCAAGCCGCCATCGACAACGAGCAAAGGACATCCTTCTCATGAACTTCCTTAACTTCCAGGCGATGCTCCAGGACAATGGGATCAGGATCACGTTCGTCCCCGCCAGGGCCGAGCATGCCGCCCAACGTGGCACCACCAGCCCCGAGCGCCTGCTCTTCGAGAAGATGATGCGAGCGCACGCCGACCGCATCTCGAAGCTGGCTGGCGCGGCGAAGATGGGATCGATGGGCGGCGACGAGCAGGTGTCTCTCACGTCTCCTGGCCCGTGGCAGCTTGACAACGACGCGCTTGGGTGTCCCGTGGTCAAGGACGTTGCTGGCATCGACATCGCCTGCACCACCGGGCTCAACAACAAGGTCGAGGACTTCGCCAACGCCCTGGTGCTGACACACGCGTTCACGCTGCGCGGCAAGCTGCGTCGTCTCACTACTGCGGTGCAGGCGTTCTTCTCGGCGTCACTCGTCGAGAGCCAAGCTGCGGCGCGCGACGCCATGATGGTGATGATGCGGGACAGCATGGAGACGCTGCATGCTGTCTACCCATCGAAGGCCGACATCGAGTTGGTGCTCCCCAAGACCCCGGACAACGACGATGCGGAAGCCGGGTGACATCATGCTTGGCTTCCTGTTGCTGATCGTTATCATGATGCTAGTCGCAGCCTGTGACACAATACAGGAGTAACTCATGACCGAGCGTCCTGTCTCTCGTATGTCCCCGGCGCAGCGCCGTCGCTATCAGCGTCGGCTGATGAAGATCGCCGACGCCGCCGTAGACAAGCGAGGCCCTGGTACCAACCACGGCCAGGGATGGGGTGATCCCTACGCCGACCGCAAGCCCATCGTTACCTTCAATGCGGACGGCAACAACGCCTTCTCACCCGGGGCATACCATGTGCCCAGCAAACCCGGAGCGGAGTAACTCATGATCGTATGGCGCACCATTTTTACCAGGGCTGGCGAGCCGCCGGCTTGGTACTTCGACGCCAAGAAAGGCGATGCAATCAAGAACGCGAAGGCGCTCAAGGACGAGTGCAAGCGGGACGGCTTCGCGTTCGAGGTCGAGGGCCCGACCGAGATTAAAATCTCGTCGAGGCAGGCGCTTGCTGCGGTGCTCGAAGCGACGGCGATCCTCGACACCAAACACGTCGGAGACCTGAGCATGCCTGTCTCCGCCCAGCCCGAGACAGACCGGGAAGGGGACGAGCCGTGAGCTACATCGACAGCGAGAAGTTCGAGATCGCCGCCGACCTAGTCCACGAGACCGAGCGCGCGTGGCTAGTGTCGGACGGCACGAAGGAAGTCTGGCTCCCGAAGAGCCAGTGCGAGTTCACCCCGAGCCGCGCCGACCCCAACCATGGCGTCTTCGACGTCCCGGTGTGGCTCGCCAAAGAGAAGGGTCTGCTATGAGCACGCGCACCGTCACCGAACACACCCCATTGGAGACAGTGGTCGAAGTGGTGTCCGGCACCTACGCCGGCCGCTTCGGCAGGCTCAGCCGTGAGGGCAGGAGGTTCATGAACATCACTGTCTCGACGCGCAAGCGCCGGGGCGTGCGGCTTCCGTTCGATCATCCGGCTACGCTCGAAAGCCGCACGCTGTTCCCGAGCACACGGAGGATCGTTGAACTCGACGAGCGCGTGCTCAAGCCCGGCGGGTACCAGCGCAAGCTGGGGGCCGTTGTCTCCAAGGGGGCGTGGGCCGGCATGCCGATCTATGCCCTCACCCTCGAAGAGCGGAAGACCTGTCCCTCTACGTGCCATGCTTGGCAGACCTGCTACGGCAACAACATGCATCGGTCCAAGCGCTACCAGCCGGGCCCGATGTTCGAGATGGTGCTGTTCAGGAACCTGTCGGAGTTGCAGAGCATGCACCCGAAGGGCTTCGTCGTGCGGCTTCACATCCTGGGAGACTTCTACTCGCTTGGCTATGTCTCCCTGTGGCACAACGCCATGCGTGTCTTCCCGGCGCTGCGAGTGTTTGGCTACACGGCGCGGCTACCCGCCAGCGACATCGGCCGCGCCTTGCACAAGATCGGGGTCCAGCACCATGATCGCTGGCGGGTGCGCCGGTCCATGCCGGTGCCCATCGCCTTCGAGGGGGAGAGCGTCATCTATAGGCAGGGCATGAGCGCCGACAAACGGATCATCGTGTGCCCGGCGCAGATCGACAAGACGTCAGCGTGCTCGACGTGCGCGTTGTGCTGGGCGGACGGATCGTGGGACAAGGCCATCGCCTTCATTGAGCATTAGGAGTTTCTCTTGTCGACTATTTCGCTGTCTCCTAGGGAGCAGAAACTCGTCGAGGTCGGTGTTCACATCAAAACTCGCCATGCTGAGATCGACGAGTTACGACGGCAAGCCTTTGAACAAGCCACTCGCACAGGGATCAGCACGACCGCTCTTGACGCACACTTCGACAGGATGAAGACGGACGTTGCCAATGATCTGTTCCGCAAGGCAGAGCTAGAGCTTCAGGGGCAGCGGGTGCCGCTTCCGCCTACGAGCGCCGGGCCATTCATGTTGTCGGTGTCTATGCCGGGCGAACTCCGAGGCGTTGTCAGCGGGCTCGTCTTTCACATGATGCCGCCGGCTCTTGCTGGTGGCCCGGCGTTCCAGATCACGCTGCTCATGCACCCTGACGCCGACGCCATCGTCAATCGCTCGTCGCTCAACGTGTTGCTGGGGCACTACAACGATCCGCTCCACAAAGGGCATAGCAACACCCCGCTGGCCCCCAACGAGAAGCTGATGGAGCTTGAGGCCGAGCTTGCTTCGGTGGAGAGCGTAATGCGCAACGCTGTCTCCAGGTACGAGGGAGACACGGCGCTGCGCGCAGTCGAGACAGCGCACGGTTTGATGGGGCCCCTGATTGCAGTGGCGCGTGAGATCATCAACTCCGTGGCCGGAGTTCAAGACCCAGCCCGGATCAACCCGCATGCGATGTACCCGGTCCCGATGTCGCTAGACAGGGAAAAGGTGCCGGGCAAGAAACTCCAGGAGTTGCTCGTGCGGCTTGACAAGCTGGAGGCTTGGCTCGATCCTATCAACGTCCAATCCAGGCAACAGAAGAAAGACTAGATCATGCGCGGCGCTATGTTTCATGTGATGGGGGACTTGCTCCCCGGCATCATCTTCCTGGCCATCATCCTGCTGATGCTGTCGATGCCAGACCTCGCTGTCGAGGCGATCAGGATCGTCGTGCGATGACGCCGAGCGACAGGTATGTCGCAGTCTGGCTGTCTCACTGGCACCGGATGCGTGAACTCGACGCTGACCTGGACCTGTGGCGGCGCGTGCTCAAGGCGCACCTGATCGCCATGCTGTGCTGGGCGTCGCTGATTATCTTCGACCAGTTACGGGGGGCCCTATGAGCGCGCCGAAGATGCCCGACCCGATGCTTCAGGCAACGCAGCTAATCGCGATCTGCAAAGACGCGTGTGCCGAGGCCGGCATCGACTACGATCTGCTCAGCGACGACGTGAACGGAGGGCTGTGCAAGCCGTTCGTGCAGCTTGTCGCCATCAAGGCGCACAAGCAAACGCTGACGCGGCTCTACGAGATTGCGCTCTATCGCACCAACGCACCGGATGGTGTCGAGCAACTAGACCCGGACATGATCCCTCCGAACCGGGAGATGCTGGCGGTATACATCACCGAGCTAGCGTTGATATCTACCGCCGCGCGTGCGCTGATGGCGCTCCACGTCCAGCACATTCGCCAGATGTCCGGTTGCCCCGGGCACGAGACCGATCCGAACCACTGGATGGCGCATGCACCGGACGTGCTGCTTGCCCTGCATCGGCGCTTCACGGAGTTCGACCAGACCAAAGAGATGGCGAAGAAACAACCAACGCACACCTTCACACAGGAGCGCCCGTTATGATCGACCTTGCAGCCATGATCCGCGTGCTCAACGAGAAGCGCGGAGACATCAAGATGGACAACGAGGACTTGGCCATTCTGGTGTGCGAGACCGTTGGCGTCAGCTACCGAGACCAGGAGCGTGCCCCTGTCTCTGTGACTGGCGGGGCCGAGCACAGCGTGATGGGTGACACTCCAGTGCTGGTGGCGCGTGAGTTTCGCCGCCTGCGCATGTGGGCCCCCATGTCAGAACTCTTCACTGACGCCCAGCTTCACGAGATGTGGGCGGAGTTTCTCGATGCGCAGACTATCGACAAGGGTCGTTAAGGAAGTCGCCGAGTACATCGAGGCGTCCCTTGCGGAGAAGACGCGGGGCTCCCCGGGCGTGCGTGGCGTCAAGATCGTCGAGAAGACGGCGCGCAACGACCAGATCATCAAGGACGTCGCTGAAGCGATGGTGTCGAACCGCCGTCGACACGGGGCAATCAGTGAGGCGGCACGAAAGCATTGGCTGTCTCGCAGCAGGGTCATCGCAATCCTGAAGATGCGGGGCCGGAGCGACCTGCTCAAGCCGCCTTCGGAATGGCTAGCCTTCAGGACCAAGAGCTACAGAGACAAGATCGATGCGCGGTGCAGGTTGGCCATCGTGCTGCGCGTGGAGTACAAACTCTCCTGGTACCAGACCGCCGAGTTGCTGGGGCTCTACGTCAAACTCAAAGTCTCGAACCAGCCGACGCAGATCGTCGACACGATGCGCTTGGTGCGCAGCGTCAAGAGGTACTGCCGCCGGCACGGTCTGAACTACAAGCTGCTCTTCCACCCGCCGAGCACGAAGAAAGGGATGACCGCCACCAGGGCATGGCAAGCCTATGTGACATCGACCGGTCTCTTGATCGAGGACTTCGGTATCGACAGAGACACGCTAACCATCCCCTCTGACCTCATGGAGAAACTCAATGGCAGCAAAGTCCCCGCAGCGGGTTCGTAAGACCCCTGCCTCCCGAGCCACTCGTGTCGCACTGGCCGAGCCCGTCGACATGCCGGCCAAGCCGGTCGTTGTCTCTTCTGGCCCGGCCGTTCCGGTGGAGGCCGTCAACATGGCCACGCCCGACCGCTTCAGCGGGTACGAGCGCACCAACACCGGGCTCGTCGTGGTCCCCGATGACGACGCGAAGCTGATCGATCAATGGTACCAGCAGAGCGCCAAGGTGACCGACCTCGCCGGCCTGCTCGTGCTGTTCAACGAACTCAACTCGCTCTACCAGCACAGCTACAACAGCTACATCCATGCTGTCGTGGTCATGGCGAACGCCATGGGGCGGCTGATGGACAAGTCGTCGCAGGGCCCGGCTGACGACTTCCAGCGGCAGATGATCGGCTTCACGCTGTTGCGCGCGTGGCACGGCATTCCGCTGGACGAGCCGGTCAAGATGTTCCGCTTCTCCGATCTGCTCACGCAGAACATGGCGAACGTGCGGACCTTCCACATGATCGACGAGTATCAGTCGAACTGGCTCCGCAGGAAGGCCATGGAGAAGATCATGAACACGCCGCCGGCCCGTGTTCACCCCGACGCCCGGCGCTACTGGCAGACGCTTGCCGGTGGCGCTGTGCCGCCCGGCTTCACTGCCATGAAGCCGACCAACCCCGTTGCCCCCACCCCGGAGAAGAAGGAGTAGACCGTGTCGAAGTTGAAGAGGAACAACACGAAGGATGGCGTGCAGAGGTTGGTGGCCGGCGCTGCACGCCCGATCATGGTGCGGGTGCCGGTGAAGACCGCTGAGCACCTGTCGGCCCAGGCACGCAAGGCGAAGATGCCGGTCAGCGTCTTCGGTGCCCTTGTGGTCACCAGCTTTCTTGAGAAGGCGTACGGGAAGAAACTCCCGCGCACCTTCATGACCAAGCGCCGTGGGGCGGGCGCGTTCTCTCCGCCCCGGAGCCTTATGGGTTCCTGACGAAAGGCAGCACGGTGGGTGCTGACATGTTGGCGCTCTTCGCCGCTTGCGGAGAGCTTCCATAGGTCGGGTGATCGAACATCCCGTCCCCATGCAGCACCCACCCGAGCCCGTCCTTCCCCCAG
>JACCDG011055065.1_pt1 | contig 12172 bp, 9 predicted proteins | sample 7442471 | NCBI WGS metagenome assembly JACCDG01 (sample SAMN15323444, study PRJNA562643) | freshwater metagenome | isolation source: river surface water | place: USA:Blue River Watershed | collected 2017-08-17 | reverse complement strand
TGGAAAACTACTCATATCAAGATTAGCAACGATTCTTTCATTCAGATCGTTTCGGTGTTTGCGATTGGTTTTAATAAGCATTTTGAGGTTATATCTGGTGGTGATGCTTCGATCACAAACTCAAACTCCAACTTTGGTCAACATTCACTCGCTGCTGAAGGATTTAAGGCAGAAGCATTTTCTAAGGATGACAGGGGTTATATTACAACAATCGTAACACCAAGATCAATCTCAACTGAAGATAGTGAGATTGAATGGGTACAGTTTGATGTTGCCAAAACAAAAAGTGTTGCCAAAAACAATCATCTATATCTTTTAGGATATACTAATAGAGATATTGCTCCACCAGCTATTTCTCAAGGTTATAGAATTGGTGCAAAAATTGATGAAAAAATCTATGTTGACTACAATGGATCAACATATGATGCAACAGTCTTAATGACTGATGATGAAATCACAATATCAAATCCAACTGCCACTGGAACTAAAACATCTGAAAAAAACTATAATGCATCAGCAAGTTCTTTCATTTATACGATTCCATCTGGTCATACGTTAGATAACGGAGAAACGATTCGTATTATCAGTGAATCTGGCGACTATCCAGAAAACATTGACCCAAATAAAGTTTATTATGCCATCACCAGTGCAAAAAATACAACTGATGGTATTGCTAGAAGTGATGGGATTGTTTTAGCAGCCAATCAAATACAAATTGCATCATCTAAAACTAATGCGAGCGCAAGAACTCCTATTTTTATTAGAACTTATGGTGGAACAGAGTTAAAAATCGTTAGTAGAGTTTCTGATAAGCAACCAGGAGATCTTGGGCATCCAATTCAATGGGACCCCGTAAATAATCACTGGTTCGTTCATACTAACGCAGGCAGCAATCTTTACACTCATATTAGCGGTTTACCTTCAACAGTAACAGAAACTGAAATTTCTTACTTCATTAGAAAAGAAGATAATAGAAGTTTAGATGAAAGATTGTATAAGATCAGATATGTTGTTCCCAAAGAACTAACAAATGGTAGAGATCCAGGAGATGGATTTGTCCTTCAAGAATCACGTTCAACAAATGTAAGAAGTAACTCAGATTTCTCACTTACATCAATATCTACCGATGATTATGATTTTGATCGAAATCCAAGATTTATTACAACTTGTTCTTATAATGTTGTATCGAAAATCGTTACAGTTTTAGCAGATAAACCACATAATTTAAAAGTTAATGATAAAATCATCGTTAAAAAGGCAACGAGTACGACAAATACTAGCGGAACAAATAATATTGGATATAATGGTACATTTACTGTCGCATCAATCGTAAATGATAAGTCATTTACTTATTCTGCTATTGATATTTTTGGGACTGAGCATAATCCAGGAACTCTTACTAATAATACAAATGTAAGAACTGTAGATCTTCCAAGATTTGAAAGAAATGATCTCCAAAGTAATTTTTACGTTTACAGAAAGGAGACGATTACACCATACATTTACAATGTTCAAGATGGTGTTTACTACATTTACTTATTAAATGCCTCAAACTCTATTGAGTCTGAGTTTACTGATCTTAAGTATTCACAAAATATTGTCGATCTTTATCCGCAGTTAGATAAAGATAACTACCAAGATAATCCACCAGAAGCAAAGACTTACGCGAAGAGATCTCCTCTTGGAGATGTTGTTACCAATGATCTCAAGAAGAGCATTACAAAAGAGACTATCAATAAGTTTTATACTTCTTTTGGATATGGAAATGAAATCTCATCAGTTTCAAATAGTACAACTTCAGCAACTTTAACTCTATCAAGAGAGCACCAACTTTCTGGAGTTAAGCAATATACAACTCTCAATGGGTCTGGATCACATACTAATGGTACATACTATAACGTAAAACTTTTTAATGATGGTTCTTCCCCATCATCTGCAGTCTGGGATGGTGCGACCGCAACTGTAGTTGTAAGTGGTGGTAACGTAACTTCAGCAACAATCACTGAGGGTGGTTCTGGTTATACTGATGGAGAAACTCTTTACTTTGATAGTTCTAAGATTGGTGGTGCTCCATCTGCAAATGTTGTTATTAACACCGCAGGTATCTCCACGGTAACTGATAACTATGTTCAGATTACTGGTATTGGTACAACAACTACTGGTTATTATAGGATTACTAGTGCATCGACTAAAAATGCAATCTCGATTGCGAAAACTGCCGGTGATCCAGTTGCAGTTGCTGGTCAATATGTTGTTAACCTTGGTCCAGTAATCAACATTTATGAAGATTCATATGACGCAGAGACTGGTACTTCTTCGTTCAAATCTTCCGCTCACGCTCACGGTCTTCTTGCTGGAAACTCTTTCAGAATATTAGATTCTAGCAATAACAATCTTGGAGATTTTGTTGTTAACTCAACTCTTGGTATTACAACATTCTACGCTAAAACAGGTAAATCACTTACAACTGCAGCATATTTACTGAAGCACGGATTATCAGCAAACAGTGCAAGTGCCGATGATCTTGGTGAGAATCTTGGTATTAGAGGTCTTGCGGTTTATGATAATGAAACAATGATTCTTAACCAAGATATCATTACAAATGCTTCGTTTAAAGTTCGTTCAAGATCTTCATCTGGCATTGGAACCACTAGAAGATTCCCACTTGGGTCTTATATTCAGATTGATAATGAGATTATGAGAATCACCAGCAGCACTTTAGGTGGTGCAGGTAGTGATGAAATCTCAGTGATTCGCGGATCAATGGGAACAATCATTGAGAGTCATCCATTAGGATCTTTAATCAAAAAAATCAAACTGACTCCTGCCGAGTTCCGCAGACCTTCCATTCTTCGTGCCTCTGGTCATACATTTGTATACCTTGGTTATGGTCCTGGTAACTATTCAACTGGTCTTCCACAAGTTCAGGTCAAAACTCTAACTGAAAGAGAAGATTTTCTTGCACAAGCACAAGAAACTTCTTGCGGATCTGTAATCTATACTGGTATGAACAGCAATGGTGATACCTTCAGTGGTAACACCAAGACATCGGCAGCTAGTGGAACGATTGTTTCTTATGATATTCCAAAACCAACTGTAACCGGTGAAGATCCTAATCGTGCTAGCGTTGTATTTGATGAAGTTATCGTTAAAGAAAGGATCCTTGTAGAGGGTGGAAACTCTGGTCAGATTCTTTCTCAGTTTGATGGTCCTGTCACATTTAATGGTGATGTAAGAGTCAATCAACAACTGATCTTAAATGATGATTTAAGAGTTGTTGGAACTGCAGATTTCAGAAATACAGAAGAATCTACAAGTTGTGATACTGGCGCAGTAACAGTTGCTGGTGGTGTTGGTATTGCTAAGAATCTAAATGTTTGTGGTGTTGTAACGATCTCAAATACTGGAGCAGCAACAACCGCACTGTATGCTAGCGGCGATGCAATTATTCAATCAAATCTAAAAGTTGGAGCAGCAGCAACAGTTGGTGGAAATCTTTTTGTAACTGGTCTTTCAACATTTACTGGCACTGTTGATATAAATGGTGGTGCTGAGATTGATAACATTCGCATTGGCATTTCTGATAATAATGAGATTGACACTTCGACAGGTAATCTAACTATTGATTCTTCCGGTGGAACTACAACAATTGATGATAACCTAGTTGTTAATGGATCTGCAACACTTAATGGAACCACAACAATCAATGGCGAATTACGTGTAACTGGTGACATTACAGCGTTCTATACTTCCGACCAGAGATTAAAGGATAACGTTGTTAAAATTGAAGATCCTCTTGCCAAAGTATTATCAATCAGTGGTAACACCTATGATTGGAATAAAGAATCTGGAAAAGAAGGGCACGATGTTGGTGTAATCGCTCAAGAAGTTATAGAAGTTCTTCCAGAAGCGGTTACAACAAGAGACAATGGTTATCTTGCTGTTGACTATCAAAAGATTGTTCCATTGCTAGTTGAAGCAGTGAAAGAACTTTCTCAGAAAGTTTCTGATTTAGAAGACAAACTCAACAAATAAATAACTAAAAAACACGATGGCGAATATCAGAAAAACATTTAATTTTCGTAATGGTGTTCAGGTCGATGATGATAATTTAATCGTAAATCCGCTTGGATTGGTTGGAATCGGAACGACCATCCCAACGGAAGCCTTAGATGTTCGCGGAACGGCAAAAGTAGTTGGATTAGTCACTGCAGATCAAGTATATACACCAAGTCTTACTGCGGTAAGTGCAAACATTACTAACTTAACATTAGGACAATCGATTATTGGTGGTGGTGTTAGTATTTCAAGTGGTATTGTAACATCGTCAGGATCTGGAGTTGTTACTTATTATGGAGATGGTGGAAGATTACTAAATCTACCAACTTCACAGTGGATCGATACTGATGTTGGATTAGGTTTTACTAGCATCTATGCACGAGGATTTGTCGGTGTAGCAACTGATGACCCAAGATTTGCTCTACAGATTGGTGGAAATAATATTGTCGCATCATTTACTTCTGGAGTTGGTATTAACTCGGTTGGCGACATTGTAGCTACAGGAATCGTAACTGCAAATAAGTTTTCGGGTATTGGATCTAATCTGACTCTTATTAATGCTGACAATATTTCTTCTGGAACAATCAGTACTGATAGAGTACCTCAGTTAACAAACTCCAATCTACCCAATAATATTAATCTATCAGGAATTATAACTGCTTCTGGTGGATTTTCGGGTAATCTAACTGGAAATCTAACTGGAAATGTTACTGGAAATCTAACTGGAAATGTTACTGGAATCGCTTCAACTGCAAGAACATTAACTGGAACTCCAGATATTCTTGTTAATAATGTAACAGCAACTTCTATTGCGGTTACGAGTATTGGAAGTACAAATATTAATGTTTCCGGTATCGTAACTACACAATCTTTACAAGTTGGAACTGGTGTAACTAGTTTATATGTTTCCTCATCAGGAAAACTTGGAATTGGATCTGCAATACCAAATCGAGATATTCAAATATTAAAAACAGGAACTTCCTCTGTTGAGTTTATTGGATCTGACCAATCTGAAATTATTCTTGGACAACAAAGAACCTCTGTTCTTGGGATTGGTGATAGCACTGCAGTGATTAGATTTGGAAATGCATCAAGGACGTTCGATTTAATAAATGGCGATCAAGGAGATTTTAACTACTACTTACACGCAACAGTACCTGTAGCAGGTGTTCAAACTGGTAACTTTAACTGGGTTTATGGTCAAACAAACCTACAAATAATGACCTTGACCTATGGTGGTAGATTGGGAGTTGGAAAAACCAATCCAGACCATACACTTCACGTTGTAGGAACTTCAACCGTTACTGGAAACTCTTGGTTTGGTGGTAATGTAAATATTTCTGGAGATTTAAGTGTTGGTGGAAACTTTACACTACCTTCTATAATTTCAGGGTCTAATATTTACGTTACCTCTGGAGTATCAACATTTAATAATATACAATCTAATGGCAATATTCTCGTTGCAGCAGGAAGTTCTATTGGAATCGGAACAAACAGAGCTACAGTTGATCTTGATGCAAGAGAAAAAACTGCCTTATTCTCAAGTGTTGGAATAGGTACAACGTTAACAAGTGCTAATGGGTTAAATGTTGGAGGAACTGTTCTTGCCAATAGTATTGGGATAGGTACAACAAGCACAAGTAGATATCTTGGAGTTTATGGTGAGATTGATGTTTATCCAGCTGCAAGTGCAGCTATTAGTAATGTTAGTCTTTATAAGTCTGATGTTTATCTTGATAGTCAATCAAGTGTTGGTGTCGGGACAACTACATTAAGATCAGCAGTAGATTTTGGAGATGCTGGTAAAAATGTAGGAAACGGTGCAGCAGCTTTTATGCTTGTTCCAAGACTTACAACAACAGAAAGGGCAGGTCTTTCAACAGTTGCTGGTGCATTGATTTTCAATACGACTACATCAAAATTCCAAGGTTATACGGGCATCGCCTGGACTGATTTCCACTAAAGAGGTTTAAACTATGGGAGTATCTGTTATAAAATATGGTCCTTATTTTACTAGTGGATCAATTTCTTTCAGTCAGTTAAGAACTAATTTTACTGATGATCAACCAGGGTTTGGGCAACAAATCAGCGCATCTCAGTTAAGAAGAAATACTGATTTGACAAGAGAAAATCCAATAGTTCCAGATTCTACCGAAAATGAACAAATATCAACAGGATCTAATCTAGCACTTTCTCAGTTTAGAAATTCGATTAAAAGATATGTTGCCACTCAAAGTGGAACAGATGATAATAGTTCATATCCAGGAGAACCTGGATTTAGAATGGGTAGATATGATTCAAATAACAGAGGAATCGATTGGTCTGGTGGTGGAGTCAATGGTAGAGATGGGCAAAATGGCGGAACAACTGGAAATCTAACTAAGAATGTCCAAAAAGGTATTTTAATCACTGGGACTTGTGGAAGTGTTAGACAAGCTGATCCTGCAGCACAAATGGCACCAATCGTCAGAGTTCATAATGTCAGAATTAATGTCTCTGGATCTATTCTTGGATATGGTGGTAAAGGTGGTGGTCAACCAGGATCTTCAGATCCATCTGGAGAAGCAGGTGGAACTGCATTAAACTTTGGAAACGTTGGTTATAACAACCGAGTAATCGTTGGATCTGGTTGTAGAATATACGCTGGAGGTGGTGGTGGAGAAAGAGGTAGAGATGGTGATAAAGGTGCAGATGGAGTTTGCACAGATTCAAGAACTATTGATGGTGGTTGTAATTGCCCAAGTTGTCCCAGTGGTTGGACAACGGTAAGAGGTTGCTATAGCGGGTGGCATTGTTCTAGAAGACAAGAATGTAATTTTTGGAGAAACTGCTGGTGGTCATCAAATGGAAATTCAAAATTTGTTGATTGTTTATTAAGATACACAACCATTGGTGGAGCCGGTGGAAAGGGTGGAAAGGGTGGAAATGGTAGAGGATATAATAATCAATCTGGGTCAATATCTGGAGAAAACGCTCCACTGTTCGGTGAAACAAATGGACCATTAAATGGGCAAACGTGTACTTCAGGTGGAAATCCAAATCCAGCTGCAGAACGTGGTAAAGTAGGTCAAAGAGGTGGAGACGGTGGAGAATGGGGAGAATCTGGAAGAAATACTGATAATAGTGGAAATGGTGGATCAGCAGGTAAAGCAATAGCAACCGACTCTGGTACTTATGATCTTTATGGTACTGTAAATTCAAATACTGTAAAAGGTAGTGTGTACGCTTAATGCACTATATAATATAATAATTTTGATTTTTGATTTATGAACTTCGATATTTTGATTAAAGACAATTATTTTAAAAATCCCGATAAACTTCGTGAGATAGGGTTATCAAAAAATAATTATAGAATCGATAATAGTCTAGATGGTTCTGGAAGAGGTTGGAGAGGACAAAGAACTTTACCTCTTAGAGTGATAGAAAATCAAATTTGCCCTTGTTGCAATCAAGTAGTTGATTCTTATTCAGATATCGATAATTTTTTAATAGAAGAATCAAAAAAAATATTTAATACTTGTAATGATTTTTTTGATATTGAAAATAATATAACAGAAAAAATGACGATTACATCATATTTTCACATAACAACAGAAAAAACAAAAAGTGCTTTTTCAGATTTTTGGCAAGATAGATTTCATAATGATCCACCCAACACTATTGCTGGTGTTGTTTATTTAAATCCAGAAGCTCCATTAAACTCTGGCACGAGCGTTATGGATGGAAGAAACAATACTTTAATAAATGTAGAAAATAAGTATAATCGTTTAGTTGCTTATGATGGGCAAAGAATTCATGCCCTTTCTGATACATTTGGAGATTCGAAAGAAACTGGCAGAATGACCTTAACTTTTTTTATACACCCCGTAAGTGAATCTAGGTGGTTTGACTAATGATAGAAATTATTGATGGTTTTTTATCTCATTCATATTTGAGAGACTTACAAAATTATTTTTTAACACAAGAATGCACTTGGCATATGAATGATGCTATAACCGGAAGTAGTTCTTATAATATACTTGGGGCTCTTGGATTTGTCATTCCGATTTATAAAAGCAGATTAGGATTAGCACCAAATGAAGAATATGGGTTTGAGACGAATCACGCTAGCACATTAGTTAGAGCATTAGTTCTCAGTGCTCAGGATAAAGTTAGAGACCTTACTCGTTCTTTGGATGAAGTTATTCGCGTAAGAGCAGATATGACTGTATATAATCCGGATAAACATTGCCACGAATTACATACGGATTATATGTATGAGCACACCACTGCTATTTTTTATATGAACACGAGTGATGGAAACACCCTAATCTATGATAGAAAAGGAGAATCTCTACTTAAAGAAGTTGAACCTATCGAAAATAGATTGATAATTTTTGATGGTATGTTACAACACACTGGTCACTCTCCAGCAAAACATAAATCTAGAATGATATTCAATATGAATTTTATGAATCCAGACCTAATAAAAAGTTTAAATGAAGAATATCATAAAAATATGATGAAGCATATGAGAAAAAAATAATGGAATACAAAGTTATCGATAATTTTTTAAGTCCCAGTGATTTTAAAGAGTTAAAAAATTTTACAATATGCAGAGGAGATCTTCCTTGGTATCCCAGAATAGGTGTCTCTGAAGAGGGTAAGAGTGATGGATATTTTTTAATGCATCCATTTTATAACAATTTTAAACCTTCAAGTGAACATTTTAATATTCTGTTTCCAATATTAGAAAAACTAGATCCACTGGCAATTATAAGAATAAAAGCAAACTTTTACCCAACAACAAAACAGATAATACATCATAATTTTCACGTTGATTTTTTAGATATGGATGATTCTCCAATTTCTTGTAAAGGGTGTTTGTTTTATTTGAACACAAACAATGGAAAAACAATATTTGAAAATGGTACTGAGATCGAATCAGTAGAGAATAGAGCATTACTGTTTGATCCTTCAATCTATCATCAAAGTACCACTTGCACCGATGATGCTATTGGGAGATTTAATATTAATTTCAATTATTTTTAAAATAAATAACCAAAAGTTGAGTCTATTACAATGTCTGAAGAAAAAAAATATCCTTCCCTTGGACAGCAAGCAAAAAATCTTGCACAGTTTTCTTGGGAATTGATGCAGTATATTCAAAAAAATCAAGGTGGACCATTAACAGTTTCTGATGAAGAGTATCATGAAAGAACTGCTATTTGTAAATCTTGTATCAAGTTTGATGATTTAGAAAATAAATGTATGGAATGTGGTTGCTATATTCCTGCAAAAGCAAAAATGATTCTAGATTCTTGCCCATTAAATAAATGGAAAGATATGAGTCAGAAGTGGGAAGAAAGATTTTCTGATATTCAAAAAGAAATGGGTCTTGACAACGATCAGAAATCTGAGTAGAATACCTTTGTGGTCGTTGAAGAAAAGTGAAATTTACATTAGCTATAGGTAATCCTCCATATGGTGTTGGAGGAAATCTTGCCATAAAGTTCTTAAACAAGACCTCAGAGATTACTGATGACATAAGGTTTGTGTTACCAACTTCAGTACGCAAACCTTCTTCCTTAAATAAGATCAAGGGACATCTTCATTGTGTTGTGGATGAAGATCTCGATGCATCTACATTTCCTGGTGGTATCAGTGCTGTTAAACAATACTGGGAAGTCAAAAATACATCTAGATTTCAGATTGGAGTTGGTGAAATTCCAATGATGAGAGAGCATCCAGACTTTGAGTTTCTTTCTTATGAGGAAAGATTTGATGCAGATGTATTCGTTGGTGAATATGGATGTGGACCCAGTGGTAGAGTCAAAACAGAAAACTTTACACATTATGCCAAGGGACATCATTTTCTTAAAGTTCGCTCACCTGAGGTAGTACAAAATCTCGTCGAGTTTGCGCCTGTGTTTAGGGAAGTTGCTAATCAGTGTAATGGAAGATATCATTTTGGAAAGAATGATTTAATCTCGACGTATGTGAAGTGTTTAGAAGAAAAGAATGGCAAAGAATAAACATAATCTAGAAGTTGGGTCGAGTATTGAAAGATCTGACGAAAGAATCAAAGAAACACAAGAAGTCTTTACTCCACAAGAACTTGTCGAGAGTATGATTGATGAGATTCCTTTAGAACTTTTACAAGATTCTAGTAGCACGTTTATCGATAACTCTGCTGGATCTGGAAACTTTCTAGTGGGATTAAAGAATCGCTTGTGTCAATATCACAGTGAAGAACACGTTCTAAATCATATGTTGTATGCTGTGGAAATGATGGAAGATAATCATAAAGAGTTATGCACTAGACTTGGTGTATCAGTAGATCATCCCCACTATGTGTGTGCTGATGCTCTAGAGTATGATTACTCATTTGGAGAACTTATCGGCATTGAAAAGTTTTTCTAATCAGTCGAAGGGTTGACACGGTAGGTGATTTGCCTTATATTGGTTTCGTGGTTGAGGCAGAGTGCCAAGACCCAAATGGACAAATTGCCGTATTTTTATGACTTTTACTGAGTTTAACATTCACATCCCTTCTGATTACCAACCGCATCCTCAAGATGATGCTGTTCTGCGTCTTGTAGAAGAAATCCGTTCCTATCCTATTCCTGATCACTACGAAACTCTGGAATATGTGGAAACTCGTGCTATTAATGTAAATAACGTTCAAAAACCTGGTAAGGCAAACGTTGGTCGTTTTCGTGGTATCACCAAAACTTCTTATGAAACTGTTGACCGTTCGATGTCAAAAGGTTGGAAGTTTGGTAAGCGACCTGCATCGATGCTTGAGGGTGAGGATTGGTTGCTGAATGGTAATCACCGCCTGCGTTGGTATCGTGAAAACGGTTATACCTGGATGCCTGTTGATGTCTTCCGCCCCAAAGAAGGTTTCAATGTTGGTGATGTGATTGACGAAATTGGTCTTCTGCATCAACCTCAACCTGATGGCACTGCTGCCTGCTTCGAAGATTACAAGGCACGTGGTGTTCTGTTCATCGAACGCAAGAAGAACGAAGGTGTTGAAATCACTCCTGAACTTGTGAGTGCCTGGGTTGAGAAGTTTGCTCCCAATGAAACTAAACTTTCCCGAACCAATCTGAAGAAAGCAATCTTCAATAACACGGGTAAGACTGCATTTCTTGCTTCCGTTTCCCGTAACGAAGCGATTGATATGCTTGTTCTCGATAAAGGTTTTGTAATCCGTGAATCTGATTACAAACTTGAGGACAATGTCAAGGTTGTGCATCGTTTGTATGAGGCAAGTCAAAAAGTTTTCCTGAGGGATTTCCTGCCGATCTTCTTTGATGCCGCTTCTAAGGGTATCAAGACCGTTGTTCACTTCTATGTGACAACTTCTAATGTGAAGGATGGCAACGATCTTCGGAAAGTTGTGGAAACTCGCAAGCAAGAGGTGTATCGTGTGATCTCTTCTCTTGAGATCTTTAACTCTGACAACTCTTCTCTTCGCAACTATCTGGAGTTCGGTTATCGTGCTCCTCAAATCTGCGGAATGGACGGCGAAGAACTGGTGAAACTCTGATGAAAATTAGAGAAAGGGTCTATAACATTCTGAGTCTAACTTATGATCCAGATGTTAAGTTCAAAGCAAAAGATGTTTATGAATTGACTTTCCCTGTTCTTTCACGCACAAATCCCTTCAATACTGAATTAAAGGGAACTGTCCTTAGAGAACTGCAGGTTCTGAGGGATCTGAACTACATCAAGTTCCACCGACCTGGGGAGTATTCACTTTCATAACTGGCACAAGGGGGCTTCGGTCCCCTTGCTTTTTGCTGTATAATATCTGTATTGAAACGCCTGATGATGTTCCAACTTCGTCCCCACCAACAACGTGCTCTTGATGCCCTGGTTAAATATCTGAAAGGTCAGGTCATCATTCCTACTGGCGGGGGCAAGACCAATATCGCCATTTTTGATGCGATTCGTGAGTTTCTGAAAGATACTCCGCAAACGATTGTGGTGTGTGCTCCGCGCATCCTCCTGGCAGAGCAGTTGTCCAGTGAGTTTCTTGAGTTTATCACGAATGCTCAGGTTCTTCACGTTCATAGTGGTGAGACTCATCACTTCAGCAGCACTCGCCCTAATGTGATCCGTG
>JACCDG010380358.1_pt1 | contig 12172 bp, 9 predicted proteins | sample 7442471 | NCBI WGS metagenome assembly JACCDG01 (sample SAMN15323444, study PRJNA562643) | freshwater metagenome | isolation source: river surface water | place: USA:Blue River Watershed | collected 2017-08-17 | reverse complement strand
GTAGCCAAGGAGATGCACATCAGCGCGGCTGGTTGGTCGGGGCCACATCTCCAGATATCCAGATAAATCTTAAGGGACTAAAAAAAATCCAATTTGCGGCTGATCTCCAAACGGGAAAAAATCTTTTAGGTGCTTGGGGTGGTGGAGCTTATTTCTTCTTTAACGATGATATATCCCTACTAACTGGTCCAGTTTATTTCTTTGATCCACAATTGCAACCAGGACAAAGTGAATTTTTGTGGACCTTACAACTTGATATAAACATCTCCCTTAAAAAGATATAATTTATATAATTGGATTTTTATTACAAATGCAGTTTTTTATTAATTTCTTAAAAATTTTACAGCTTTTTTACATCCAATCACTATATTATATCTTTAAACAAATTAAATCTGGAGCAAAAACCTATGGATTTTTTAATAGCAGCACTGATTTGCGCAGGAGTATTGGGCTATTTGGTTTATGCCCTTTTTAATCCCGACAAATTTTAAGAGGTATTTATGAAAGCAAATGATTATGTTGAGTTTACTTTATATTTAGCCATTCTTATCGCCTTAACTCCTCCACTCGGTAAATTTATAGCCAAAGTGTTAGAGGGGGAAAAAACCTGGCTAAGCAAACCTCTTGGTTGGCTTGAAAAATTAACCTATAAAATATCCGGAATTGATTCCACTCAAGAAATGAACTGGAAAGAATATGCCAAGGCCCTGATGGTATTTAATATTTTTGGCATCTTAGTGGTTTTTATTTTCCAGATGGTTCAGGCATATCTTCCCTTAAACCCCCAAAATCTGCCTAATGTTTCCTGGCATTCTGCCATTAATACTGCAGTAAGCTTCGTCACCAATACAAACTGGCAAGGTTATTCCGGTGAAGTCACCATGAGCTACCTAACTCAGATGGCAGCCCTGACGGTTCAAAATTTTTTAAGTGCAGCCGTAGGACTTTCTGTGGCCATAGCTCTGACGAGAGGGATTGCCCGAAAAAATTCTTTTACCATTGGAAATTACTGGGTGGATTTAACAAGATCTACCCTCTATATCCTCTTACCAATTTCCATAATTTATGCATTATTTTTAGTGGGACAAGGGGTGGTTCAAACTTTTAGTCCTTATATTGAAGCAACAACACTAGAAGGTTTGAAACAAGTTATCCCTCTTGGTCCTGCAGCCTCTCAGGTTGCCATCAAAATGTTTGGAATAAATGGTGGGGGATTTTTCAATGCCAATGGTGCCCATCCTTTTGAAAATCCAACTCCCCTTTCAAACTTTATACAAATGCTTTCCATCTTTTTAATTCCAGCCGCTCTTACTTATACCTATGGAACAATAACCAAAGCGAGGAGACATGGGTGGATTATTTTTGGAACAATGTTAACCCTTTTTGTAGTTTTTACCATTCTTTCCCTAAACTCCGAATATTTGATGGGAGGTATTATGGAAGGGAAGGAGACTCGTTTTGGAATTTTCGATAGCGTATTATTTTCAACCATCACTACCTCTGCTTCTTGTGGGGCCGTAAATGCCATGCACTCCTCCCTCTCGCCAATTTCCGGAGGAATCGCCATGATTAATATGATGCTAGGTGAAATAGTTTTTGGTGGAGTGGGTGCAGGTTTATACGGAATGCTTTTATTTGTACTTCTAACTGTATTTATTGCTGGTCTAATGGTTGGGAGGACTCCTGAGTATTTAGGGAAAAAAATCGAAGCACAGGAAATACAAATGGTAATTATCGCTATTCTTTCTCCATGTGCGGTAATATTAGTAGGTACTGCAATTTCTGTGATACATCCACTGGCCCTTAATAGTCTTTTAAGTCAAGGTCCCCATGGTTTTTCTGAAATTCTTTATGCTTTCACTTCAGCTGCAGCAAATAATGGAAGCGCATTTGCAGGCTTAAATGCAAATACTCCCTATTTCAATATTATGTTAGCAATTGCAATGTTTTTGGGACGATTTGCAATTATTGTCCCCATTTTGGCGGTAGCAGGAAGTTTAGGGCGGAAAAAATATTCAGCGCCTTCTTCTGGGACTTTTCAAACAGATACAACTCTTTTTGCGTTTTTGCTAATAGGAATAATAATTATCGTTGGAGCACTGACTTTTCTTCCAGCGCTCTCTTTAGGACCAATAATTGAGCATCTTTTAATGATTAAAGGTCAAACTTTTTAGGGGTGATTTAAATGTCAGATATAAATTCAAGCAAATTATTCAATCGTGAACTTATAATTCCTGCCATAAAGGATTCATTTTGGAAACTCAATCCTAGAGTCCAAATGAAAAATCCCGTAATGTTTGTAACTCTGATCGGAGCCATCATGACCACAATTTATGTGGCATTTGGAATTGGCCAGGGCTCAAGATTATTTGAACTTCAAATTTCTTTTTGGCTTTGGTTCACCGTTCTCTTTGCAAATTTCGCAGAAGCCTTGGCTGAAGGACGAGGAAAAGCGCAAGCAGCAAGTCTTAGAAAGGCAAGAACCTCCACCCAGGCCCGATTATTAAAAGATGGGATAGAAGAAAAAATCTCTGCCGCTGAACTTCGCAAAGGTGATGTTGTGGTTTGTGAATCCGGAGATGTTATCCCGGGAGACGGAGAGGTAATTGAAGGAATAGCTAGTGTTGATGAATCGGCCATCACGGGAGAATCTGCCCCTGTTATTCGGGAATCCGGTGGTGATCGAAGTGCGGTAACCGGGGGCACTCGAGTAATTAGCGACAAAATCATTGTAAAAATTACTGCTGGACCAGGGCACAGTTTCCTAGATCGAATGATTTCCCTCGTAGAAGGTGCCAAGAGACAGAAAACTCCAAACGAAATTGCTCTCTCCATTGTTCTATCAGGAATGACGATTATTTTTGTTTTGGCAGTAATGACCCTTAAACCTTTTGCCGATTATTCCAGCCAGGCAGCTGGTCAGGACTTATCAAACATTGTAACTGTTCCAGTCTTAATTGCCCTTCTCGTGTGCCTTATACCCACAACTATAGGCGGACTTTTAAGCGCCATTGGAATAAGTGGAATGGATAGATTAATACGTAGAAATGTTATTGCTACCAGTGGAAGGGCCGTTGAAGCCGCCGGGGACATTGATGTTTTACTTTTAGATAAAACTGGAACCATTACTTTGGGAAATCGAATGGCAACGGAATTTCATCCAGTAAGCGGAGTCGAACAAAAAAGGTTGGCCGAATCTGCCCAATTTGCATCTTTGGCCGACGAAACTCCGGAGGGCAGATCCATAGTAGTTCTGGCGAAAGAAAAATTTTCTTTACGCGCCGAGGGCGTTCATCCAAAAGATGCCAAATTTATTCCCTTTACTGCCCAAACCAGAATGAGTGGAATTGAATTTGGCGATAAAAGTATCCGCAAAGGGGCAGCCGATTCCATAAAAGATTATATCAAAAAAATGGGTGGAGAAATTCCAAGCGATCTTGATTTAACAGTTGAACAAGTCGCAAGAAAAGGCGGAACTCCACTGGTGGTTGCAGAAGGTAAGGAAATTCTTGGGGTAGTGCAACTAAAGGATATCGTAAAGGGTGGTATTAAGGAAAGATTTGCTGAGCTTCGAAGGATGGGAATCAGAACCGTAATGATAACAGGAGATAATCCGTTAACCGCCGCTGCAATCGCGGCCGAAGCCGGTGTTGATGACTTTATGGCCCAAGCAACACCCGAGGATAAACTTAAACGAATAAGGGAAGAACAAGCCAAAGGCCATCTGGTAGCAATGACAGGAGATGGAACAAACGATGCCCCGGCACTTGCCCAAGCTGACGTTGGTGTCGCCATGAATACCGGCACCCAGGCTGCAAGGGAAGCAGGTAATATGGTGGACCTAGATAGCAATCCGACCAAGCTGATTGAGATTGTGGAGATTGGAAAGCAGCTTCTTATGACCCGAGGATCCCTAACTACTTTTAGTATCTCCAATGATGTGGCGAAATATTTTGCGATTCTTCCGGCCCTTTTTAGTACCTTGTACCTGCTTTCAGGTAATCATGAAGGCCCTTTAGCAGTTCTAAATTTAATGAGACTTGCTTCACCACAAAGTGCTATTTTAAGCGCAGTTATTTTCAACGCTCTTATTATTGTGGCGTTAATCCCTTTGGCACTAAAGGGTGTTCCTTATCGTGCGGAAGGTTCCTCGCTTATCTTAAGAAGAAATCTTTTAATATATGGTATCGGGGGAATAATTATTCCCTTTATCTGCATAAAAATAATTGACCTTATAATCGTTGCCATTGGCATGGTTTAAAAAAGGAAGAAAAAATGAAATATCTTTTACCTACAATTAGAATAACAATATTTTTCACCCTCCTACTGGGGATAATATACCCAGGAATTGTGACCCTTCTTTCACAAGAAATTTTTAATAAGCAGGCAAATGGAAGCCTTATTTTAAAGGATGGCAAAGTAATTGGTTCTGAACTTATCGCTCAGAAATTTGAAAGCGCCAAATATTTTTGGCAAAGACCATCGGCGGTTGATTATGTCCCTCTTCCATCTGGAGGTTCAAATTTAAGCCAAAATAGCTCCCAACTAAAAAAAATCCAGGAAGAAAGAAGGGCAAAGTTAAAAGTAACCTCATCAATAACTGATGAACCGCCTCAAGACCTTTTATTTGCTTCTGGTAGCGGACTTGATCCTCATATTAGTCCTCTAGCCGCCAACTACCAGGTTGAAAGAATTGCCAAAGCAAGGTCAATGGATCCTGGCCAATTACAAATGCTTATCGAACAGGCGACAGAAGAGAGAAAATGGGGTATTTTAGGAGAACCGACAGTAAATGTTTTAACTCTTAATTTAGCCTTAGATAAGGGGATAAAATAAGGAAGGTTCGAAATTGAACTCAGACGAACGTCCAGATCCAGATACTATTTTGCGAGTCCTCGGAGAAGAGGACAGCAAGGAAAAAAGTGGTAAACTTCGGGTTTTTCTTGGCATGTCTGCGGGTGTGGGAAAAACCTACGCCATGCTTGAAGCCGCCCAACAAAAATTAAAAGAGGGAGTAGACCTTATTATAGGAGTGGTGGAAACCCACGGTCGCTTAGAAACTGCCTCACTCCTAAATGGGCTGCCCCAAATACCTAAAAATAAAATCAAATATCGCGATACTCAACTTGAAGAGATGGATATTGATGCCATCCTAAAACGTAGGCCTCAATTGGTTATTGTCGATGAACTGGCCCATACGAACGTTCCTGGCTCCCGCCATGAAAAAAGATACCAGGATGTACTTGAAATTCTGGATTTTGGAATTGATGTTTATACATCCCTAAATGTTCAGCACTTAGAAAGTCGCAAGGATTCTATCGAGGCCATCACTGGTATAATGATTCGAGAAACCGTACCTGATAGTATTTTGGAACGGGCATCCCAAATTGAACTAGTGGATATTTCACCTAATGAACTTTTAAAAAGGCTAAAAGAGGGAAAAGTCTACTTAGGGGATAAGGCCGAAAGGGCCGTTCAAAATTTCTTCAAGGAGGACAAATTAACCGCCCTTAGAGAAATTGCCCTTAGGATGACGGCTGAAAGAGTTGATCATGACCTTCAACGGTTTATTAGTATTAGAAAAGATGCAAGCCCATGGCAAACTAATGAACGTCTACTAGTTGCGGTTTCTCATAGTCCCTCTTCCGAAAAATTGATAAGGGCCACAAGGAGACTTGCCTATAATTTGGAAGCCCCTTGGATTGCTCTTTTTGTTGATAGGGGAATTGTTACCAGTGACGAAGATCAGGCTCAACTTGTAAAAAATTTAAACCTAGCCCGTGAACTGAAAGCAGAGGTAATCACCACAACCGACACAGATGTAAGCTCTGCAATTAGAAGAATTTCCCGCCAGAAAAATGTGACTCAGGTTATTCTTGGCCGGCCACCAATAAACAGATTTTTGGATTTTATTCAAGGAGGCACTCTATTAGATAGAGTAATCAAAAATAGTCTTGAGGTCGATGTTCATGTCATTCGCCAAGAATCAGATGAAAAACAAAAGAGGAAGTTCTTTGAAAATTACCTATATTATAGAACTACAGAAAGTCCTTTAAGATATTTAAATGCCTTTTATTTAACCTTGGCCACGAGTTTGGTCTGTGGTTTTTTAAATAAATATATTGGGTATAAACCAATTGGTTTTATTTTTCTTTTATTTATTTTAATCGTTGGAATGTTTGGATCCTTATCAGTGGTAATTTTTACCGCAGTTTTATTCGCACTTATTTGGAATTTCTTTTTTATTCCGCCCACAATGACATTTTCATTGAACTCCATTGAAGATCTCGTAATGTATTCAGCCTTTTTTTTGGTCGCCCTAACCATCGGACTTTTAGCCAATCGAATCAAATTCCATCAAAAATTAACACGAGAGCGTGAGGAACGAACTAATGTACTTTATGAAATCCTAAAGGATATTGCTAACAGTTTTGAAAAATCGGTTTTTCTAAAAAAAGTCACCGCCAGAGTTGGGTCTCTTCTAAATGCCAATTGTGGTATTATTTTAAAATCACCGGAAGGACAACTTCAATTTGATGATGCCAAAGAATATTCTATTTCACTTGATGAAAAAGAAAGGGCCGTGGCGTTTTGGAGTTTTCAAAATCAAAAACCTGCCGGTTGGTCCACAGATACTCTTTCACAGACTAAAGCTCGCTTTATTCCTTTGAAAGGGCAAACAGAAACCGTGGGAATCTTTGTTTTCCAACCAATAAAAAAAGCTAGAAAACTTGGATTGGAACAAGAGGATCTTCTCTACTCCATCCTTGCACAATTAGGTATTTCTCTTGAGCGACATTTCTTAAAAAAACGTCTAGCGGAAGCTCAAAGGCTTAAGGATTCGGAACAGTTGCACCAAACTTTGCTAAATTCGATTTCACACGAAATGAGAACTCCTCTCACCGCTATTTTGGCTTCAGCCTCGGCTTTAGAAGATGAAAAAATTTTAAAGGATCAAAACGCCATAAAAATTGTTGCTGAAAATCTTCAAGAAGCAGGAACAAGACTAAACCGGGTTATTGAAAATCTGCTGGACATGAGTAGGCTCAATTCCGGAATTTATAGCTTAGATCTCCAGTGGCATGACTTTAATGATCTTTTGGGAGTCACTATAAAAAAATTAGCCGTACCTTTGGCCAGACATAAAATAAAACTTCAAATTACCGAAGATATTCCCCTTGTCCAAATAGATTTTAGACTGATGGAGCACGCCATCTCCAACCTACTTATAAATGCCGCAATGTACACTCCTGCCGACTCCGAGATTGAAATCAAGACAAGAAAATCTAATGGTCATTTTATTTTTGAAGTGCTTGATAATGGCCCTGGAATACCTGAAGAATACCTTGGTAAAATTTTCGATAAATTCTTTCGAGTTCCAGGAAGTCCTACCGGTGGAACAGGGCTAGGACTTTCACTAGTAAAAAATATTGTTGAACTTCATAATGGCACGGTAGCCGCCATTTCAAGGATTCCAACTGGAATGATCTTCAAAGTTGAACTTCCTATTGAACCCTACCCAGAAGTTCCTATAGAGAATGAAGCATGAGTTCCGATATCCGAGTGCTTATCATAGAGGATGAATCCGGCATAAGAAATATTTTGCGCATTAATCTGGTTAGCCATGGATATAAAATCATGGAGGCCGAAACTGGAAAACTTGGTCTTTCAAAAGCCCTTGAATTTCACCCCCATCTGATTATTTTGGATCTGGGATTGCCAGATATTTCAGGACTTGAAGTTCTAAAAGAATTAAGAAAATGGACCTTTATACCCATAATCATTTTAACCGTACAAGATAATGAAGAAAAAAAGGTAGAACTCTTGGACGCCGGTGCGGATGATTATCTCACAAAACCTTTTGGCACAAAGGAACTTCTTGCAAGAGTTCGTGTTAGTCTGAGAAACCATGGATTAATCGAAGCTACCCCCATTTTTCAAACTGGTAATTTAATAATAGATTTAAGCAAACAATTAGTCCTACGTGACAACGTGGAAGTTAAATTAACTAAAACCGAATTTGAAGTCCTAGCAAGGTTGGTTAGGGATCACGGCAATATAGTACCGCAAAATCAGCTTTTAAAACAAATTTGGGGGCCAGTAGGACTTGAACAAAGTCACTACATTCGAATTTATATCAAACAACTTAGAAAAAAACTTGAAGATAACCCATCTGACCCAAGGCATATTCTTACCGAACCTGGAGTTGGATATAGACTCGTCTAATTTTTTTAAAAAATATTTAAGTTGGTTCTTTATTAGTGTCCTTATAGGACTTCTTGCGGGACTGGCTGTAACTGCTTTAATGTTCCTTCTGAATTGGGCCTCAATAACTCACGAGAATCATCCCAATATCTTCTGGTTTTTGCCTTTTGTAGGCTTTTTTATAGGTTGGATGTATCTAAATTACGGGAAGGATGCATCCGGTGGAAATAATTTATTAATCGATGAAATCCATGATTCAAAAAAAATTCTTCCGCTTCGAATGGTTCCTTTTATCCTATCTGGAACTATCCTAACTCACCTTTTTGGTGGTTCAGCTGGACGAGAAGGTGCTGCCGTTCAAATGGGGGCCACTCTTTCAGATCAGATTTCTAAATTTATTAAATTTGATCTCGGTGAAAGAAAAATATTATTGGTAGCTGGAGCTGGTGCTGCTTTTGGTGCGGTCATTAATGCTCCCTTTGCCGGAATTATTTTTGGAATGGAAGTTATCGTTATCGGAAGGCTTAAATTATTTGCATTGTTTGAGTGTGCTGTTGCGTCCTTTGTAGCGTATTATACTTCCGCTTTTTTTCATACCCCCCATTTTATTTATCCTAGATTTGAAATGCCTAGTTTTAGTTTTCAACTTGCCTTTTATATTGCGATTGCAGGAATTATCTTTGGTTTGACCTCAAGGATTTTTGTTTTCTTCACTCACCTAATCGAAAAAGTGCTAACTCGCTTTATTTCTTATTCACCATTACGGCCTTTTATTGGAGGACTTTTATTGGTTTTATTATATCAAATTCAAGGGACTTACCAATTTAGGGGCTTAGGCATTTCCGGGATTAGTAAAGGTTTAACAGAACAACAAGGGTTTGATATCCCCGCACTAAAGGCCCTTTTTACTTCGATAACGGTAGGCTCCGGATTTAAAGGTGGAGAATTTGTTCCCCTCTTATTTATTGGAACCACTCTTGGTAACGCCCTAGCAGCTATTATTCCAGTTTCTTTTAAACTTCTGGCCGCTGTAGGTTTTGCCGGAGTGATTGCTGGGGCCACTAATACGCCTTTGGCCTGTAGTATTGTGGCCATGGAAATTTTTGGCTTCCAAATAGCTCCTTATGCCCTCATCGCCTGCTATATGAGCTATTACTTTTCTGGACATACCGGCATCTACAAAACACAAAGATTGGTTGGAAAAAAACACCAAATTTGGAAGAGAATTTTAAGCTGGTTTGGAGAGCTACCCAATAGGTTTATAAAAAAGTGAAGTTTTGTTCTTTCTTTTATTTTTGTGGATATTATGAGAAAACGGATTGAGTGAATTTTCTCTAAATGTTCGATTCCGCTGCTGTCATTTTGATACTAGAAGGTGCGTATTCAAACTGATCAAAAAATCTCCATAGATAAACTACCCCTATAGCGCACATTGCGTGCCAGATCGCATGACCGGTAATAAAATGATTGTTGGGATTGCAGACAATTTTTAAAATATCCAGCCACCAAATTCCCCAGCCAACTAAAAGAGAACCTATCGCTTTCACTAGTAACCAATAATTAGGTTTGGTTTTGGCATTTTTAAAAAGAGCGTATTCGGTAATAACTCCGATTACGATTAGCGATCCAAACATCGCAGATCCTGCTGCTTCGTTATCAATAGTCAGAGAAATACTGGAAATAATCGTAAATAAGACAAAAAGCCCCAACTGAGAAAGTATCGTGAGACTTGGAAATCTTCTTTTTAATCCTAATACTATACAGAAATTGATAAGGGCAAACATGGATGAAACATCCATAATTTCCCCAATTCTTGAAGAAGTCGCGTGCATTGCCGCTGAGGTAAATCCCAGAAAAGTTGCCAAAATTAAAAAGTGCCAATAAATTTTATTTTTTCCATTTCTCCCCAAATGGTAGATATAAAGACCTGCAACCACAAAGGCTAAAGAGGAATAGGTTTCAGAAGGTCGGTGAACCACCGAACAAAGTGGAGCTTCACAAAACCAAAGTTTCGCTCTTTCTAAATTTCCCCAAGGACAGTTTGTTAAATCGATCATAATGGAGCGGATTTTTAAACTTTGACAGGGCAAAGTCAAGGAGTGAAATACAAATGACATCTTGTTTAAGGGCCTTTAGAATTTTATCATGTTTGAACAATTTGAACCTCAGGAAAGGCAATTTCGATATCTTATGATTTCTTGGACTTTTTTCTCGTCCTGGGCAGTGATTTTGCAGACTTTTTTTCAAAAAAAAATGAGTTCCATCACTTCTTGGAACTATGTGGCCGGGTGGCAACGCGAAATCGGACTTTGGAATATAGGCGCTGTGGTCCTATTAATTCTTAGCTTAAATTCTCCTAATCCCATAGCTCATATTACAATTCCCGTAATCTGTACTTGGTCAATACTATTTGGAATAAATCATCTTTTTGCCTATTTCAAAACCAAGGCCCATGGACATTTAAGTGCTTGTGCTTTGAATTTTTTAGCAGTGGTTTGGGCAGTGATAATCTTCCTATTTTGATCAAAACTTTTCGTGTTGCACACAAAGATAATACTCTGTACCATTTTTAGAAAGGAACATAAGGATGTTTAATTCAAAGTCTAAAATTGGCGGTGGATACGCTTGGCTTGTATGGTGCCTGGCCGTCGCCTTTGTGGTTTATAAATTTTGTGTTCAAACTGGCTACGCAATTATCAATCCCAGTATGGAAAAGGATGTAGGATTAACCCTTAGAAATGTAGGGATCATCGCTGCTACCTATACTTGGGTTTATGCCATAATTCAGTTTTATGGAGGGCCTCTTTTGGATCAACTTGGTTCACGGAAGGTAATTCCGGCCTCTATCGGTTTATTCACTTTAGGGATCTTTATTTTTGCCAATGCCACATCTTTTAAAATCCTACTACTTTCCCAAGTAGTTCTAGCAGTTGGATCATGTATTAGTTTTATTGGTGCCGGCTATGTTGGTGGCAAGTGGTTTGGCATGGCCAAATTTAGTTTTATGTTTGGTTTAGTGCAAGTGGTTGCCTCATTAACCTCGGCAATCTCTCAAAATTTGATTGAACTATCCCTTAGATATATGGACTGGCGTACTCTTTTTAATTGGGTAGGTGGCTTTGGGGTTTTATTAACCATCTTAGGTGTCATGTTTATCCGCAATCCTACCCCGGTTGAAAGCACTCCTGGTTTGGGAGCTTTAGGATTTCTAAAGGCCGTAAACTTAAAATTAATTGAGGTGGCAAAGATCCCTCATATTTGGATTGCCGGTTTAATCGGAGCAGGAACTTTTGGGGTTCTTCTTTCCCTTGGAGTGGTTTGGGCGCCAAAAATTTTGATCGTAAGAGGGGCTTCACAATCTCAGGCGGTTTTTGGATCTTCACTTTTATGGCTAGGATTAACCGCTGGAAGTTTTGTGGTTCCTTGGTGGTCAGATTTTATGAAAAACAGAAAACTTCCTATTCTGGTTGGAGCGATAATCCAGTTAATTACTTTTTCCCTTCTGATTTATGTCCCTAATCTAGGAATAGAGCTTGACCAGGTACTTTGCTTTATTTTTGGATTTACTAACGCCGCACATATGCTTTCCTTTAGTACTACGGCCGATGTTGTTCGGCCAAGTCAGATTGGGACATCCTCAGCTGTGGTGAACGGGTTAATGTTTATCGTTGGTGGTCTAATGATAGATGCACCTGGTATGCGTATTGGACAAGGAATTTCCGAGGGAATTCCAACAGGGACCATGGAAATGGTTGCCTTTGCAGGTTTACCGCTTGTAGTGGTTCTAGGTATTACAGTTATCTTAGCATTTTTTATAAAAGAAACTTATCCCAAGTCATTAACAAAATAACCCATGCTTAAATAAATTTTTAAGCATGGGTGTTTTTATCTATAGATCTGCTTGAAAATTCTTTAAAGTTAAAACCTTTAATCTTTCACCGGAGATTTTGAATTCCATTTTAAAATT
>JACCDG011912131.1_pt1 | contig 12173 bp, 15 predicted proteins | sample 7442471 | NCBI WGS metagenome assembly JACCDG01 (sample SAMN15323444, study PRJNA562643) | freshwater metagenome | isolation source: river surface water | place: USA:Blue River Watershed | collected 2017-08-17 | reverse complement strand
CAAGGAGTACTTCTCCTCAATGCCACACTCACCGTCGTGGGCGGAAAGGCCGGATCACACCAAGGACTTGGGTGGGAGCGATTTACCGACACCGTCGTGAAAAAACTATCGGACGAAAAGGAGCATCTTGTCTTTATTCTGTGGGGTAAATACGCACAGGAGAAAGGTGCGGTCATTGATTCTTCAAAGCATCTTATTATCCGTTCAGCACACCCTTCCCCGCTTTCTGCACACAACGGCTTTTTTGGTTCAAAACCCTTCAGCAAGACGAATGCGTATCTACAAAAACAGGGGGAAACCCCGATACAGTGGTAAGACGCCAATGTGATATAATTTCTGTACACGAACATATGTCGACCATACAAACCATACTCATCGTCGACGATGAAAAAGACCTCCGGGACGCGCTTGGTACCGCACTGAGACAGGCAGGTTTCACTGTCCTTGAAGCACTCGATGGTCCCCAGGGGCTCCAGCTCGCTGAGCTTGAGAAGCCAGACCTTATCCTTCTCGATATTATGATGCCAAACATGAGTGGACATCAGGTACTTCGCGAAATACGCATGAAGCCGTGGGGCATGCGCATGAAAGTGATTCTTCTCACTAACTCTGACGATCCAGCAAACATCTCTCAAGGTGCGGAACTCAAAAGTAACGACTACATCATCAAGTCACAAACAAGCCTCGAAGACATCATCAAGAAAGTGAAACAGCACCTTGTTGGATATCACGATTAATAAATCGTAGACAATTTTATCTATCTAGATTCCCTTACAATTACTTGCAGGCGTATACCCTGCTGCCTCAGCTGCCTCCTTTGTTTCAAACCATATCTTGTTCTCCTCCTTAATCTGCTTTGCGCTTCCGCACCACGGGAGGTGGTACTTTGTCCCATTTTTTGAGGCGACGTACCTCTCTTCTGCTGAATTTTCTGCTACGGAAATAGCATCTGTTGTGGATGGAACCCCGACCACACGTGTCGGTCCTGTGGCGTTCAAAATGAGTGCATTATCCTTTCTATCAGGCTCCCCTAGGTACGGGATATCAGGTGCCGACATCCGTCCAAGACCAAAAGAGGCCACTCCAACAAGCAGAATAAGGCCGGCAAGACGGGTATCCCCTTCCCTTAAAAAACGCTTGAAAATATCGTATATCTCTTGTATACTCACACGGCTATTATACAAGACGGAGGCGGGACACCGCCCGCTTTATGTAGGATTATAGAAAACCATGGCAACCAAAAAGCAAGGCGGTACCGCCAAAAACCTGACCGATTCTAACGCACAATACCTTGGTGTTAAGCGTGGAGACGGTCAGAAGGTCAAGGCTGGAGAAATCATCGTTCGACAGCGCGGCACGAAGATCGAAGCAGGCAAGCATGTCGGCATCGGTCGCGACCACACTCTCTTCGCAATGAAGGAAGGTAAGGTCTCTTTCGGAAGCATGCGCAAGAAGAACTTTGATGGCCAGACGAAGACTAAGAAGCGCGTTGATATCGTCTAAGTACACTCACAAAAAAACCGGCTCACCGCCGGTTTTTTTGTGAGTGTCGTTGAATAAGTCGTTACTCAATCGTAAGTGTTTCAATAACAACTGGCTCAACAGGCAAATCGCGTGCACCTACTGGTACGCTCGATATTGCATCTACTATATCCATTCCGTCTATCACTCTTCCGAAAACTGGGTGTCGTGAAGAAAGTGGTTCCTTATCAAAGTCGAGTCCTGTGTTATCGACAGTATTGATGAAGAACTGACTACCGCCAGAGTTTGGCTGGCCAGTGTTTGCCATTGCGATGGTACCGCGAACGTTCGTGAGAAGTGGGTCAGCAATAAACTCATCCTGGATTGTGTATCCTGGACCACCTGTTCCGTACGCCATAGCATTGTCAGTCTTCGTAATTGGGTCTCCACCTTGGATCATAAATCCATCAATCACACGATGGAACTTGGTGCCGTTGTAATACCCTTCTTGTGCGAGCTTCACGAAGTTTCCGGTCGTGATTGGCATCTTATCTTCGAAGAGTTCGAGCTTGATCACTCCCTTGTTTGTGGTGAATACTGCTGTTCGATTCATAGTGTTTGTTATCTCTGGATTATTTGCTTGTAGTGCTTCTGGACTGAGCGGTGCTTCGAGGTCTTCGAGCGTGCTGAGGCTTGTATCAATTGGTTCGTTCTTTGAGTCCACCCAGTACCCAATACCTGCAAGAATGAGGAGCGACAGGGTAAGCGTTATTGCAATATGTTTGATGTTTCCCATGGTTATGCGCGTGTTATACGAATCGTGATTGTCTCGGTAATAGCACCACTCTTAAAAACGATATGGTGTTCTCCTACGTCTTTAAGGGGATGCGGAAGAACGATTTCTGAAGCACGTACCTCTATTCCCTGTTCTTTCAAGTGCTTCACAATATCACTTTCATGTACCCCCTTAAAAAGATGTCCTTTCTCATTTGCAGCGAGGCTCAATGTGATTCCTGTTGTCTTGAGTGATGCAAGTGAGGCGGTAAATTCTCCATCATGCCTATCGGTCATGATAGATTTCTTCTTCAATTCGACTGCAAGCCTGCGGAGCGCGTCGTCTGTTGCCGGCTCTGCCAGTTTTCGTGGGATAAGAAAGTTCTGCGCATGACCGCTCGGAACTTCCTTCACTTCGAAGCGGCGCCCTATTTTTGCCACATCACGAAGGAGAATGACTTTCATAATTCACGAATATTACCACTGATAACGGTAGCGGGGCCATAATACCAAAAGGAGCCTCTTCCGTACACTACGACTCGTTGTTGAGGAACCGGATAGCCTCTTCGAGCTGCGGATCACGTTCTGCCTCACGATCTTCCTCTGTCACCAGTATCTCAATATCAGGAGCGAGACCGCCATCTGAAATTGAATTACCGTTTGGCGTAAGCCAGCGCGCAATAGTGATTTTAAGCGACGAACCGTCCGCAAGTTCAATGAGTTCCTGCACCGATCCTTTTCCGAAGGTAGTTTCTCCAATGAGCGTAGCGACACCATGTTCCTTGAGTGCTCCTGCGAGGATTTCGGATGCTGATGCAGAACCACCATTAATGAGTACCACCATCTTCTTTGGTGCGCTCGACCCCAGTTCGCGTCCTGAGCTACGGTAGAGCTCCTCACTCAATCCTTCACCAAAATTCTCACGAACGACTACTTTGCCGAGCGGGAGGAAGTAACTCGCAATACCGACAGCACTCTCCAGATACCCTCCTGGATTACCACGAAGATCGAGTATGAGTTTCTCGGAACCGCTTCGTACAAATGCACGGAGCGCATTTTGCATCTCTGCTTCTGCAAGCGCGTTGAAACTATAGAGTGCAATGATGAAGACCCCGTCACGCTCCTCTACCTTACTTGTCGGAATAACAATGGTATCTCGAACAATAGTGAACTCACGGAATTCTGTCTCTCCATCTCGATAGATAGTGAGGTGTACCTCAGTCCCCTTTTCACCACGAATACGACGGACCGCCTCGTCGGTACTCATCCCTTCTGTTGATACCTCATCGATCTTGATAACAGCATCTCCTGTGAGAATACCTGCCTTTTCGGCTGGCGATTCAGGAAGTGGTGCAATCACCGTCACAATATCGTCACGAATACCAACTTCCATACCTACCCCACTGAAATTTCCGGATATTTCTTCAGCGAACACCGACGCCTCCTCTGGTGGTAAAAATACCGTATATGGATCTCCGTACGAATCGACGAGACCACTGATCGCACCGCGAATCTTCTCTTCTGATGAGAGTTCCGTTGTCGTAGTTCCTGAAACAAATTTCTGCTCGAGTATATTCCATACGTTCCAAAATTCGGTTAGGTCAACGGTCGTATCAGCTTGGGTCTCGGGACTAAAGAGTGTGCCGAGACTCGCCTCGAGTCGCATATCAGAGCCAATATGGAGTCCTGAGAAAAACGTTGCAACCGCAAGGAGCATCGCGAGACCGATACCGAGCAGTGAACGTTTTGGTTGTACAGTCATCTGTGTCACGTCCTGTTCATTTTGCATGCATGCATTATCGCATACATAGAAGGACGTGCACAAAAAACAACTTTACAAAATAACTCATGCTACGATATACGGGTATGGTGGAACGCCTAGTTGCAGGCAAGCTCACCTGGGTGAACCTTAAAAATCCGATTGCCGAAGAAGTTCACGAGGTGGCAAAAGAATACGACATCCCTCCAATGTTCATTGGGGACCTTCTTACTCCTGTTCCCCGAAATTACGCTATACAATCTGATGGCGCGATAAAGCTCGCGATCGATTTCCCTGTGGTAAAGCGCATTGAATCTGATCATCCGTACGAAGTGAAATTCATCATCCTGAAACGAACTCTTGTTACCGTTCAGTACGAAGAGATGGAAGCACTCGATCGTTTTAAAAAGCACATGGAGGTTCTCACAACCCTCAAGAAGACCAAAAAAACTCTGAGCGGTATGGATCTCTTTCTCTCTATGATGAATGAGCTCTATCAAACATCATCATCGAAACTCGACTATATCGAATCGATACTCTCCGATATCGAAGCCGAGATCTTCAAAGATAACGAGAAGCAGATGGTTGTTGAGATTGCAAAGGCGAACAAGCGTCTTATCGCATACCGACATACGCTCCGCGGGCACGAGGATGTGTTTTTCGAAGCTGAACCACTCTTTGAGAAAGAGTACGATGGTGCCTACAATAGTGATTTCATTGCACTCAAAAAGATGTATACCATCCTGTTCCATCGTGCGAACGCGCTCTTTGAAACACTGAATGCCATCCGTACCGCAAACGACTCAATGCTCAACACCAAGCAAAATGAGACTATCAAGACGCTCACCATCATGGCCTTCATTACCTTCCCACTCACCCTTTTTTCATCCATGTTTGGTATGAATACTGAAGGCACCCCCATCATTGGCCACCCGAAGGACTTTTGGATAATCGTAGGTGTCATGTGCACTGCAACCATCTTCTTCTTCAGTTTCTTTAAGTATAAAAAGTGGATGTAGGGAGAAGTTGTGAAATTATTCAACCGACTGTGTTGTACCCTATGACGGACTTCAAAGCGCACCTCTAAAATCTCTCGGGGGCGCGGGCCGAGAAGCGAAAAATGGAGTCGTCCTTGATAGACGATGTCACGTTGATTGATGTAGGCGACAAACCATCCGAGGATTTTGGAGTGTGCGTTGTTTCTGTTACACTTTGGTTACTATGAGTATTCTCGATATATTTAGCTCAAAGCCAAAACAGGTAACTCACCCTCCTATCTATTTTCATGATTCCCTTACCGGGAAAAAGAAGGAATTTACCTCGCTCCGACCTGGTGTCGTCACCATGTATTCGTGTGGACCGACCGTCTACGACCATGCGCATATCGGGAACCTGCGTGCATACCTTCTCCCCGACCTCATCAAGCGCGTCTTGATCATGAATGGATACGACGTTGAACACGTCATAAACTTTACTGACTTTGGGCACCTCACTGACGACGGCGATGAGGGTGAAGACAAGATGATGAAGGCACTCAAGCGCGAAGGAAAGCCAATAACACTTGCTGCAATGCGTGAAGTTGCAGAGATTTACATGCAGTCTTTCAAGGACGACAATGTCACCTTCCATAACATCCCGCCAACGCACTACACACCCGCGAGCGAATACGTACGTGACCAGATTCGCCTGGTAAAGACACTCTATGAAAAGGGCTATGCCTATGAAACATCTGACGGTGTCTACTTCGATATTTCAAAGTTCCCTACATACGGACAAATCGGAAACATTGATGTGCACAAACTGCGCGAAGGGGCGCGTGTCGAAGTGAATCAAGAGAAACGCCACCCAGCTGACTTTGCCCTTTGGAAAAAATCACTCCTCGGATGGGAGAGCGATTGGGGCAAAGGCTTCCCTGGATGGCACATAGAATGTACCGCTATGTGCTTTGCGAAGCTTGGAAAACAAATTGATATCCATACTGGTGGTGAAGACCTTAAATATACACACCACAACGGCGAAATAGCACAAGCAGAAGCAATCACCGGAAAGACATATGTTGGATACTGGGTACACAACGCTCACCTAGCAATTGACGGTGCGAAGATAGCAAAATCACTCGGGAATGGTATCCGCCTCAGGGGCCTTGTTGATCGTGGCATTCCCCCACTCGCCTACCGCTACTGGCTCCTTACGAGTCACTACCGTACTCCTGCAAATTTCACCTTCGAAGCACTCGAAGCATCAAAGCAGGCACTCTTCCGTCTCAAGCGGTTTGTTTTCGAGGAGTGTAAAAACAAAGCAGGCACACCGGACAGTGCCTACATGGAGCGATTCACAAAAGTGATGAACGACGACCTCGATACACCAAAAGCCATCGCACTCATGTGGGAAGTGGTAAAGGATGCAAAGCTCGAAAAAGAAGTTAAAGTCGGCACCCTCAAAGAAATGGATGCGGTACTCGATATTGGACTCAGTGATGATCCATCTGAAGTCACACGCGAGCTCGGTATTGTCACCACTGCCGAACTCCCTACCGAAATCCAGGAACTCATAGACGCACGCGAACTCGCACGCTCCGTCCATAACTGGGATGAGTCTGATCGTCTCCGTGAAGCACTCAATTTCAAGGGATACGTCGTCGAAGACACCCCCCAAGGTCAGCGTATTTCTAAGGCGTAAAGCAACCTTTCACGATTTTAGTCCATGCATACCTTGTATTTACAGGGTTCTATACCAATACCGTTTGTACACAGGCTTGCACATACTGTCCCCAAAATGACAGGTTTCTGATACGTAGTACAATAGTCACACTATGCCGGAGTCTTCTACTACACAGACGGGAACAAAGAGCAGATTACTTCGTACTCCCCCACACGACATTGATGCGGAGCGTGCGCTTTTGGGTGCGCTCATACTGAAGCCAGAGGCGATGCACGACGTATCAGTGACCGTCTATCCGGAATCATTCTATGCAGACAAGCATCGCGAGATATACCGTGCGATTCTTGATACCTTCATGAAGGGAGACCCGATTGATATTCTCTCGGTAACCACAAAACTGAAAGCTCGCGACCTACTCGAGCGTACTGGCGGTGCAGCGTATGTAACTGAGCTTGTTGAAACAGTCCCTGCCGCAGGAAATGCAACCTACTATGCGCGACTCGTGCAAGACAAATGGATACTCCGCGGTCTCATCAACGCGGCAGACGATATTGCTGAACTCGGCTACTCTGATCCGGAAAATATTGAGGAGGCAATGGATACCGCAGAGAAAAAAGTGTACCAAGTCACGAATGCTCCGACATCCCAAAAGTTTACCACCATTGGTAGTTCACTCAAGGAAGCATGGGAACGATTCGAACACCTCTCTGCGACAGAGGATGTGCACCGCGGTATCCCTACTGGCTTCGCCGCGCTTGATAACCTTCTTGCAGGACTTCAAAAATCAGACCTCATCATCCTTGCTGCCCGCCCAAGTATGGGTAAGACAACATTTGCACTCGATATTGCTCGCAATGCTGCGCTCCAGCACGGTGCATCAGTTGGTATCTTCTCACTTGAAATGAGTGACCAGCAGCTCGTCGATCGTATGCTTGCCGCTGAGGCTGGTGTTGATTCATGGAAACTCCGAACAGGAAAGCTTTCGACAGATCAAGAATACGAGGCGGTACAAAATGCCATGTCAAAACTTTCTGATGCACCGATCCATATCGACGATCAGCCAGGAAATAACATCTTAAAAATGCGCTCAGCAGCGCGTCGCCTTAAAAATGAGCACGGACTCGATCTGCTCATTGTCGACTACCTCCAGCTCATGAGTCCCACTTCAACAAAAGCGAGTGACTCGATGGTGCAGCAGGTGACAGAAATTTCGCGCTCGCTCAAAATTCTCGCACGTGAGCTTGATGTGCCAGTGATTGCTCTATCACAGCTTTCACGTGCGGTAGAGCAACGAGGAGGAAAGCCACGTCTCTCTGACCTTCGCGATTCTGGTTCTATCGAACAAGACGCGGACGTGGTCATGTTTATCCATCGCGAAGACAAAATCAATAAAGAGTCTGAACGACCAAACATAGCCGAGATTCTCGTAGAAAAGCACCGTAACGGACCGGTTGGTTCTGCAGAACTCTTCTTTGACGGTCAGCGCGTTCGATTCCTCAATCTTGATACACACCATACGAGTGGTGGCGGCATGTCAGCAGCTGATGATTTCTAGCAATGACAAATTTAGAGAAGCTTATCAGGCACTTTGAGAAATTCCCTGGCATTGGCTCACGTCAGGCGCGCCGTTTTGCGTTTCACCTTCTCACCGAGTCAAAGGAGGACGTAACCGAACTCTCCGAACTCATCCGCGATATTAAAAGCACCGTTGCTGAATGTACTTCATGCTACCGTTTCTTTTCACGAAACGGTCATGGGGATCACTGCCCCATCTGTGCAAACACACTTCGCGATACCACAAAGTTACTCATCGTAGAGCGCGATAGTGATATCGATGCAATCGAACGATCGAAAACGTATGATGGACTCTACTTTGTTCTTGGTGGAACCATTCCCCTTCTTGAATCAGATGATGTAAAAAAAGTACGCGGTGGTGCACTTAAACACACTGTTCTCGAGCGCGTGAACACCGGACTCAAAGAACTCATACTTGCCTTCTCAGTGAACCCAGACGGAGAGAATACCTCACGGTATGTAGAAACGCTCCTCCGTGATCTTATCGCTACCCATGCACTTACCGTGAATCAACTCGGTCGCGGTCTCTCGACAGGTTCCGAACTCGAATACGCTGATCCCGAAACACTCAAGAGTGCGTTTGAGAATCGAAAGCAGATTGGTTAGCTTCATAGAAAAAGCGCGCTGCATGAAGCAGACGCGCTTTGACCGACAGCATCCTATCGGTCCCACGTTGTGACAAGGATGAATGCAACGATGGCAAGACCGAGAACGACTGCACGTGGAGGGCTTGCTCCCCCGAGCGTTGCCAGTGCTCCCACGAAGCCGAAGGCTTTGAGGGAACCGGTCACTTTCTTCATAACGCCCTTACGGGAGCGCATCTGTTCATCGGTCATTTCATGTGCTTCCTTCGAATAGCGAGACCAAATCATGAAGATGAATTTGATCACCACACCAGCGAGCACGAAGTGGATGAACATGCCGGTGTAGAAAGTCATTTCGCTACTCATGACCATCTCCTCTTTGCGTACTTCGTCGCAAGGTAAAACACGAAGAGTGGAATCACAAGAATCCATACCAGATGCAGATCGAACTGGTACCCGAAGAGAACGGTAAGGAGACCTGTGACACCGAAGCTGAGGGACTGAAGCCGAAGCCGCAGCATCCTACGGTACTCTTCGGGTGAATCCATGCACCTCCCTGCCCACAGCGCGAGCGAAAGATGGATACCGCTCACCATCCACCATCCGAAGAAAACTATGGACATAAGCAGGACCTCCCGGTTTGCACCGGTGGGATCGCGGAGTACCTCCATCACTCTCTCCTTTCAAGAAGAACGAAGTCGACAATCAAGATGGCCACCACAGCCACCAGACCAATCTTTGCGGACTCCAGAACGCTTTGTGCCCCAAGCGATGCAAGTAGACCTACCAAGCCGAAGATGAATCCGACTTTGAGTATGCGCCTGTTCGTTTTCGGGGATAGGAAGAGAAACACAGGGACCGTCGTTCGTCGCCAAGCGAACGCAGCAAGACCGACAATAAGCAGGACAATGGCGAACGGGATCGTGTTTCGGAGCATAGATGTTCCTCGTTTGTTGAAAGACCGCTCCAGACATCTGGATTAGGGTTGACAGTACACCAAACATGTACTGTTTTCAAGTATCAAAAAACCGGCCTTTCGGCCGGTTTTTGAGATTATTTGATTGACTCTATCTTTACGCGAGCGTACTTCTGTCGGTGACCAATCTTTCGGTCGCGGTTACTCTTTGCTTTGTAGCGGACGATAGTGATCTTTGGACCCTTCTTTTCACCTGCAAATGTTGCCTTTACCTTTGCGCCCTTGATGTATGGAGTACCGATTGTTGCATCCTTTCCGTCGTCGACGAGGAGTACTTTATCAAACTCGACTGCATCACCCTCTTTAAGATCGCCAAGAAGCTCAACATCAAGTACATCTCCGACTGAGACCATATACTGCTTTCCGCCAGTCTCGATGACTGCGAATTCGCTTGCTATTTCTTTTGCTGTCGCTTTCTTTGGCATAGTGCGGGTGATTGTACCAGAAAGCTTAAAATATGCAACGGTTTATGAGCTCGTCCAGCATACCTTGCATTTATCTGTAAATGTGGTACCATACATGTTCAACAACTCGGAGGCTCACATGAGCATGAACCGTTTCCTCTTGCTCTTCGTTCTGTTCTTTGCGCTGGGTGCGTTCGCACTCGGCTTCGCAGCCAAGGCACTCGGGGTTCACCCCGAAACCATGGTCGCGGAATGCCGCGACAAGGGGAAGTTCGACACCTGGATGACGATCGAGCCCCCTGTTGCCCTCTGCGGCAACGGTGACGTCGTCGCCGTGAAGCGGTGACCGATACGGCCCGGACTGATACCATCAGTCCGGGCCGAACTTATTTACTCCTCTCCAACACTCGGTTTCTCAAGGACGAGCGGCTCAATTTCCATCGAGCTGCCGGTAATCTTTGCCACATCCTTATCTACCTTGCCGAGCTCTTTTTGTGCTGCGTTGAAATGATTCACCGTTGTACCAAGGGAAATTCCAACCTTTCTAAAATAGTCGTCGTATGCTTTCAGATGACGGGAAAGTGCCTCGACATGCTTCCCTATTTGCTTTGCTGATTCCTCTACCTTGAATGCACGAAAACCATAGAGTACCGACTGTAGGTATGCAGCAAACGTCGTCGGCGAAACGATAATGACGTTCTTATCCTTGTATGCGTAGTCGATGAGCGACCGTGTGTTCACCTTCACGGCACCTACTTCATTTACGAGAAGGTCATAGTAGATTGCTTCTGCAGGGATGTACATGAACGCAAACGGAAGAGTCTCATCTTTTGTACGAATATACTTTGCTGTCTCATCAATACGCTTCTTGAGATCATTTTTGAATTCTTTCTCAAGCTCTTCCCGACGTGTCTCATCGGTCTCATCGACGAGACGCCTATAGTTGTCAAGGGAAAACTTGGCATCGACAGGAATCATGCCGTCCTTGGTGATAATGACTGCATCAACTGTCTCCCCACCAGGAAACTGATACTGGAGTTTGTATGCTGTGGGCGGGAGCATATTTTCAAGCGCGAGCTGGAGTGACGCTTCACCGAGGTTTCCGCGTTGCTTTTGATGCTTGAGTACCTTTTCGAGATTTTGGAGCTGCTCTGCAACGGAGAACACCTGTTTTGATGACTCGGAAACTTCGGTAACACCCCGAACAACATTTCTGAGCTGCTCGTTCACCTCTTTATTTATTTCCTGAATGAGCTCTTTGCTTTCACGGAACTGCATGCGTGTCCCCTCTTGCATTGCACGATTGCTTTCACTCATACGTTCATCCATGGTACGGGTGAGTTCCTGGAGTTGCTGCTGGAGGAGCATGAGCGCCGGAGACGCTTCATCTTTTTTCTCCTCTTTCTTTATGAAAAAGACGTATACGATGACGCCGAGAATAGCGAGTAGTAATCCAAAAATAGCGAGCTCGAGCGTTTCCATAGGCACCATTCTATCATAGCCATTCGTGCTATTATGAGTCGATAATTTCTAGGATATGGAACTTCACACGAAAATCAAAGAGCAGTTGAAAGAATCAATGAAAGCGAAGGATGAAGCAAGGCTTCGCACCGTACGGAGCATGCTTACCGCCTTTACAAACGAGCTTGTTGCGACTGGGCACAAGCCACAGGACATGCTCGACGACACAGGTGTCCTCACCGTCATCAAGCGTCTCGCAAAACAGCGCAAGGAATCCATCGTACAGTTTGATGCAGCTGGACGCACCGAGCTCTCTGCTGTCGAGAAGGAAGAGCTTGCGATTTTGGAATCGTATCTCCCTACCCTCATGTCACAGGATGCCATCCGCCCAATTGCCGAAGCAAAGAAAGCAGAGATGGGTATCACCGACAAAGCAAAAATGGGTATGCTCGTTGGTGCACTCATGAAAGAGCTTGCAGGCAAAGCGGACGGCACTGATGTTAAGGCTGTCGTAGAGT
>JACCDG010973746.1_pt1 | contig 12174 bp, 12 predicted proteins | sample 7442471 | NCBI WGS metagenome assembly JACCDG01 (sample SAMN15323444, study PRJNA562643) | freshwater metagenome | isolation source: river surface water | place: USA:Blue River Watershed | collected 2017-08-17 | reverse complement strand
TTGTATGGCGGCCTGGCCGCTTGGCTGGTGCTGGGTGAAGCCATGGGCTGGCACCACCTGATGGGCGCTGCGCTGATCTTGCCCGGCATTTATTTGGCGTCTCGGTCTTCGTCTTGAAGCGGCCAAGGGGTTCCGTCCCATGGCGCACAAAAAAGGCCTCCGAAAGGAGGCCTTTGTCGTGTGGGTCCCGCAGGACCCTGGGAATCGGGCTTCAGATGTAATACAAGCGGTCACGCACCAATCGGGCAGCGCGGCGGGTCATCAGGTTTTCCAGATCACGGACTGGACCTTGGGTCTCACTGGCGCGGTCCATGGCCACTTGCAGGTCGCTCATCAAACGCGGGTCGGACTGCGCCATGGACCACAAACGCTCGTCGGCTCGGCTGCGGGCGACATGCGCCGACCAGGCGTCCAAGCCGGTCATCAGGTTTTGGGCTAGGTGGCGCGTCAGGCCACGCAACAAAACAATGGCCAACACGGCCACGGCCCACAGCGCCAGCCAGGCGGCCACCACGTGGGATTCAGCCCAGTTGTCGATCATCTGATCAACACCGACCACCAGTGCAGCCACCCCTGCGGCAAGCATCAGATTCGCCAATGTTTTGCTGGACGTGTTGGAAGCTGCTGGTGCAGCAGAAGTGGAGGGCACAGTGCCCAAAACAGATTTGGTAGTGATGTTCATTTTGCGTTCCCTTGGTTTGGTTTTGTTTTCTTTGGCAACCCAAATTAATAAAACCGCACTTCCAATCATAGGGTTTTTACCAGTGTTCCTCAACTTTATATTCTTAATGGCCTTCATTCATAATGGTGATAGTTAAAGACCGTCCATGCCCAACCCCATCCCGTCCTCTTTTCGCACCCTTGACCTGAACTTGCTGCGGGTGTTTGACGAAGTCATGGCCGAGCGAAGCCTGACCCGGGCCGCGCACAACCTGGCCCTGACCCAACCGGCTGTGAGCAATGCCTTGCGACGGTTGCGCGAGACCTTGGGCGATGAACTGGTGCGCCGCCACGGTCACGGCATGGCACCCACACCCCGGGCGCTGACCCTTTGGCCCAGCGTGCGCGAGGCCCTGCGCCAATTGCAAGCGGCCATCGTGCCCAGCACTTTTGAGCCCCAGCAGGCCAACAGCACTTTTGTGCTGGCCATGGCCGACGCCACCGCCGCCGAACTCATGGGCGGGCTGGCCCGCGAACTGGAGCTGCAGGCCCCGGGTGTGTCCTTGCGTGTGCTGCCCCTGACCACGCGCGACCCGCGCAAATTGCTGAGCGAAGACAGCGCAGACATCGCGCTGGGGTACTTTCCGGCGGTGCTGGCCGACCTGACGGCACGCGCCCAGTCGGGCGAAGCCATTCCTTTTGAACACCAGCGGCTGTATTCGGGCGAGTACGTGTGCGTGATGCGCAAGGGCCACCCGCTGGCCAAGCGGCCCATCAGCTTGGAGGCCTATTGCGCGGCACGGCACTTGTTGGTCAGCTTTTCCGGGCGGGCCTACGGCTTTGTGGATGAAGCGCTGGCCGCCATCGGGCAGCAAAGGCGCATTGTGCTCACGGTGTTGCCGCGCCACTTTGTGCCCACCACCGGCATGGCCCATGAACTGGTGCTGCACGAGCTGCCCTTTGACGTGCCGCCCGTGCAAGTGCACGCCCTGTGGCACCGCAAACGCCATCAAGACAGCCCTCACCAATGGCTGCGCGCCCAACTGCAAGAAGTGGCGCGACAGGCATTTGACAACCCCGTGCCAACCCGCGACAGCCCGACATGAAGATCCAACTCCTTTCCGACCTGCACCTGGAGTCCAACCCCGACTTCATGCCGACCCCGGCTCCGGGTGCTGATGTGCTGGTGCTCGCGGGCGACATTGGCTCTTACCAAGCGGGCTCGGCGCTTGCCAGCGCTGGTGACAGCGACTTTGGCTTGGCGCGGTTTTCGCCGCGGCACGGCTGGCCCACACCCGTGCTGTTTGTGCCCGGCAACCACGAGTACGACGGGCTCGACTTTGACGAAGCCCACACCCGTCTGCGCCAAACCTGCGAGCGGCTGGGCATCACCTGGCTGGAGCGCGAGGTGCTGCAACTGGGGGGTGTGCGTTTTGTGGGCACCACGCTGTGGACGGACTTTGACGCGCTGGGGCCGCTGGCCGGGCAGCCCATCCCCGACCCACTGACCGACAAAATTCCGGCGCACTTCAGCCACCCCAACAGCCAATACACGCGCCAACTCAAAGCCCGCGACAAAGCTTTTCGCGCCGCCAACTATTACCTGCGCAAAACCCTGACCACACGCCAAGGCGAGCCCTGGTTGGCCGAAGGCCTGCGTGAGCAAGCCCTGCAGTGCCAAGACTGGCTGAGCGCTGCGCTGCGCTCACCCTTTGCGGGCCCGACCGTGGTGGTCACGCACTTTGCGCCCAGCTTGGGCAGCGCCGACCCGCGCTACGGCCGGGTGCCGGGCACAGCGGGTTTTTGCAACGCGCTCGACCACTTGCTGCCCCAGGCCCAGTTGTGGCTGCACGGCCATTTGCATTGCCCGAGTGACTACACCCAAAACGGCTGCCGCGTGGTGGCCAACCCGCTGGGGTATGCGCGCAAAAACGAGCAAGTGCTGTTCAAGCCGCAATGTGTACTGGAGGTCCGGGGCACATGAGTCCACAAGGCCCCGACCTGACGGCTTGCGAAACCACTTGATTTCATGACATAGGTCAAGACTTGATGGCCTCGCAAGGCCTACAGTGAAGACTTGTTTGATCCGCAACAGGAGACCCTCATGAAAATCTTATTGGCCGTTGATGGCAGTGAATACACCAAAAAAATGCTGGCCTACTTGACCACGCACGACGAGCTCTTCGGCACCCACAACAACTACACCCTGTTGACGGTGAACCCCCAACTGCCCCCCCGTGCTCGCGCTGCTGTGGGCAAAGAAATGGTCGACACTTACCACCGTGACGAAGCCGAAAAAGTGCTCAGCCCGGTCACCAAGTTTTTGCTGCGCCACGGCATCGACGCCAAGACCGTGGCCAAAGTGGGCCATGCGGGTGAGACCATCTCGAAAACCGCCGACAGCGGCAAGTTTGACTTGGTGGTGATGGGCTCACACGGCCACGGCACCTTGGGCAACCTGGTCATGGGCTCGGTGGCCACCCAGGTGTTGGCGCACTGCAAAGTGCCTGTGCTGCTGGTTCGTTGAACGTGGACGGCCAAGCGACCCACTTGGCCGGGACAAGCGCCCACTGACACCTGTTTTCCATAACTACAGGTAATACCTAGGTCCTTGCAATTTCAATTTCCCTGACCGATTCCTACCCGTATATTCGGGCATTGGCTGCTTTTGCAGCACCACAAGGAGTTATAGGTCATGGACATGGACACCCAGCAGCATCCACCATCAGCGATGTCGGAAAATCTTGAAATTCGTCGCGTGGGGGTTTTTTTAGGCGCTCGAATCACCGGGATCGACCTGACAAAGGCCCTGGACGAAGCCACGGTCGAGGCCCTCAAACTGGCTCACGCCCAGCACGGGGTGCTGGTGTTTCCCAACCAAGTGATTTCCTCAGAAGACCTGCGCCGCTTTGGGCGCTATTTTGGAAGCCTGAGCGTTCATCCTTTTTCCACCAGCAGCGCCGACGCGCCCGAGTTGATCGTCTACGACAACAAGGAGGGCAACCCCCCCGCGCCCACCGACATCTGGCACACCGACGAAACATTTCGTGAGGCGCCGCCCATGGGGACGGCACTGTGCTCAAAGATCATTCCCGAATACGGTGGAAACACCGCTTTTGCCAGCATGTCCGCCGTGTATGAAGGCTTGTCCGATCGCTGGCAGCGCTTTTTGTCCGGTCTAGAAGCCGTCCATGATTTCAAGCCATTTCGCAGCTTGTTTCCCACGGATGCGGACGGTATTGAAAAGTTGCGTCGTTTTGAGGACCGCTATCCAGCCGTCACCCATCCGGTGGTGTCAGTGCACCCCATCACAGGCAAAAAAGTCATTTTCGTCAACCCCCAGTTCACGCTGTACATCAAGGGCATGGCGGAAGATGAAAGCCGCATGATCTTGGACATGCTGTACCGCAAGACTCTGATTCATGAATACCAATACCGGCACTGCTGGGAACCGAACATGGTGGTGTTCTGGGACAACCGCCATGTGCAGCACTCCGCCCTGCACGATTACTATCCACAGCGGCGCCTCATGGAGCGCGTGACCATTGCAGGCACCCGCCCTGTGGGTGCCGATCCGGCCGCCGACCCCACTGATCTGCGACGATATTTGATGCCCCCTTTGTCGCAGTTTCGCCAAGCGGGTACCGCTCAAAAGAGGCAAATCGACCTTTGAGCTTGTTGGTGCTAAAACGCCTTTTGTGATGAAGAAAGCCTATTGTTGGCCATACAAATCAGGAGACTGCCATGTTTCGTTTTTCTCGACGCGCCATTTTTGCTGCACTGGCTTTGAGTGCCTGCACCTCTGTTTTCAGCCAAGCCACTTACCCTGACAAACCCATCCGATTGGTGGTGCCTTATCCACCCGGTGGGTTCACGGATATTTTGGGACGCCAGCTCGCCACCCAACTTCAGACCCGCCTCGGCCAGAACGTCATCGTGGACAACAAAGGCGGTGGCGGCAGCACCATTGGCAGTGCCATGGTGGCGCGTGCACCCGCCGACGGCTACACCTTGCTTTTGGTCGCACCCGATTTGGCCATCAACGAAAGCCTCATGGCGACGCGTCTGAGCTACGACGCCCGCAAAGACTTCAGCCCCGTGATCCGCGCCGCTTGGTCGCCCATGGTGCTGGTCACCCATCCCTCTGTGCCTGCGAAAAATGTGAGTGAGTTTCTCGCTCTGGCCAAAGCCCGACCCGGCAAAATCAACTTTGCCTCGGGCGGCATCGGCACCGGCGCGCATCTGGCGCTGGAACTCTTTAAAACACGCGCCGGCGTGGACCTGACGCATGTGCCCTACAAAGGCAACGGCCCTGCCACATCCGACCTTCTGGGTGGTCAAGTTTCTGCCATGTTTTTGCAATACGCGGTCGCCAAACCCCATGTGGCTGGCGGCAAACTCGTCATGCTGGCCACCCCCAGCGGCAAGCGCTCACAGGCCATACCCGAAGTGCCCACCATTGCCGAAAGTGGTCTGCCCGGTTTTGATGTCGAACCCTGGTTCGGTATCGTGGCACCCTCGGGCACCCCAGCGGCCATCGTCAACCGCCTGAATGCAGAGATCGGGAAAATCATGCAACAAAACGATGTGAAGGACATGCTGGCCAGCGTGGGTGCGGCACCCTCGATTTCTACACCTCAAGAATTTGGCAAATTCATTGACAGCGAAATCAGCCGCTGGGCTGAAGTCGTCAAAACCTCAGGTGCCAAAGCCGACTGAGCATGCTTGCCCACGCCATCGACCTGCACGCCCACTGGGTCCCTCCACAACTGGCCCAGGCCCTGCGCAAACGTCAAGGTCAGGTGCCCCGTCTGGAAGTTCTGGCCGATGGCTCAGAACGCTTGGTCATGCCCATCGGCACCTTGAGCTTCAGCGAAGCTCACACCGACCCCGCCTTGCGGCTTCAACACATGTCGCAAGTTGGCATCGCCCGGCAAATGTTGTCATTGCCTGGCTTATTCGGCATCGACAGTTTGCCTTTTGAAGAGTCCGCACCGCTGGTGCGTGGCTTCAACGAGGCTTGCGCCCAGTTGTGTCAGACCCATGCTGAGCGTTTTTGTGGACTCGCGGCATTGCCCTGGGCCAACATGGATGCTGCGGTGGCGGAACTGCGCCGGGCCCGACTTGAGCTGGGGCTGCTCGGCGCCATTTTGCCGGTGGACGCCTTTCGCAGCGAAGAAACAGCGCAACGGCTCCGGCCCGTGTTTGAAGCGGCCGAAGACCTGGGGGCCCATTTCTTTGTGCACCCCGGGCGCATGCCCGACAGTGGAGCCCTGCCCCAGGCGCCGCCAGACAACGATCTGGCACGCCGCGCGCTGGCTGTTCAGCACGAGGTCGGCGAGGCGATGGTGACGCTTTTGCTGTCCGATGGCCTCAAACCGTGGCAAAACATCACCGTCCAAGTGGCCAATCTGGGCGGCACCTTTCCTGCCGTGGTTGAACGCATGGACCACATGTTGAGCCTGCGCGACCCGACCCGCACCCTGCCCTCGACCCAGGCACGCGCAGTCTGGGTCGACTGCGCCTCGCTGGGGGCCAAGGCGCTGGAACAAGCCGTGTCGGTGTTTGGTGCAGACCGGGTGGTACTGGGCACCGATTGCCCCATTTTTGATACCGCCAGAACCCTTGCAGGCATCCAACAATCGCGACTGTCGGCGGCCGATCAGGCCCTGGTTTTGCATGGCAACGCCGCGGCATTGCTGGCCCGGCTGAGCTGATTGCACTGGGACATGCCCTCTGGGCCCATGTTCACCCGGTTGATTTGCAGGTTATGCTTGTCCGATGCCCTTCAATGACCGCCTCAAAATGCGTCACCTGCGCACCTTGGTGGCCGTTGCCGAACATGGCTCCCTGGTCCGTGCAGCCAAGGCGTTGAGCATTTCGCAACCCGCCGTGACAAAAACACTGGCTGAGCTTGAAGACATTGCAGGCCATCGGCTATGTGAACGCACACCCAAAGGGGTCACCTTGACCGCTGCCGGCCAAATCTTGGTCAAGCACACGGGTTCAGGTTTGCGAGCGATCCAAGATGGGCTGTCCAGTCTTTCGAGCGAAGAAGAGGGCGAGGCGCCAGCCCTCGTCATCGGTGCCTTGCCCAACGTGGGTGCGACGGTCCTGGCACCCGCGCTGGTTCGCTTTGCAGCCGCCGTGCCACGGGCCCGGGTCAGCGTGCGCACCGGCAGCAATGCGCAGCTCATTGCCGCTTTGAAACAAGGGGTTCTGGACATGGTGATTGGACGCCTCGCAGAGCCATCAGACATGCAAGGCTTGAGCTTTGAGCACTTGTACAGCGAGCCTTTGCTGATGGTTGTGCGCCCAGGGCATGGTCTGGCCATGCTCCCCAAAATCGATCCTGCTCTTTTGAACGGCTACCGCTTGGTGCTGCCTGATGCTGGCACGCGTGCGCGAGAAGCCGCTGACCGCTTTTTCATGGCAGTGGGCTCGGGCCTGCCTTTGCGCACCATTGAAACCATCGACCTGTCTTTTGGTCGCAGTTATGTGCTGCACAGCGAGGCGGTATGGTTTGTTCCGCTGGGGGCCATAGAAAACGATTTGCAACAAGGGACCTTGGTGCGCCTGAACATCGACACCAGTGCCACCGAGGGGCCTGTTGGTTTGACCCTTCGCGTTGACCATCCATTGTCCGACTCGATACAAAGGGTTTCCGACGAAATCCGCCGAAGTGCTTCCGAACGGTTTGGTGGATTGGCAAAACCCCTGAAGACCGCGGCCTGATGTCAGCGGGCGTTGAGCCCATCAAAGCAGGTGCTCATCACCAAGTCGAGGATTTGCTCATCGGTGTGTTGCTCACCCATCTTGAGGAACTCGAGCACCGGGTCACAGGCCCGGGCAAACAAGGTGTAGAGCACCGCGACCGCGGGCAGCGCCTTGTTGATCTGGCCTTGGGCCTGAGCCTCTTCGATCCAGCCGCCCAAGGCATCGCTGACTTCCATCAAGCCGTCCATGTAATCCTTGCTGGCCATCAAGGTGGCACGCAGGCTGGAGTTTTGGCTGGGCAATGAGGGCATCAGGCCTTGCAGCTTGAGTGTCATGGTCCAGCGGGTCACGGCCTTGATCTTCTCCAGCGGGGCCAATTGAGGGTCCGTGCTCTGGATCACCTCTTGCGCCCGGCGCATGGCCGTGACCATGGCGGCGCAGGCCAGCTCTTCCTTGCTGGTGAAGTGTTTGTACAGGCTGGCCTTGGCGATGCCCACCTCGGCAGCCACCTCGTCCACCGTCATCGCGTCAAAACCTTTTTCGGCCAACAGGCGGTTGACCGACTGGATGATGGCGGTCTCGCGAGCGGCGAGCATTTGGACTTTGAAGGACTTCTTGGGCGCGGTCACGTTGGTGGTGTTCATAGGGCAATTCTAGCCGTGCAGCCCAAAAAAAGACCGCATGGTTACCCTTGGATACGGCCGGGTCTTTTCAAGACCCTGGAACCACACCGGCCACGCCCTGCTGCACGGTCCAGCGCCCCTGCAGCCCGAGCCGGGCTTCGGGTTGGGCCGGGTGCGGCGTGGTCAAGAATTGCGCATCCAGGCGCTCAGGCCGGATGTCGATCAGGGCGTAGCCCCGCTCGTCCGAGCGGGCGTGGCGGATGTCTGGGTTGTCGCGCTGGATTTGCGCCATGAGCTTGGACGACATGCCCCGGGTGGACACCGAGGTGGTGACCAACTCGCTGGCCACCACGGGCGAGCGCTCATCGCCCGCTTGCACACGCAACTGCGCCGCCACGTTGGCATGGATGTCACCGCCGAGCATGACCACATCGCTCAGTCGCGCATCGGCCACCGTCTGCAAGAGCCGCGCCCGCGCTTGCGGGTAACCGTCCCAGCCGTCGGTAAAAGCGCTGCGCCCCAAGGGCGTCTGCACACCGCTGCTGGCCATCAAGGTCGACTGCGCCAGCAGCTTCCAGCGCCGCTGGGATTGTGTGAGGCCCGCCGTGAGCCATTGTTCTTGGGCCTGACCGAGCATGCTGCGCGCCGGATCGGCCAAGGCATCACAGCCCACGACCACGCGCCCACCCCCGCGCATCAGGTCGGGGCAGGCCTGGTGGTCGCGGTGCTGGCGGCAGTCCAGGGTCCACAAATCGGCCAGCGTGCCCCAAGCCATGCGGTCGTGGATGCGCATCTGGCTGGGCTGCTGCGGATCTGGCCCCAGGCGCAGCGGCATGTGTTCAAAATAAGCCTGGTACGCCGCCGCCCGGCGCTGCAAGAACACCACCGGGTCGGTGAAGTTCTTGTCGAGATCGTTGGCGTAATCGTTCACCACCTCGTGGTCGTCCCAGGTCATGAGCCAAGGGTGTGCCGCATGGCAAGCTTGCAGGTCAGGGTCACTCTTGTAGTGCGCATGGCGAGCGCGGTAGGCGTCCAGCGTGGTGGGCATGCCGCTTTCGTGGGCGCGGATTTTGTATTGTTTGTTGCTGCTTTCGTAGATGTAGTCACCCACAAAGAGCACCAGATCCAGGTCTTGCGTGGCCATGTCGCGGTGCGCCGCGAAGTGGCCTTGCTCGTAATGCTGGCAAGACGCCAGGCCCAGCCGCAGGCGGCGCACAGCCTCGTTCAATGCCGGACTGGTGCGCGTGCGACCCACCGGGCTGACGGCGTGGCCAGAGGTGAAGCGGAACCAGTAATGACGCCCCGGCTGCAGGCCATCGGCCAGCACATGCAGGCTGTGGCCCCGGCGGGCGTCGGTGGTCAAGCGCCACTGGCGCAGGGGTTGGCGCAAGGCCTCGTCGGCAAACAGCTCACACACCACAGGAGCGCCCGATGCCTGGCTGGCGGCATCGGCCTCATCGATGCGCAAACGCGTCCACAGCACCACACTGCCCGGCTGCGGCTGGCCACTGGCGACGCCCAGGCCAAAAGGGTTGACCCGCCAGCGCGGCGGCGCGCTTTGCGCCTGCACGCCGGGCGTGACCCACGGCGCCAATGCGGCAGCCAGCGCCGCCCGGTGCCAATCGCGTCGTGACCAAGTCGGGCTGATGCGGGGGGTGATGGGCATGGCGCGTTGGGTCGTGGACGGTGAAGTTTGGCATGTTAACCGGGCGCATCGGGGGTGACAGGCCGCTTTGGCGGAGGGCGGCACAATGGGCAGCATGAGTGCATCGACCCGCCCCCGCAAAGACAACCTGGACGCCTTGGCTGTGGGCATCTTGTTGGTGTGCTGCATGTTTTGGGGCTTTCAACAGGTGCTGGTCAAAGCCACCGTGGCCGAGTTGCCGCCCGTGTTTGTGTCGGCCGTGCGGGGCCTGGGTGCCACGCTGCTGCTGTGGCTGTGGTGCCAATGGCGGGGCGTCAAGCTGTTTGAGCGCGACGGCAGCTTGTGGGCCGGTTTGCTGGTGGGTTGTTTGTTTGCCGCAGAATTTGCCTTCATCTACATCGGGCTGCAACACACCACCGCCTCGCGGCTCACCGTCTTTTTGTACACCTCGCCCTTTTGGGTGGCGGCCTTGCTGCCCGTTTTCATCCGAACCGAACGCCTCAAACCCCTGCAGTGGGTGGGCATGGCCTGCGCTTTTGCGGCCGTGGTGTTTGCCCTGCGCGAAGGCTTTGGCGGCGGCGGCGCCACGGGCGACCTGATGGGCCTGGCCGCCGGCGCCTTGTGGGGCCTGACCACGGTGGCCATCCGCGCTTACAACTTGACGCGCATCTCGGCTGAAAAGCTGCTTTTTTACCAATTGGCCATCAGCACCGTGGTGTTGGTGGGCATCTCACACGGCATGGGCGAGCCTTGGGGTGGCCGCTGGAGCGGCTTTGCCATCGGCTCGGTGGCCCTGCAAACCGTGGTCGGCGCATTCGCCAGCTACCTGGCCTGGATGTGGATGCTGGGCCACTACCCCGCCACCAAAATCTCGGCCTTTGTCTTCCTCACGCCGCTGTTTGCCTTGCTGTTTGGCATGCTCTGGCTGGGCGAGGCCGTGACCCTGACTTTGGTGCTGTCCCTGGCCCTGGTGGCCGTGGGCATTGTGCTGGTCAACCGACGATGAACACACGCCAAAACCCTTGAACATTTTGCTTTTTGAAAGAACCCCATGAGCTACCAAGCCCTGCAAATTGAAAAAGACGACGCGGGTTACCGCTGCACCCTGAAGACACTGGAAGACAGCGCCTTGCCCGAAGGCGATGTGACGGTGCAGGTGGACTACTCCACGATCAACTACAAGGATGGCCTGGCCATCACCGGCAAATCGCCTGTGGTGCGCAAGTTCCCACTCACGCCAGGCATCGACCTGTCAGGTACCGTGACCGAGAGCCAGCACCCGCTGTTCAAGGCAGGCGACCAAGTCGTGCTCAACGGCTGGGGTGTGGGCGAGAGCCACAGCGGCGGCCTGGCACAAAAGGCGCGTCTGAAGGGCGACTGGTTGGTGAAACTGCCTGCCGCTTTCACCCCCCGCCAAGCCATGGCCGTTGGCACTGCGGGCTACACCGCCATGCTGTGCGTGATGGCACTGCAAAAGCACGGCGTCACACCCGACAAGGGCGACATTTTGGTCACCGGTGCTGGCGGCGGCGTGGGCAGCGTGGCGATTGCGCTGCTGGCCAAGCTGGGTTACCGCGTGGTGGCCAGCACCGGCCGCCTGCAAGAAACCGATTACCTGCGCCAGCTGGGTGCGGCCGACGTGATGGACCGGGCTGAACTGTCAGCCCCCGGCAAGCCGCTGGCCAAAGAGCGCTGGGCCGGCGTGGTGGACACCGTGGGCAGCCACACCCTGGCCAATGCCTGCGCCAGCACGAAGTACGGCGGCGTGATCACCGCCTGCGGCCTGGCCCAGGGCATGGACTTCCCGTCCAGCGTGGCGCCTTTCATCTTGCGCGGCGTGACGCTGGCAGGCATCGACAGCGTGATGGCCCCGCGTGCCGTGCGCGAAGCGGCCTGGGCGCGTTTGGCCCAAGACCTGGACACCGCGCAGCTCGAGCGCATGACCCGCGAGGTCAGCCTGGCCGACGCCGTTGGTCTGGGCGCCGAGATTTTGGCGGGGCAGGTGCGGGGGCGGGTGGTGGTGAACGTCAACGCTTGATGAGCCAGCAGGCTCGCTGACAAGTCACCGATAATCACCCTTCAGATTTCCATCGGCCCGCCAAACAGCGGGCCTTCTTTTGCGGAGCAACCCATGAGCACTTTCCAAACCATCGGCGCACGCGCCATCGGCCTGGCCACCATTGCCGCTGACGGCACCGTGCTGGACACCTGGTGCCCGGCCCCCGAGCTGGCCAGCGACGTGGCCGCCAGCGGCACCACCCTGGTGACGGCCGCCGAGGCATCTGCCGCCTTGAACGCCGAAGTGGCTCTGAGCGCCTGCGGCGTGCGCAACACCACCGTGGTGGCTGTGCGCACCGAGATCAAGAGCTTGGCCGATGCACCCGCCGACACGCACGACGCCTACCTGCGCCTGCACCTGCTGAGCCACCGCTTGGTTCAGCCGCACGGCGCGAACGTGGCTGGCATTTTTGGCTTGCTGGCCAACGTGGCCTGGACCAACTTTGGCCCTTGCGCCCTGGCCGATGTGCC
>JACCDG010483628.1_pt1 | contig 12174 bp, 8 predicted proteins | sample 7442471 | NCBI WGS metagenome assembly JACCDG01 (sample SAMN15323444, study PRJNA562643) | freshwater metagenome | isolation source: river surface water | place: USA:Blue River Watershed | collected 2017-08-17 | reverse complement strand
TTCTCTCTCCCCCTTTTCCAGCAATAATTTATAGTGTTCGATAAACCCAAGACACCATTTGTTTTTTTTCAGGCGCAAAGAAAGGGTAACAATATTTTTGTAGTCCCAGGCCGATAATTGTCCTTTGTCGTTAAAGAGTATTTTCTTGTTTAATAGCTTTTCATAAAGCTGAAATAGTTTTCCGGCATACTCCAGATTACCACTGTTTAATTTTTTGATGCAGTAGTTTTGTGCGAAATCATAATACGTACGCAGCTCACGTAGTGTCAGGTGTTGTTCCGATTTTTCGAGTGTTTGCAGCAATGCCGAAAACCACTGTTCATTTTCGGGTTGCATCAGACTGTAATAAATTTCATAATATAATTTTATGCCCGGCACGGCAAACAGTTTTTCACTGTGCTTCTCAACGTAGGTCAGTAGCTCTTCGCGCAGTGGGTAGCTATATTCGGCGGCTACAATGTTTCCGCGATTCTGCATTTCGCACCATGTTTTCAGTTTCTGAAAAATGTACCAGTGGTCAATTGCATCCGATTTTAACTGTATGGCATCATTGCCGGTGCGCTGCTCGCTGAGGCTGAAAAAAGTGTCGCGCTCCTGCAGGTAATTTACCTGTAGCATTAATTGTTCGCCGGTATCGCCCGAACCGGGTTTGCGTATTGCCAGTTCCAGTTTATCAATACTATCCTTATACAGTTTTACATCCTTGTAGCGCAGGTAATTGAGCAATAATAACTGCCCTTGCTCTGGTTTATAAGTAAGCTGTTCGCAGGCTATAAATTCTTCAATGGCTTCGCAAAGGTACTTCATCTGGTTGCTCAATAATTGTAAACGAAACACCTGCCCCGGGAATAATTGCTTAAAAGCCTGTTCTTTGGTAATGCAGGTATCATTTGTAAAAGGATAGTGCCGGCAGAGTATCGAAAATAATTGGCGGGTGTGCGGAAAAACCTTATGATAGGGCGAGGAAATGAAAAGCTGGAGCCGGTTTAGCTCGGGTTTACTGAAATTCTTCAAATAAGCGATAAGCCGTGTTCCTTTCATGAGTCCATAAATATATTTATACTACCTTTAAATTATATATGATTGAACGAATTTCTTTAAAAAAGTAGTCCATAATATAAATTTTTTGTGATTTTTCCTAAACAAGACCTGCTATACTTTTGTATTATAAATAAATCTCTTTATGAAAAAGATTAAGACATTACAAAAAGCAGCCCTACTGATACTGCTTTTTGCGCTGGGGCAAAACGTAGAAGCCCAGAACTGGACAAAGAAGATTAGCGGGCACTTTACAAGTGCTACGCTATCTAATGGCTCTCTATATGCCTTGCTCCGGGCAGCCCCGGCAATAAATAAGCATTATGTGGCTAAAATAGATACAGCCACCTGGCAGAGCCAGTTACTTGATTCGGCAGCAGGTTTTGCATACAGCACGAGTATTGTACCCAAAATACAATTCATAGGAAATGCCGGTTGGTATAGCATGAATAACGGATTGCGAAAAACAACTGATGGTGGCATAACCTGGAGCCCTTCCGGATTGCCTTATCCCCCAAGCAGTTTTCATTTCTGCGACGCCTTAAACGGATTTGCAAGCTGTATGCCCGGCCCCAATGTTGGGCCATGGAAAGTTTATAAAACCACCGATGGAGGAAATAACTGGACCGAAATAACGGCCAACACAGGAGCAGTTGGTGCGGAAGGTAGAAATATCTATGCTTACGATGCACAGCACGTTTATCTTATTGCTCAATATACTGTTCCGGCCAGCCCGAACATATCACAGTTTTTATTTAGCTCGCAGGATGGTGGATTAAGCTGGACTAAGCAAGCTTTGCTGGAGGCAGTATATAATAATGATTATGAAACAGCAGATTTCTATTTTACCTCGGCCACAAACGGGATCATCAGTACCACAAAGAATGTTTATACTACTACAGATGGCGGAAGTACAGTAACTCCGCTCAATCTGTACGACACCAATTTGGTCAAAGCTCCTAATGCTGCTTATTTCGACAGTACGGCGGCCATTACCCACCTGGGCTACGACACCCTTATGATAAAAGGTGGCGATGGTTTAATGCATACCAGTACAACGCCCGGTATCTGGTATAAAACCTATATTAACGACAATGCGCATAGTATAAGTATGCCACGCCGTGTTTCAGATTTATTGGCACTTCATAAAAACCTTTTGGTAGCCTGTGCCCCCGAAGGAATTTATGTATTAAAGAGCACATACCAAAATAACTGCCCGACAGGTGTTGAAATAAATAATCATTTAAACTGCCTTTTTTCCAGTAATGTTTCTTTTTATCAGGATTCATATGCTTCTGCGCGGCTTTTGGGTAGCCTGAATGCCAATTATACCTATACCTGGACGTTTAACGGAACCGCTGTTAACCCTACAAGCTTACTGGATACACTGGCTTTATATAAACCATTAAGCAATGGTAGTTTTACTGTTACTGTAAATGCCCAGGGTAATGGTTGTCCGAATTACAACGATACGAAAACGTTTACAAATGCACAGGCTTATCAACCCTTGCCTTCCAACCTTCCGGGTACAATATTATGTTTGGGCACACCGGTAATTTTAGACATGGGTGCCGGAGCCGATTCTTATTTGTGGGCAATACTTAATACGACGGGTCTAAATAATCCATTCACCTATATTCCTGTTGCGCCTGGTACAATTCAGGCTTATGGGCAGGCCACAGTTAATGGCTGTGTATATCAGAACACCTTAGTTGTTACAGTTACTTCACCCCCCAATGTATTTATTGATCCAACTCCCGCCTGTCCTAAAAACATGCTGGATAGCATGAAGCTTAAAGCAATAATTCAGGGAGGTTTGGCACCATATCAATATGCCTGGTGTAATGGTACTTTAACCTATCCTAATGCAGAATTAAAAGGGCTTACCGCCGATCTCGCCTTTAAAACATATACCCTTACTATTATAGATGCCAATGGGTGTTTGGGAGAAGATATTCTGTCTTTAAACACTTTTTGCGACAGTATATGGCCGGGCGATGCCAACAACGATTTGATAGCCAATAATTATGATATACTTGATATAGGGCTTAATTATGCTTATACCGGCCCGGTTCGTGTTGACAATCAAATAGACTGGACGCCCAAATATGCCGATAACTTTACAGGGAATCCGGTGAATTTCAAAATAAACGGTTATAATATAAAGCACGACGATTGTGATGGGAATGGTGTAATTAATGCAGAGGATACCCTGGCAGTGCTCCAAAATTACAATGCCGTGCATCCGGTCTACAAACAATTGCAGGTCTTGCAGAATGGTGTTCCGCTTAGCATTCAGTTTGTGCAGAGTAATCCCACCAATGGCTCCGTAGTAAAAGCAAAAGTGTTATTGGGAAGTAGCAGTATACCAGCAGCTAATATATACGGTGTGGCTTTCTCTGTAAGCATAGATACGACTATGATAGTGACCGGCACAGTAAGTTGCCGTACCAATAACAGTTGGATGAAAAGCGGGGATCCTTCGTTCCTGCACCTGAAAAAAGAATTGTACAACAACGAACGGGTGGATGTGGCCTTGTGTCGTTCTACACGTACAAACATTAGCGGTGGCGGTGAAATTGCAGAACTGGAAATGATTATGAAAGATGATATTACCGGAAAACAGGCCAATACCATTCAAAAACCGCTGCTGCTGAACCTGAGTCGTATTCTGCTTATCAATGCCAATGGCGATACCATTGCCGTAAGTGCAACCGGCGATACCATTGCAGTAACTCAGGAAATTGGAATCGGGGAATCTGTGAGCAATAAGTTGATTAAGATTTATCCAAATCCGGTAAAAGATAATTTGTATTTACAAATGCCCAATGCCCTGGTGAACCAAATTAGTATTATTGCTGCCGATGGCCGCGTGGTACAGGAAGAAAGGCTTAATAACACGCATGCGGCTTATGCCAGAATAAATGTGAGCGCTTTACCCGCCGGCGTATACCTGATTAAAGTGACAAGTGACGGAGCCGTATGCTGGAAACGAATTGTGAAGGCAGATTAGGACTTTATTCCGGCTTGTGTTTGTAGTGAAAACAAAACGAGGCTGTTTTTTTGATAGCCTCGTTTTTATTTGTTGATAAGCTTCGTATACTTTACACTGTTGCATTGGTAAATGCTTACGGATATAAGTTTGAGCCAATCGACTGAAAGAAGAATTGGCCTAATACTTAGGGTTTGCTGAAAAAGTAAAACGAATTTCTTCATCTTTCTCCCTTCTTTTTCCCTGCTGAGTGCAGATGTGCAGTGTACATTTGAGCCTGGTAGAAGATGTAGTGCATTACGTGCAGGGTTTTTAGCTACTCACCTTAAAATTTCTTGCATTTGTTCGTGTAAATTTTAGCAAAACAGATTGGTAACAAAGAGATGAAGAGTTTTTCAGTAGACCCTACATGTTTCCAGTCGGAACTACCCATAAGTTTTTCATTTACCGGAAAAGACCTCCATTATTTTTTTAATCTCAGCAGCACCTCTATCCAAATTTGAAAGGAAAAGTTTCCAGGTTTTAGCGGATGTCTGAATATACAGGTAATGTAGTTCATGTTCCCCGTTGCTCTCAATCTCCACTTTCCAGCCTTTTATATCTTTCCAGGGTATATAACCAGAATTCTTTACGAGATTAATACTTATACCCGCTTTATCCATTACAATACCTGCGTTTTTCAACTGAAGGGGTTTCCATATCCAGCTATAAAATATCCAACCCCATAATGCCCAAATGCCGCTCATCACAAGGCAAAACTCAGTATCAGCCTTTAAGTTTAAACCATAAATACAATACAAATTCAGTACGGCAGTTCCAATAACCGCCAGAACCATCAGAACAATCAGCCTTTTTTTATTCAGCTTAATTTCCACCCTTTCCATAAAAAATCTAATTGCAAAAGAGCTTTGCAGACTTTTTAGTCCTGCTTTTGTTAGTAAGCAGGACGTATGTAGTAAATCCTATAGAATTTAGGCTTCTACCTGCTTCTGCATCCGTTTACGTTCGTTTTCGTCGAGTAATATTTTGCGCAAACGTATAGAGGCCGGAGTAATTTCTACGTATTCGTCGTTTTGAATGTACTCCATTGCTTCCTCCAGACTGAAATTAATCTTCGGAGCGATACGCATTTTGTCGTCGCTTCCGCTGGCGCGCATATTGGTAAGTTTTTTCTCCTGACAAATATTAATAACAAGGTCGTCCGGACGAATATGTTCGCCAATGACCATGCCGGTGTATATTTCTTCGCCCGGATCTACAAAAAACTTACCCCTGTCTTGTAATTTGTCAATAGAATAAGCCACAGCAGTGCCTTTTTCTTTACTGATAAGAACACCGGCAATACGTTGTGATATAGCACCTTTCCAGGGCTCGTAGGCTTTAAAGCGATGTGCCATTATGGCCTCGCCGGCAGTGGCTGTAAGTATATTGTTACGCAAACCAATTAAACCACGCGAAGGAATTTCAAACTCCAGGTGTATCAGGTCGCCTTTGGGTTGCATTACCAGCAGGTCACCTTTTTTCTGACTTACCAGTTCAATTACCTTTCCGGAGGTAGCTTCAGGCGTATCGATGGTCAGCACCTCTATCGGCTCACACTTCACGCCATCCACTTCTTTTATAATTACCTGAGGTTGTCCTACCTGCATCTCATAGCCCTCACGGCGCATGGTTTCTATCAGCACCGACAGGTGAAGAATACCACGCCCGTAAACCAAGTAAGAATCGGGAGAGCCGGTTTCCTCTACACGCAGTGCCAGGTTTTTTTCCAGTTCTTTAAACAACCTATCGCGCAAGTGTCGCGAAGTTACATACTTACCTTCCTTGCCAAAAAATGGTGAATTGTTAATGGTAAAGAGCATGTTCATGGTAGGCTCATCAATGGCGATGAGTGGAAGCCCTTCCGGGTTTTCAAAATCTGCTACGGTATCGCCAATTTCAAACCCTTCAATACCTGTAAAAGCACAAATATCCCCTGCTTTTACCTCCGGCGTTTTAACCTTACCCAAACCATCAAACACAAACAATTCTTTTACCCGCGATTTCACAATACTGCCATCGCGTTTAACCACGGATACCGGCATGTTTTCCTTAATGGCTCCGCGATAAACACGCCCCACTGCAATACGGCCAATGAAGCTCGAATAATCCAGCGAGGTAATTTGCAATTGCAGGGTACCTTCGCGTTGTGGTGCTGCGGGTATGTTTTCCAGAATGCAATCGAGAAGGGGTGTAATATCCTGGGTTGGGGTTTTCCAGTCGGTACTCATCCAGCCCTGTTTCGACGAGCCATATACAGTAGGGAAGTTCAACTGCTCTTCGGTGGCATTCAGGTTAAAGAATAACTCAAACACCATTTCATGCACCTCTTCCGGAGTACAATTAGGCTTATCTACCTTGTTTACGACCAGAATAGCTTTTTTACCCTGAGAAATGGCTTTTTGTGTAACAAAACGAGTTTGTGGCATAGGCCCTTCAAAGGCATCTACCAACAATAATACGCCATCAGCCATATTCAGTACACGCTCTACCTCGCCACCAAAATCGGCGTGACCGGGGGTGTCAATAATATTGATTTTAGTTCCTTTATAGGTAACCGAAACGTTTTTAGCCAGAATAGTAATGCCGCGTTCCCGCTCCAAATCATTATTATCCAGTATCAACTCCCCTGTTTCCTGATTTTCACGGAATAACTTACACGTATGCAGAATCTTATCTACCAGTGTGGTTTTACCGTGGTCAACGTGCGCAATAATGGCAATGTTACGAATATCCGACATGAATCCTTTTTTTAAGGCCGCAAAGATACAAAATCATTCGCGAACGGCCATAAAAAGCGGCAGCCTGAAAGCTATAAAGTGTTGGTAAGCCTGTTTAGTGGTCTTTCCCGGGAGTTTCACTATCCCGGTTTTTATTTTTTATGCGTTGTTTGCGGTAGATATAAATGGCCAGCATAAGGGTAGCGCTAAATACCAGAAGGCCCAGCATACCATAAATAAAACCGGTATTGCTGCGGAGTACGATCAGAAACACTATGGCCACTAGCAGTACTGTAGCTACTTCGTTCCATATACGGAGTCGCATAGAACTGTACCGGATAACATTCTGTTGCAGTTGTTTAAATATTACCTGGCATTGCACGTGATAAAGTACCAGCCCGGCCACAAAACAAAGTTTCAGTATAAAATAGGCCTGACCCAGAAAGGCAGGGTTTTTAATGAGCAGCCAGGGACCAAAAATGAGCGTAAGTATCATAGAGGGCCAGGTTATGCCATACCACAGGCGTTTTTCCATTATTTTATACTGATTCTGCAAAATACTCCTTTCCGGTTCTGGTTTTTCTGCTGCTTCTGTGTGGTATATAAATAACCGGACAATATAAAATAGCCCGGCAAACCAGGTAACAATGAAAATAATGTGTAAAGCCTTGATGTAGTTATAGTCCATGAACTGTTTTTTACAAAAGTAAGGAAGAGCCACAAGATAATAGATATTAGGCACAAGATAATAGATATTAGGCACAAGATAATAGATGTCAGACACAGGAGAGGATATGAGCTATAAGTTTTAAACATAAGGCCGGTGCGAAGGTGTTGTGGAAAGCGTGAACGGGAAATAGCTGAAAAGATGACAAACCGTAAGCTCCATATCACAGATAAGCAACGTTCAATTGGCAATCCTTATTTGTGAGAGTTAAGTGCAATAAGTAAATTTAGACCATGTTATTTTCGAATAAACTTTACCTGCTTGCCTTTATACTCATTTTTTCTTCGGCCAGGGCTCAGAAAGAAGAACGGCATTTTCGGGCGGTATTTAGTGCCGGTGTAGTGGGCAGTCAGGTAGATGGTGATACTTACGGAGGTTATAATAAGGCAGGATTAATGGCCGGAGTATTTGTAAACCGCCCAATAAGTGAAAAGATTGAATTGGAACTGGGGCTGAGTTATATTCAGAAGGGTGCCCGCAAAAATGCCAATCCGGCCAAAGGAGATTACAATTCTTACCTGCTTCGGTTGAATTATGTTGAAATACCTGTTATAGTAAAATATACATACAAAAAGTTTAAACCGGAGATCGGAATAGCTTATGCCCGTTTGTTTAAATACAGCGAACAAAACTCAGCAGTGGGTTATTACAACAACAATAATTTACTTAACCGCGACATCTCTTATTACTGGGGCTGTGGTTTTGTTTTGTCGGAAAACCTGCTGGCAAAATTCCAGTATGGTTATTCCATGGTTCCAATCAGGCCTTACAATGCACAGGGTGTATACCTTGGTACCTTCTGGACCCGAATATTTAATAAAGGATTATACAATCACCTTATTGCTCTGAGTTTAAATTACACACTTAATCCTGCTAAAAGCGAATAAATTGAAATTAGTAGTAGCCATAACCGGAGCCAGTGGAGCCATTTATGCCAAAGTGTTGCTGGATAAACTAAAAGGCCTTTCAGCGCAGGTAGAAGAAGTAGGCCTGGTTATGAGCGATAATGCCCGGGACGTTTGGAAATACGAGTTAGGTAATGAAGCTTACAAGGACTATGAATTTAATCTCTACGAAAAGAACAATTTTTTTGCCCCTTTTGCTTCAGGTTCTTCCAGTTTTAAAACAATGATCATTTGCCCTTGCAGTATGGGCACCCTGGCTCGCATAGCATCGGGCATCAGCAACGATTTAACTACCCGTGCGGCAGATGTTATGCTGAAAGAAAGAAGAAAACTGATATTGGTAACCCGCGATACACCCTTAAGCCTGATTCATATTAACAATATGAAAGCCGTTACGGAAGCCGGAGCTATCGTTTGTCCGGCTTCACCGGGTTTTTACAGCAAACCGGAGAGTTTTGAACAATTGGCAGCAACAGTTATCGATCGGGTAATTGACCTGGCCGGAATACCCCAGCACACCTACCGTTGGAACGAAAAATGATCTAAAAGCCATTTTACGGGATACCAGGGATTATAATGATAGATGCTGAAGTACCAATATGAGTAGGCCAGTCAGATGAAAGAAGAACGAATCTGATACTGGCTCATCTCTTGCTTTTTTTGGCCTTAATATTATTTTTGAGAGACGGAAGCAAATATGACGAAGTATTTCAGTATGGCAAATTCTTTTTTTTCAACATAATACCGTTTGCATTAATATAATGGTCCAATTCCGTTTCACTACATTGCACCATAACATTAATAGCAACGGCATTTACCACTGTAAATATTTTGTTTGGATTGGACTAAATAAAATATAACATTGGTATAATCAGTTTGAATTGTCACTTATTCTCCGGTTCCTTATTAGAATGAATAAGTGTAGAATAGGTTGTAGGGTGAAACAGGGAGGATAAATGTGAAAATAGCAGGGACATAAATGTGAACGTGTTTTTCGTAATCACGGGAACCTGGCCTCAGACCACTTCACTTTTAAAATTCTTTTCGACGGCGTAATTTAAAATATCGACGAAATTGCCTGCAATATCCGGTTCCGGAACACCGGCCATTACTTCGCGAACCTTCGTGCTGTTGTATTGGTGGGTGTGGGTATTCAGGTAGGGGCTGAATTGTAATCCCGCAGTTTTGTAATACATTTTTTCAGCAAGAGAAAGTTGTTCTGGTATGGTGCTTACCCATTCAAAATTTCTGATGCCAACACTGTTTAACATTGTCGGGATAAGGAAGGTGTTCTCTAAATTACGGCTGTGAATAAGGTTTAACTCGCTGATGGATGAGTTAAAGAATGCTTTTACTGTGGCTCCGGCAACATAATCGGAAGAAATGATGTTAAGACCGCTGTTGGGATTAGCTACAATACGAATGCCGTCGCAATTAATACCATTGGCTTTGAGTGAAGCAAAGAAACCCGTCCAGGCATAGAACACATTAAATTTTGGGGTGTAATAATAAGGTTGACGCATCAATCTGCCACTTACAATGCCCGAGCGCAGTACTTGCCATTTTATCCCACGTTCTTCGCAAATTTGTTTCACCCGTTTTTCCGCCATCAATTTGAAGCGTTCATAATAATTTCGGTTGGTATTTACGGGCAGGTTAAAATATTCGTTAGGGATTAGCCCCTGCTGGTGTCCGCAGGAAAAAGCGGTACTCATAAAGCTGTACTGTTTCAGACGGGGCAGTAGTGCGTTCAGTAATTGCAGGGTTGGCAGATAGCTGTCGCGGTAAATTTCTTCTTCGGTAAGAGCCAGTGGGGAGAGATTAGTGGTGGAGGCCAGATGCAAGGCATAGACTTCGTTTATATTATTCCCGCTCAGAAATGCTAACAGGCTTTTGTAACAACCATCTTTGTCGCTGGTAGTGTCAACAATAGAAATATACGAAGCCAGTGTTTGTTCATTTACACCCAGTTCTTCTGCTGTTTTTTGGAGTATCTGCTTTACCCGCTCAGCGGCTGACCCTTGCCGGGTACTTCGTGCGGTACAAATAATGCGCTCAATTTGTTCGCCATTTTTTTTGCGAAGGATAAGTTCGGCCAGCACTTCGCGGCCAATAATTCCGGTTACTCCGGTAAGTACAATGTTCATTTTTTTGAAGTTAAAAATTAGAAGAGATAAGTAAAAAATAAGGTCCACAAAAACCATCCATCCCCTCTGTGGAACTCCTGTTTTTTCTATTATAAAAAGACAAAAATTGCAGTGAATACTTTGTCTTAAATCCAAAATGCTTAAATTTTCAGTTGGCAATCAACAATTCCCGATACCGGTTAAAAACAGCTTCACTTGTTGCAGGTATTCCATTCTTGTGCCACCCCCTTTTTTCAGCAAAAGCCTGCCAGCACAGTTTTAACAGGCGCAATTTAGCAGGGAAAAAGTAAAAAAAGAACCCCATACGTATAACGTAGGCTAGCCATCCCTTGAAAGCCATCCCGTACAACTCCAGTGCTCCCTGTCCGGTTCCAAAGGCCGCCGCCTGTCCCATACCCGGGAAGATGAAACGATTGGGTTGTTTACCATTCAGGCTGCGTTTAATGTTTTTACCGATACGGCTGCCCTGCATAATGGCCCATAGAGCGTTGGGTGGGCATTGTCCTTTCCTGTACGGACGTTTTACCTGAGCGATGTCTCCGCCGCACCAGATGTTTTTATGCCCTTCAGCGTTCAGGTAGCTATCTGTAGCTATTTTCCCACTGCTGTCGAGGCAGAGGTGTTTTAACCCCTGTAATGCCACAGGCTTTTGTCCGGTGGCACTTAATACCAGTTGCGATTGAAGAAATGTGCCGTCGGATAGCCGTATTCCCTCTCCGTTACTTTCAATAACCGTACAATTCTGAAAGAGTTTAATGTTCTTTTTACCGATGAGCTTAAGGGTATAGCGCACCAAGCTCGGCTGACTTTCCTGCCATTCTTTTAAAATGCTGCTGTGAGAACTTACAATGCAAATATTGGCAACATTCGTATAGTGGTTGCTAATATAATCACTCAGATTGGTGGCTATTTCTACTCCTGTAAAACCACTGCCAAGCACCACAATGTTTTGTTTTTCACCCTGAGGCTGCTCATTTAGCCTGCGTTTATATTCTTCCAGCACCATGTTTAGTTCACGTTTGAAATTATACAGCCCTTTGGGCTTTTTAATGTAACAAACATTTTCCTGTACCCGTTCGTTTTCCTGTTCTACGGTTCCGCAACCTACCACCAGGTGATCGTATTTTATTTCCCTGCTCTGACCATCAGTTGCAATGTATTTTACTGTTTTCATAAATGGTGCCACTCCGGTAGCGCTGCCATAAATGAAACGTGCTTCAGGTATTAATGTTTTAAGAGGGGTACAAATAGCCGCCTCAGGAATAATACCTGCAATAACGTCGCCGGTGAAACCATGGAAATAATGTTGTTTGCGATCGCAGAGTACAATAAGCTCCAATTCATTGTTTCTGATCTTTTTCAGCATGGATCCTCTGCTGAGCTGTTTGTAGGCCCATATTGTGGTGTAACCTCCTCCGATAAATAATACTGTTGTTTTCATATGTATTTTGTTGTTGTTTTTAGTCAATAGTTTATTTTCTTGTTTTTAAACAGGTTAAGAGATTGTAAATTTTCATATTCGTGCTTCTGCTTGGTATTACTACGTTTGCTTTGCTACAAGTGTTTGTGCTTAACCTATTATCAGCTCAATTTCATGTACAGGCTT
>JACCDG011359937.1_pt1 | contig 12175 bp, 14 predicted proteins | sample 7442471 | NCBI WGS metagenome assembly JACCDG01 (sample SAMN15323444, study PRJNA562643) | freshwater metagenome | isolation source: river surface water | place: USA:Blue River Watershed | collected 2017-08-17 | reverse complement strand
CGCCGGCGCTGGGGGTCTCGAATGAGGCCGTCTCTGGGGAGAGAAGCGCGGGCCGGGCGGGGGACGATCCAGACAAGGAGAACGAAGCAAACCAACCAACAAACCAACATCGGAGGCAAGACGATGAACAAAGACCAAACGAAGAAACTCGAATTAGCGCAGGCTGCTTTTGCGGCTGCGCTGCGAACGGACCTGAGCTTGATGGTGCAACCGCGACCGATTACCGTGCAGCTAAGAGTATGGCCGGAACTGGTCGATTACCTGCACGATCACAATAAGCGAAACCGGAAGGTGAAGCCGACTCATGTGGAGCATTTGGCGGAGCTGATGCGGGATGGTAAATGGTATGTGACCGGACAGGGTTTTTCGGTGGATCAGCAGGGGGAAACAATCGATTCGGGACATCGAACGGCAGCGATGATCCAGGCTGGTTATCCCGAGCTGGAGATTGTGTTGACTTTGGGTGTGGATCGAGCGGCGCTGCCTTATATCGATTCGCACGCGAAACGGTCTGCAGCCGACGCGCTGACTTTGATGCTGGAGCAGAGTGTGCAGAATTGGGCGGCGGCCGCGGCACGCCTGATGGTGATGCTGGAGAGGGATGGCACCATTGGAGGGGTGTCGTGGAAGCCGGGACCTGAGGCGATGGCGTTTGCGATGACTTCCATGGCTGAGGCATTCAGGGAATTCACGTCTTTGTATCGGGTCGAAAGCAGGTCATGGGCGGCGAGTCGGGTGGCGGCCTGGATGGTTTATGCGGCGATTGATCTGGATTTTGCGAAGCGATTTGCTTTGCAGGTTCAGGAGGGTGCGGGCCTGCAGAAAAACTCGTGTGCGCTGCGACTGCGTAATGCGATTTTGGCGGCGAAGGCAGGCGCGGGAGGCGGGGGTGGCCAAAGAGCGTTGTTTTTTGAGACGCTGACGTTGATGCGTCATGCCCGGCTGGGTAATGAGACATTGGAGAAGCTCTATGTGGCAGGTGAGATGACGGGTGAGGAGCGTAAAGCGTGCAGCAAGTGGAAAGGGGGAGCGGCATGAGTGCTCAAGCAGCGACGAAAGGGACGGAAGATCTGAAGAGCACGCTGGTGCTGGATCTCTGCCAGGGCATTTTGGAGACGCCGTGTTTTGATGCGGCGTGCCCGCCGAGCTATGAGCAGCTGCGGGTGGCTTTTGAGGAGCTGCATGATGTGGCGACGACGCTGGCGAGGCATCTGGTTGTCTCCCTGTCTGATGGTCTCACGGTCTCTGAGTCTCCGACCGAAGGGAGGGCCGCGGCATGAGCGCGATTCTTCCAGGTGAGATCACAAAGCCGTGCAAGCATGGCTTTGTGCTGGACATGCAGGACGGGGAGCGCCGGGTGCATGTGCGGGTGTTTGAGTTTGAGACGCAGCAGATGGCGGGATGCGCGGAGGGCGTGACCTGTGAGATGCCGGTGAGCATTGATGAGGGGCACGCGATTGCGCGGCTGCGGCAGGCGATGGAGCTGATGCGTGAGCAGGTGCTGGCGGCGTCGCGGGCCGGGGACACGCTGAAGCGTGAACAACATACGGGGGAAGGAGAGCCACGGGCATGAGCATTCGCATTCAAGAGGAGGCGCGGCTGGAGACGTGGCAGCAGGCGTGGAATGGCGTGCATTGGTGGGACATGCCGGGGGATGACTCGGACCACCAGAAGCTGAATTTTGCGCTGTGGCGTCGCGGCTTGAAGGAGTATGAGCCGGATGACAAGGGTGGCTTTCGTGAGATTTGCCCGGCGTTTGGGAGGATCGCGAGCATTCAGCCGAGCGCGGCGTATCGGTCCTCGCAGATCGATGTGGAGCGTCGCGCGGAGGTGCTGGCTACGCTGCGGAAGCGTGTGAATGCGCTGGTGGCACAGGGCTGGAACAAGTCGGCGATGGCGACGTGGATGGGGTGGAGTCGCTCGCAGATGAGCAAGGTGACGAAGGAGCTGAAGAGCGTGGGTGAGGGATCGCTGAAAAAGCTGCGGAATATGGTGGTGCATTTTGAGATGCAGCCGGTGCCGGTGAAGCCGGTGAAGGTGGACAAACGTCGGATCAAGGTGGTGCCGGAAGGGTGCATCGCTTTCAAAGAGTGGCTGACCATCGAAGCGCGGCGGCAGGGGATGACGCCGGTGGCGCTGAGGGCGCGGATTGACCGCGGGGTGCTGCCTGGGCCTGAGATCGTGGCGCTGAACAAGCGGAGACATTTTGTGCGGGTGAAGGAGGCCGCGGCGGCATGAAACGGGGACACGCTGAAGCGTGAACAACGAACCATTCAAACACGACGATGACCATGAAAACGAATCGAATCTTAACGCATGAGAGCATTGAACTGCTGCGCCGGGAGGTGCGGCGGAATACGTGGCAGGGCCGCCTTCTGAATGCGGTGGTGCTGGTAGTGTGCGCGGGGGTGCTTTGGCACGTGATGCCGCCGGCATGGCGGGAGGCGGTGATAGAGTGGTGGGATACGCTGGCGATCAAAGACGGGCTGAAGCCCGAACTACGAACGGCGGGCTTTGTGGTGCCGGAGTGGGTGGCGTATGGGATCGTGGGGACGGTGGTGCTGATGATCATCGGCTTGAAGGCCTGGCAGTGGATCGTGGGGCCGGAGGAGGCGGAGACGCTGGCGATGCCGCCGGAGCATGATCGAGACTTTGAGACGGTGAGAGGGGGAGACATTGAGACGTGTCGCGGCTGCAAGTGGTGCCGTGATCCGGGTGATGGCTATGCGGGCATGATTCGATGCACGCATGAGCGGGCTGGGAAGCATGGGATGCTGACGCGGCCATCGTTTGGGGTTTTGTGTGCGCAGCATTCGTGGCTGGCTGATGGTGACGGGATTAACGCACCGTGGATGCGGAGTTTGAAGGCGTTTTTTGAGGGTCGCGGGGTGAGGCTGACGAATGAGCAGTGCGTGATCATCCGGGCGAAGTGTGTGCCGCCGGGGGTGACGAGCCTGCCATTTCTGAGTGTGTATCTGCAGCGCGAGCTGAAGCTGCGGCTGCTGATGACGACGCTGATGGAGATCCAGGCGATCTGCATGGGGCCACTTCAACCGGGGAGGGCTGAGCCATGAGTGCTGCATCTCTCGATCTCCAACAGGTGATGGATGGCCTGAGCCGACTGGCATCGGCGGTGCAGATCCAGCCGCTCTCTCAGGCGCAACTGCGGGAGCGCTGGGGGAACCCGGATGAGCGGACGTTCCAGCGCTGGCTGAAGGAGCTGCGGCTGTTTGTGAGCACGATGAAAGAGGTGCAAGCCATTTGCCTCGGGAAGGGGGTGGCGGCGTGATTGATTTGGAGGAGTTTAAGGGCGTCATCGCGCAGACGTTGGCGGAGGTGCTGGCGTCGAAGGATGAGTCGGCCCCGCTGACGGCGTCGGAGCTGTTGCGGCGCTGGGAGATCCCGGGTGCGGATGAATCGGCGAGGCTGCACAACCTGGCACGTCGCTGTCGTGACTGGGGGCTGGAGCCGCTGAAGGGGACGCGAGGTCGCGAGGCGCTGTATGGGCGCGTGGCGGTGCAGGCGGCGGAGGCGTATGCGGCGGGCCGGGTGAGGCGGCGGAGGGCGGCGTGAAGGGCAAGGAATGACGAAACCAGAATGTGGAAGGACGAATTTTATGAGCACAACGACGACAGCACATGAGGCCTGGCTGATGCAGCCGGAGGTGAAGTTTATGCGGGCGCAGGAGGCGCAGCGCGGGGTGGTGCTGCGGCTGAAGGCGATTCTGGATCATGACGTGACCGATGAGATGGGCGCGGATGAGCTGGAGGTGCTGTCGCTGCAACTGAAGCTGGCGAGCGTGAACCTGATGACGAGCGCCCGTGAGCTGCGTGAGGTGGAGGAGGAACGTCGCCGACTGGTGACGGTGATGGAGCGGGAGCGGGTGCGGTTTGAAGCAGAGCAACCGGAGCACGCTGAAGCGTGAACAACGAACGAGGAACCGAACACGATGAGACACGATCACTTCACGAACGAACGCTTTGATCTGGCGCAGCATGCGGCGGCGGAGATGGGGTTTGATGTGCCGGGGCTGGCGGTGCCGGTGAGTGAGGAGGCGAGCGATGAGACGCTGTTCGCGCAGGTGACGAATAATGCGTTTGCAGGGCGGCCGCTGCTGGTGCGGGCGGGGGCGCGGATCTGGCTGATGGGCTACTCGCTGGGCCTGCGGATGCCGAAGCTGTGCCGGGCGGGGATGACGGTGCTGCGGAGCCACATGCGGGTGGATGCGGGCGAGTGCCTGCTGATGGCGGGCGGGGTGGAGGTGAGCCAACGCATCGCGGTGTTTGAGATGCTGGTGGGGAGTGAGACGCCGCTGTGGCGGATGGGCCGGCGGGCATCGCTGCTGGCGTATGCGCTGAATCGCGGGGTGATCATTCGCGAGGCGCTGGAGAGCTTTGAGAAGATCGGGGAGCTGTGGGAGCTGCGGGCGGAGAACAAGCGGAGCGCGGTGAGCGCGGCGATGAACGAGCTGCGGGCGGAGCTGGTGAAGCATGGCCGGCTGCCGGCGGGTTTCCGCTTTTGGTTTGAGAAGGAGGCAGGAGCGCGGGCGGTGTATGCGCAGGCGCAGGTGGGGAATGGGAACCGCGTGCGCGGAATGACGAATGACGAATGCGGAATGATGAATGAGGAGCCGGTGGAGTGCCATGGGGTGCCGGTGCGTCGTGAGTGGGCGCGGCTGAGCGGGGCGGAGCGGAAGAAGCGGCTGGATGCGCTGTGGGAGCGGTATGCGTGGGTGCCGGAGCACGGAGATGGGGAGACTTTGGGACGGGGAGACGGGGAGACCTTGAGACAATCAGAAGCGGGCTGAAGCCCGAACTACGAACAACGAACGATGAACGAAGAACAACGAACTATGAACACGAACACGAGAACGACTTTTGGAACGCACACGCAGCAGGGGCCGGCGGTTTTGCCGCTGGCGGGGCTGGTGCATTGGGTGGTGAATCCGCGGCATGATCTGACGGCGGGAGGGGATGAGATGCGGGAATCGCTGGCGGCCGTAGGCCAGATGGATGATGTGCATGTGTGGCGCTGCATCGACGGAGATAAGATCCTGCGGGGGAATCGCCGGGTGGCGAACATGCGGGCGCTGGGGTGGACGGAGTGCCGCCAGGTGGTGCATGAGTTCAGCGATGAGCGCGATGCGTTTCTTTATCTGCTGGAGGATCGGGGTTTTGGGCATTCGATGGAGCTTTCGCCGGATGAGAAGATCATGGCGGTGGTAAGCGGGGTAAAGCTGGGGATGAGCGTGGATGATCTGCATGCGGCGCTGGGGGTGACGGAGGAGCGGGCGCAGCTTTGGTTTGACCTGGGGGAGTGCCTGCCGCCAGCGGCGCGTGATGCGCTGCATGCGGGATCGCTGAGCATGGCGACGGCGGAGGTTCTCATTAAGGTGGAGGATGCGAAGCTGCGTCGCGAGGCGGCGCAGCTCATTTTGAAAGGCGTGGATGGGGAGCCGATGGCACCGGGGCAGGCGCGGGCGGTGATCGAGGCGCAGTTCATCCTGCCGGAGAAGTGGCGGAAGGGCTGGGCAGTGCTGATGCCGAGGCTGAAGAAGAAGCTGCTGGTGAGTGATGGCTTCCATTTTGTGAATTGGGAGGATCGCGAGGAATTCGTGATGGGGACGAGTGGGCAGCCGCTGCCGGGGTTTGAATTCGCGGGGGCGCTGCGCCCGAAGAGTGCGCAGACGTGGGGCGAGGCGGCGGAGGCTCGATCTGTGCCGCGCTATGTGTGCCCGGCTCCGCAGCATGTGGACGGCCATGTGGTGCTGGTGAGCGTGAAGATGGTGCGGGATGCAGAGACCGCCGGAGGCGGGAATGACGAATGCGGAATGGCGAATGAGGAAGGGGAGCGGGATGAGGAGACTTTGAGACAGGGAGAAGAGGAGACAGTGGGACAATCAGACAATGAGACAGGGGGACAAGGAGACTCGGAGCACTGTGAGCCGCAGGATTATGCGTTGTTTAGATTCATGTGTGACATGATGAAGCTGGCGGTGCCTGAATTGGATTCAGAGAAGGTGGTGATGTGGCTCACGCAGAATCCAAACTGCAGAGTGCAGGACATCCAACGCAAGTGGAGGCTGGGCTATGTGCCCGCTGTGACCATTTACGATTTGTGGCAGAAGCACCTCGATGAGGCTCTCAAAGTCTCCCCTTCTCATGGTCTCATTGTCTCAGAGTCTGACCGCACCTGGCTGCGGACGGCGCTGGGGAAGATCGAGGAGGCGCTGCATGAGACGCCGACGGATGCGATGGGGAAGGGGCCGTGGGCTCCGCTGATGGAATTCCTGTGCTTTACGACGGCGGGCGGGGCGGCGCTGGAGGCGTGGAAGGGCATCACGACGCTGGAGGAGTGCGAGGCGATGGTGGCCGCGGATAAGAATCCGCGATGGTATCTGCGCCGGGCGATCCTGCTGATCCTGTGCGCTCAGTGCGACGCCGCGGCGACTTCGGAGGCGGGGAAGGTGAAGATCCGCGAGGTGGCGGAGGCGCTGGGTGTCACGCTGCGCGTGAAATGAGGAAACCAGAATGAGGAATGAGGAATTTGAATGGAGGATTTTATGAGTGATCGAAAGCTGAGATACGATGATTATGTGATGGGGAAGATCCGGCCGGTGGAAGCGGCGGGGTTTGAGCCGATGGAGATCCATGCGCCGCTGTTTGAGTGGCAGAAGATGGTGGTGCGGTGGGCGCTAAAGCAGGGCCGCGCGGCATTGTTTGAGGACTGCGGGCTTGGGAAGACGCTGCAACAGATGGAGTGGGCGCGGCAGGTGGCGACACATGTGCAGATGCCGGTGCTGATTCTGTGCCCGTTGGCGGTGGCAGAGCAGACGGTGGCGGAGGGGCAGAAGTTTGGCATCACGATCACCCACGTGCGCGAGCCGGAGGATGTGCGGGGCGCGGGCATCTACATCACGAACTATGAACGGCTGGAGAAGTTTGATGAGGTGGTGTTCGGCGGCGTGGTGCTGGATGAATCAAGCATTTTGAAATCATTCATGGGTAAGACGCGGCAGATGATCACCAAGCGTTTTGCAAAGGTGAATCTGCGGTTGTGCTGCACGGCGACGCCTGCGCCAAATGATTTCACGGAGCTGGGCACGCACGCTGAATTTTTGGGTAGGTGCAAACGGGATGAGATGTTGGCGACGTATTTCATCAACGATACCTTCGACACGGGGACGTGGAGGCTGAAGGGGCACAGTGAGGAGGCGTTTTGGCGATGGGTATCGTCATGGGCGGCCTGTGTGAGCAAGCCGAGCGATCTGGGCTTTAGCGATGATGGGTATCAGCTGCCGCCCATCGAGACGGAGATCGTGACGGTGCATGTGGATCATCGGGCGGATGATGGGTTTGAGCTTTTCCGCACGGCGAACACTTCGGCGACGAATCTGCACAAGGAGATGCGCCGGACGATGAAGGAGCGTGTGGAGGCGGCGGCGAAGATCGTGAACGCGACGGCGGAGCAGTTCATCGTGTGGACGGAAAGCAATGAGGAGAGCAATGAGCTGGCGCTGGCGATCCCGGATGCGGTGGAGGTGACGGGATCGGACAAGCCGGAGCACAAGGAGCGGAAGATGCATCTTTTTCAAACGGGGCAGGCACGGGTGATCGTGACGAAGCCGAGTATCGCTGGTTTTGGCCTCAACTGGCAGCACTGCTGCCACGACATCTACGTGGGGATGACGCACAGCTATGAGCGATTCTACCAGGCGGGGAAGCGCATCCATCGCTTCGGCCAGCGGCGGACGGTGCGGCGCTACATCGTGCAGGCAGACACGGAGGATGGCGTGATGGCGGCGATCATGCGGAAGACGGAGCAGCACAACACGATGCGCGAGCTGATGCGCTTCACGAAGGAGACTTTGGCAGGGCAATCGAATATCACAATCATGAACACTGAGATCAAACAACGAATCGGGGATAACTGGACGATGTATCACGGCGACTGTGTGCGCGTGGCGAAGACACTGGGGGACAACAGCGTGGGGATGGCGGTGTTTTCGCCGCCCTTCGCTGATTTGTTCACCTACTCATCGGACGTGCAGGACATGGGGAACTGCAAGGACATGGAGGGATTCATGGAGCAGTTTGGCTACCTGATCGATGAGCTGATGCGGATCACGATGCCAGGGCGTGAGTGTGCGGTGCATTGCTGCGATCTGCTGGCGACGAAGTGGAAGGATGGGGACATCGAGTTTAAGGACTTCTCCGGGGCGATAGCGAGTGCGTTTCGTGAGCGTGGATGGCTGCTGCATTCGCGGGTGTGCATCTGGAAAGATCCGGTGACGGAGATGCAGCGCACAAAGGCGCACGGGCTGCTCTACAAGACGCTGCGGACGGATAGCAGCAAGAGCCGGGTGGGCAGCGCGGACTATCTGCTGGTGTTTCGCAAGCCGGGAGTGAATCCGAAGCCCATCACGCACACGGTGGAATCGCTGCCGCTGGATCGCTGGCAGGAGCTGGCGAGCCCGGTGTGGATGACAGTGGATCAAGGCCGGGTGCTGAACGGTCGCGAGGCGAGTGAGTCGAAGGACGAGCGGCACATCTGCCCACTGCAACTGGATGTGATCGAGCGGGCGCTGACGCTGTGGAGCGCGGAGGGTGATGTGATCTTTTCGCCCTTTGCGGGGATCGGGAGCGAGGGCTACTGCGCACTGCAGATGGGACGACGGTTCATCGGCGCGGAGCTGAAGGAGAGCTATTTCAAGACGGCCTGCGAGAACCTGGCGAACGCGACACGGCAGGGGGTGCTGTTTGAGATGCTGTGATGGGAGTGGCGGGATGATTTGAAACTTGAAACTTGAAACATGAAACTGTGATGCTGCGCGACTTTGAAGAGATCAAGATGGAGGTGCTGGACCGTGTGGATGCGGTGCGGGTGGCGGAGTGGTGCCAGGTGGGAGGAATGAAGCGGGTGAAGGAGGGGCATTTTGTGGCTCCGTGCCCGTTTCATGCGGAGAAGTCGGCGTCGTTTAATATCGGGGGCGGGAATGCGTTTCGGGGTCGGATGCACTGCTTTGGATGCGGCTGGGATGGGGATGTGATCGCGTTTTGGATGCAGGTGAAGGGCTGCGATTTTAAGCAGGCGCTGATGGATCTGGCGCGGGAGGCGGGGGTGAGTGTGGGCGAGGGGATCGATTACGGGCCGCGGACGGAGCGGCCGGTGGCGCGGCAGCCGGAAAGGGCGCTTGATGAGAGCCAGCTACCGCCGGAGCTGCCGCCACTCCGTCATCTGAAACGCGCTGAGTGCGAGCTGGTGGCGGAGAAGCGTGGGCTGGATGGGGAGGCGGTGTGGCTGGCGGCGCGGAGGTTTCACCGGATGGCGTTTTCGGAGTGGCCGCTGTATCGTCGGTGGAATGGCGTGTGGCTGCCGCGGTGCCTGGTGCATGGTCGGAATGGCTGTGCGCTGGACAAGCCGAACTGCGTGGCGGGGGAGACGTTCCCGAGCTGGTGTGCGATTGATCGGACGCGGCGGGTGGCGGAGTTTCGCCGGCTGGATAATGCGCTGTATGAGATCAGCGAGGGGCGCAGCATCAAGGCCTGGAGCACGCGGGGGAAGAGCTGGCCGGTGGGGGCGAGCATGATCGGGGATAAGCTGGCGGTGATGCTGGTGGAGGGCGGGCCGGACATGCTGGCGGCGTATCATTTTCTCCTGCGGCATCGGATGCTGGAGCGGGTGGCGGTGGTGTGCATGCTGGGCGCGGGGAATCGGCTGCATGCGGAGGCGCTGCCGTATTTCAAGGGTCGCCGGGTGCGGATCATGGTGGATGCGGACCCGCTGAAGGATGGGGAGACTGTGAGACAATCAGACCATGAGACCATGGGACAGGGAGACCAGATGAAGAGGCCCAAGCTGAAGAAGCGGAGCATGCCGGGGATGGAGGCGGCGGCGCGGTGGAGTGCGCAGCTCACCGAGGTGGGGGCGGCGGTGGAGACGTTTTGCGTGGGGCCGCGCTATGAGCCGGAGGACATCGCGGCATGGGGGCGTCGGGAGATGGATGGCGCGGCGGTGCGCATCCTGACGCCGGGGCTGGTGATGCCGGATGGATCGCCGGTGAAGGATCTGAACGATCTGGCGAAGTGCAGCGAGCAGGTGACGACGAGCGCGGATGTGCGCGAGGCGTTCACGTGCTGGGATTTTTGAATGACAGGGAACGAAGCGAGCAACCAACAACTCAACCAATCACGAAAGGGCACACGTGGCGAAGAAACAGACAGCGAAGGAGCCGAAGAATCCGCGTCGGGGCAAGGTGAGCAAACCTGCCGATGACGCGCCGGCGTCGTTTGTGGCGGGGGATGCGGAGGCTCCGAAGGTGTTTGATGAGGCGGCGGTAGCGGAGGAAATGCGGATGTATTGGCGCAGCGGGGATGGCGACAACTTCATGATGCAGAGCGCGGATGGTCGCTGGCAACGCTGGCCTCAGCAGGCGACGATCGATGCGATGCGGAGTCTTCCAGGCCGGATGATCGCGATCAAGGCCCGTGAGAATGAGATGCTGAGCGAGGCGAAGCGGGTGATGCTGCACGTGCGAAAGCATCGGAGCCTCGATGAGGTGCTGCCGTCGCTGCCGGGCTATATGTCGAAGATTTACACGCTGGACAGCGGTGAGCGAGTGCTGGTGAAGCAGGCTCCGAAGCTGGTGGAGCCGCGTGAGGGCGACTGGAGCCACCTGCGGGCGCTGATTGAGGGACAGCTCGATCGTCGGGAGCTGGGTGGGATTGATCAAACGCCGTGGTTTCATTCGTGGTGCCAGGTGGCGGCGGATAGCATCCGGCGCGGTGAGCCTGGGCATTGGCGTCAGGGGCATGCGATGATCTTGGCGGGGCCGCGTGGTTGCGGGAAGAATCGTCTGCAGGAGCAGGTGATCACGCCGCTGCTCGGTGGCTATGGTCGCTACTGTGACCCGGCGAAGTTTCTTTTTGAGAGCGATGAGTTTAACGGGGATGTGTTTGCGGCGGAGCACCTGATGCTGTCGGAGATCCCGACGCCGTCGCAGCGCACGGTGGATCGGACGAGCCTGGCGGAGAAGATCAAGCAGGTGGTGGCGAATCCGTCGCAGCGGATGCGTTTGATGCGGACGGAGCCTTGTAGTGTGTCGCCGTTCTGGCGGCTGACGATTTCGGTGAATGATGACCCGGACAAGCTGCGCTCGCTGCCGATCATCACGGCGGATTTTGGCGATAAGGTGCTGGTTTTCCACTGTGCGGCCCGGCCACTGCCGATCATCACGACGAACAGCATCGAGAACCAGAAGGAATTCCGCCGGGTGATGGAGGAGGAGTTGCCATGCTACCTGCACTGGCTGCTGAACGAGTGGCAGATTCCCGAGCAGCTGAAGGTGTATGAGGACGGGAAGAACGCTACGCGTTTTGGTTTCCGTGAGTATCATGCGCCTTGCATCAAGGATGAGCTGTTTGATGACACGCCGGCGGCGCAACTGATGAGCCTGATTGATTCGGCGGTGTTCCGCGGTGTGGAGAGCAGCGGTGAGGAGATGCTGGCCGATGAGCCGCAGGAGTTGAAGCTGTGGGATCTGCGGGGTGATAATCCCGAGCCGACGATCCGGGTGCGGGGCCAGAATGTGCCGGTCAAGGGCTGGCACGGGAAGGCGGAGAGTTTGCAAATGCTTTTGACAGGGGAAGGTGGTTGCCACTGCAACGTGGCGACGATGGCTAAGAAGCTCTTCCAGCATAACAAGTGCAGCACCCTTCTCGGGAGGCTGTATGCTGATGAGCATTTCCGCGACATCCGCGTGACCAAGAAGGACACGTCGGCGTGGAAGGGCTGGCTGATCGCGCCGCCCTCGGTGTGATGCGATGATCTGAGCTCGCCACGATGCGAGCGATTCAGAAAATCGGCTTGTGTGACGTGCGCTTGCGCCTTGTGACGCATCATGCCGTCATTGTGGAACGTCCAACAATGCAAGCGTGGAACGTGGTTGTGACGGAGTGCCGCCTGCAAGGCGGGGATTGGTGTGCAAACAAGGCGCTTTGCTTTATTGAGAGTATTTGTTTGAAAGAGATTAAGTTAGCAGTCATACCGTCATTGCTAAAGTTCCACGCTTACAATGCAGGTGTTCCACAATGACGGGCAAAGGTAATGGCAAAAGATAGGGGCGGCACATGGGGGCATAAGGAATCTTTTTGTCACCGCCACCACCTCAATCGGG
>JACCDG011818856.1_pt1 | contig 12179 bp, 16 predicted proteins | sample 7442471 | NCBI WGS metagenome assembly JACCDG01 (sample SAMN15323444, study PRJNA562643) | freshwater metagenome | isolation source: river surface water | place: USA:Blue River Watershed | collected 2017-08-17 | reverse complement strand
CTTATCCCCTATATACCCCTCCCCCCTCCCGTATCCCCCCTTATATACCCCCTTTTTGACCATGTTTTGAGGGGGGACAATGCCGTAACAGAAATTTTTCCGGAAAAAATCTGAAAAAAGGGACTCTTAGGGTAAAACTGAAAAAAAAATTTCCGGAAAATTTTCAGAAATCCGGGGTATAATGTATAACGGTTATAACAGTATAGGAATCGTTTTTTCAAAAAAAAATTAGAAAATATTTTGTCATTATAAAATTCGTGTGTAGGTTTGTATCACAAAACAAAACTTTTTATATGGACAAAACTTTACTAAAGAAGGTGAAGGATAAACGCGGGAGACGTAATATCCTTACAGAGACTGATTTCCAACTAAACATCAATGATTTCGTTATGAAGATTTATGATGTTTGTACTCCGAACAAATACGGTGAGGCATTCCCAAACAAAATCTATGAGGACATCGGACCATTCATCGGTAAGATGAATAGAGATTTCGACCGTGGAGATCTTCACATCAACTATTCTCAATTCTATGAAGCCAAGATTTCTTTCTTAGATATTAAGGATTCTTATTCCATCACTAATATCAGAGATTGGCAGGACTTAGATTATTTCATTCTATGTTTTGTCGATGGAAACTTCAAACCGAAAGTATATTGTGTTCCCAAAGGTGTGGTGACCAACAATCCCAAATTAAAACTAACAGGGATGAATAATTCCAAACTGATTAATTCCTATAATACCTATGTGGGAAAACGGGTGACTTTCTCTTCAACTGAGTTAGATTACCTATTCAAAAATAGTAATGTTCTAAGTGGAACTACCTATAAACATCTTTTATCGTTTTTAAAACAACAAATCAAAAAATACAGAAAATGAAAAGTACAAATTACCATTTGACAAATTTTGAGAAGTACAACACTCGTGTGGAAACATGGACATACGATAAATGTGCTAAAGTTAAACCTGTTATATGTAACAGGTACACCGACATCCGGGTTCCTAATGTGATGAAGACCTTAGAGAAAGGATATCTCCCAACTCACTCTATTATTGTTATGGGTCGTGCTGTAAAGGATATGACCAACTATAAGAAGGGTGAATTTTTCCGTTTGGATGGGAATACCCGTTTTGATGTATGGAAGATTAGACCGGACTTGATACCCCAAGTTAATTTTACCGTCATTATCTTCGATTTAGAGACATGGGAAGATACGGAGAAGGTTTACTATAGTTTGGACAGTGCAAAGTCCGTAGAGAAGTCCTCAGACATCATGACAGGGTATCTTAGAAGAAAGTCTTATACCGCAAAGAGTGAGTTGATGAAGAAGGGTCAATTTAAACGTGCTTTGGAACTTGCTTGTCGTTATGGTGATGATAAGAATGGTACCTATCTTCAAACTGCACCGGATGGTGTTAAACTTGCACATTTTTGGGATGTTTTATCTCAGATGGATAAGATGGGTATTACTGACTTCGGTAAGAGACGTACCTCGGCAATGCTTGGTGTCCTTTTAATGGTTGGAAAGAAACACGGTGCCAAGAATCCACGTTTTGAACTTCTGTTTAATAACTTTAAGAATGGTTTGACCACCGTGAATAATGCAAACTATGTGGATGGTGTTCACTACGTTTATAATAACCTTTATGAGAAGTATAAACAAATGTGGTCCAGTGCCAATTCATGGGGTGCCACTAAATCCGATCATATTGTGAAATCACTCTATGCATTCGATAAGTTTATGAATGGTGAGAATATCTCTAAGAAACCTAAGACCTTCCCCCGCCAGAAGGAACTCGAGGAATTCTTCCAGTACTACAACGAAAGAAAGAAAGTTTCTTAATCATAAGACCCTCCCTGATACGGAGGGTTTTTTGTTGAATGACCTCCCCTCCGGAACCGGGACAATTTTTGGGTATTTAATATATGGAACATTTTTATGAAACCATCGAAGGTTGGGGACGACCTGATGAACAAGGTGTATTATTTAACACCATTACAAAAGACTTTACCGATAAAATTAAGATTGCCGAGATTGGTGTATATCAGGGTAGGTCCACATCGATTATATGTGTTGACTTAATTAACAAGGGTGTTGATTTTGAATATCATGCCATTGATCATTTTAAGGGGTCTCTGGAACACAATAAGAATTTGGACTATGAAACTATCACCCGAAGGAATTTGGAACCGATATTGGACCGTATAACAATTCATGTGAACGATTCCATATCCCAGTCCAAGTTGTTTATGGATGAATACTTCGATATTGTTTATATCGATGCATCCCACGATTATGATTCCGTTAAGTTGGATATACAATCTTGGTTACCCAAAGTTAAAAAAGGTGGGTATATCTGTGGGGATGATTATTGTACCAGTTGGATTGGTGTGTATGATGCCGTTAATGAAATATTCGGTAAAAACAATGTGAATACTGTGGGTGTTCAAATGCAGTGGTATGTAAAAATTTAATTGATATTTATATATTATGAAACAGACTATTAACGAAGAAATTTCCAGAATTAAATCCATTATGGGTCTCGTGACAGAGGCTCGTTTGGAAGAGATTGTGGCGAAATATGTTGGCGAAGGGAAGCCCGTTAGTGAAGAGAAGTATAGTGAAATACAACAAGTTACTAAAGGTGATAAAAACTATACCATGTGGTTAATCATTAGAATTGCTGGTGGTGTCATTAAAGATGAAGATGTTTACAAGTATGAAGAATACTTTAACATTTTTACAAAATATAAGAATCTATTCCCTACTAAGGACATCAATCAAATTAAGACAATAAATGATGTAGAAAACTTTATTAGAAAGTGTGTGGAGATTAGGGAGAGAGATGTTACTTCCGATATTAAAACCGATCAGTTTAATAAGGACAATTATGTTTCAGTAGGAGATATTCAAAAACTTAATGAAGTCGGAATAAAGTATTATGGAATGGCCGATGGATACCAAGTATTTGAGGTTCCAAATGAATCCAAAGATAATCCTGAAGCAAAGAAAAGATATAGAGAGATATTGGGTAGATGTTCCGGTAGAGAGGAAGGTGCCAAGATTAGTATTTGTACCATGTCCTCTGGTGATTATTTTGAGAACTATTTAACCAATTATCCCGATTCCTCTTATTTTGTAATGTTTAATTTGGGTGATAAGAATTCTCCATACCAATTCCATTATGAATCTGGACAATTTATGGATAAGAATGATATCAATGTAACAAGAACGAAAAATGAACCCTAAAATTATATTTGACTTTATTGGTAAGAAGAATCCTAAGTATGACTTGGCAAACGTGATTAAGAATAGTCCACCATCATTATACGGTGGCATTAGTTTTGATCCATCCTTAATCAAGTACGTTGATAATTTACCGGAAGAATCTCAACGAGAAATAGTTGAACACGCTCCAAGTTTTATAAAATATATTAATAACCCAATAGATGAAGTTCTTATTCAAGCAATCGATAATGACGTTTATAATGTGAGACATATGAAAAACCCAACTGAAAGGGTCCAATTATATGCAGTAGAAAAGAATCCTTATGTTGTAAACAGTATAGATAACGCCACTGAGAAAGTTCAAATGACTGTTGTTGAAAAAAGTATATATCACATTTCCAGTATAAAGAACCCAACTGAAAAAGTTCAACTATATGTTGTAAATCAAGAACCAGAATTAATTATGGTTATTAAGAACCCAACAGAATTGGCTCAATTTACAGCCGTTAAAAAGGACCCAAGAACTTATTTAACCATTAAAAACCCAACTGAAAGGGTTACCGAGTTTTACAAACAAATTCTAAGAGATAAGAAAATACCACATGATTTTTATTTAAACCCAGTAAATGAATCCTAAAATAATATTCGATTTTATTGCCAAGAAGAATCCCAAGTACGATTTGAAATCTTATATTGGTTCTAACCCACGATTGGTTCAATTTATGAATGAACCAACGGAAGAACAGAAAAAACATTTGCTTAGAAATCATCCTGAATTATACCATACCATAAAGAACCCATCCATTGAACTTCAACTTTTTGCAATTAAAAGTTCAACTTATCCCATAAACGACTTTACAAGAAGATATGAAGATAGTGAAGGTAACACAGGGGGATTGGAAATTGATAGGTGGTTTGACTTAAATTCTTATGATGTTCGACTTGCCTTTGTTCGTAAAGATACAAGATTGATTGCATGGATAGATGACCCAGAAGAAGGACTTAAACTTGAAGCTGTAACCATAAAACCTGAATCAATTAAATATATTCCAGAGCCAACCGAAGAAGTTCAAATAAGAGCAGTTGTAAAAAATGGATTTCTTATTAAATATATTATTAATCCGTCAGAAAAAGTTCAGTTGTTGGCAATTGAAAACGATATCAATGCATTTTTTCTTATCGATAAACCCACTGAAAAAGTGAAACAAAGATTTGAATATCTGACCGGACCCGAATCATTAAAGGATTTGGATCTCTGATAAACAAAATTTTAATCTATTTATAATATTATGAAAAATTTAAACGAACAAATTAATAGAATTAGAACGATGATGAATCTTAATGAAGATGAATCACAAGCAATGTCTATGTTACAACAATACACAGAAGAATTTAATGAAAAGGCCGAAGAAACCCTTACCCCTGAAGAACTTCAAGAAGTTGCATGTGTAAATCCTGATACCATGGAAGCACCACAAGAATCTACCGATGAACAAAAACAAAAGTTGGAGGAATTTAAATCGAAGTTAAAAACTGCATCCATTGATGAATTAAAACAAGTCAAAAAACAATTAAAAGAATTAAAAAGACAATCAAGACAACAACAAAATGAACAAGCTGGTGCCATGGTTACCTTATTAGGTGTTACTATGCCTCATGGGTTCGCACTTGTTATCGGTGGTATCATGCTAATCATGGTATTAAACATTCTACTTAAAATTTTCAATATCCATCTTGTTAAGACGGTACCACAATGGTGTACAGGTAGAACATCAACAGGTTATGGAATAAGATTTGGGAGAAACTAATATTAAAGATAACCTGGGTTTGAAGACCCAGCTTAGGACCGGGACTAGTTACCATCCCGTTTAAGGATCTGAATTCGCTACTCAGATCCTTTTTACGTTTATTATGATTAGATAATATTTATTAGTGTAAATAATATAATATTACTATGAAAGTCATTCTATCAGAAAAACAAATTAGAAGAATCGTACAGGAAAATATCGAGGAATTAAACTACCAAAGTCTTCAGGACGATGAGAATCTACAAGATTTAAGAGATTCAATTGACAAAAACAAGTTAGTTAGTGTTGCATTCGTTAAAAAAGACGGAAGTGTAAAACATATGTTAATTAGAAAAAGTCTAAGTTCATATGTAGGTAGTGAAAGAGAGAAAACCGATGCACAGATGAATGTGGAAATGAATCATGACCTTAAAAAGGTTGTTGATGTTAACGCATACAAAAGAGAAATCAAATCATTAAGAAACGAAAACCCTGGTATGGGTGATGATATGGTTAAACAAATGGCAGCCAAAAAAGCATGGAGGTCAATTAACCTAAGAAACGTTCTTGGATTTATGGTTGGTGGTAGATTCATTGACCTTAGAGATGAAAACGAAATTATGGATAGATTCGGTGAGACTGTACACGGTCAATTAACTAAATCTATGATTAGTGCAATGACACCAGTTGAAAACAATCCTGATAATCCTGAAGGTGATGTAAATGAACAAGGTTTTTTGGGTATGATTAAAAATGCGGTTTCACCAAGTATTAAGGTTGTTAGTGGTGTTCGCAATTTTGCTGACGATTTAAAATACATTTCGAAACAATCGAGAAGTATAATGCAAAAATATGGTGTTGTTGTTAATACCGCAAAAGTTAGACAAATCATGGTTCCTGTTAATGATACATTACCAATTATTGCACATGAATTCAATCAACTTAAAGGTAAGTTCAATCCAAATTTTAATGTTGGTACGAGTATAAAAACCACATTTGAAGATTTTAAAAATACATTAAGAGTTCCAGAAGGTAAAACACTTAACTTAAGTTTGGCATATCAACAAGCTGAAGAGTTAAAATACTATCTTACTAGAATGAAACAAGAAAAAATGGTGACACCGGCTGGTATCGGAATTGTAAACAAGGTGGAAGCACAGGTTAATACAATAATGCAAGAAATGGAAGTTGCGGTATCACAAATTGCAACTGCAAAATAAACAAGATTTCATTTAGAACGAAAACCCACCTTTTGGTGGGTTTTTTTTATATTTATCAATATGATAGTCATTGTAATTGTATCTGCTATTATGTTAGGTTGGGCCATTGGTAATTTCTTTTTGGATAGATGGGTTGACGAAAATAATAAAGAGATAAATAAGGATAACGATGGGATTTAATAAGTGTGTTCTTCCCTCCGTTGAAACAATGCAAATGGAGATTAATAGAGACGGTCTGGAGACCTTTGTGAAGAGGTATGGTAGATACGACTCCATCATGGGAGATAGTGACCGTATGGAGTTCTTAGAGACCAAAGTGAAGGAGTATAAAGAACAATTTGAACTTAACTGATATTTATATAAAAACAAATAGACATGTCAAAAAGAATAAAAATCACAGAAAACCAACTTAAAATGATTGTGGAAAGAAGACATTCTTATCCTGAACAAGCAAATGAAGAGAATTTTGATGAAATGGATCAAATTGAAGATAAGGATAAAGAAGAGATTGATGTTGAGGAAGAATCACCTGTGGTTACTGAATCAATAGAAAAAATCAAATCAAATTTTAAAAGATTCTTATAAATTTAATTATTTTTTTATGTTAAGAGGTCTCCGTTTGGAGACCTTTTTCATTTTACCCAGTATTTATTTCTAGTACTAGAATCTAGCACTAGATAACTAGAAATAAAATAATACTAGCATATACTGGACCCAACTTGATTTAGTTGGGTTTTTTATTTATATTTTATTATATTTATTGGTATGAAAATACTTCTAACTGAATCCCAATACGAATCATTATTGATGGAAGTCCAACACCATCCTGATAATCATGACATTGATCAAAGAAATCTTAGAATGAGTAGATTGGAATCCGGTGTTAAAGTTGTAATGGAGTGGGTACCAAGAGAATACAAATTCATAAATGGTATGAAGGTTCCACAACCAACCAAAGAAGGTCATCAAACTCAGATTGTTGGAAGGTACATTATGACTCCAGAGGTTTCTAATATTATAAACACTAGATTGGATGACATATACACATACACTTTCCCTAGGAATAAAAATTGTGCGGTTTTAGTTTATGATTTTATTTTAAACAGTAATGCGGTTATAAATGAAAGAATTAGATATGTTGGTGAGCCTGATGATGACACAATGAGAAATAAAGTTAAAACGGTCTTCAAAAATAAAGAACTTACAGGACCCGTTCTTTCACTAACTGGTTATGAAGAAAAAGACAAGAGTAAACCAGGAAGTGAGTTATCAGACGACTATAGGTCACATTACTTGGTAATGGTTATAAATAGAAATGTTGCAACTACGGTGATGTTAACTCCTAAAAACAAATTTGATGAGAAAAATCTTTATGGTGTTTACAGATTACCTATTGATGATTATATAAGGTATGACCAAGTTCCTAAATATGCAACCAGAGTTGATAGGGGGTATTTACCACCTAAAAAAGATGATGAAGTTAAAGAATCACCCGTTAAAATATCTAAAGAGATGACAGAAAGTTGGTTAATGGAATGGGTGAATTCTGTAAAATTATAATCATATGAAAATTAATATAGAAAAAGTCGTTGAAACTATAATTAGTATTTTTGCAATTGGTGTTGGTATCTTACTTATTGGTACCTGCGGTGTATTTGTATACGCAATCCTCAAATCTATTTTTGGTTCTTAAAAAGTAATAAATACACTGAGTATTTATTGTTATGAAATTTAATATTCTCTTAGAGGACTTATTGAACGAATTATCTGGTGAAGAAATCTATCAAAAGTATTATAGTAAAATACCTTTTGAAGACTTTATCAATATAGTATCCTCTGATCCACAAACTCTTGTTGATAATGGTAAAATCCAAAGAATGGGTAAGTACGCAAAATTGCTTATATCATTATTTCAAAAGGGTGGTTTACAAATAGAAGATTTAGACAAAGCGAAAGAATATCTTGGATATGTTTACCAACACAAAATACCGTTAGACTTAGGTAAAATTAAAGAACTCGGTGATTTATATAATGTTGTTAAAGATTACATTGCAAAGGACACGAAGAGTCTTGATGAAATTTTAAAAGTGTTATCTAAAGACGAATTTAAAGTTTTACATAACGGAGAAAACTGGTATATATTTCAACCATTAACTGAGAAAGCATCTTGTTATTTAGGTGTGAATACCGAATGGTGTACAACATGGGGCCCATATTCTTTAAATAAAAAACATAAGGATAGGGGTAATATGTTTAGTAGATATTCTCCACAAGGTCCTTTGTTTATTATGATTGATAAACAAAATCCTGACCACAAATATCAATTCCATTTTGAATCAAATCAATATATGGATAGAGACGATAAAAGAATTAATGTCTCAGAATTTATTGTTAGACGTGAAAATAAAGAAATATTTGATTATTTCTTTCCATCTTTTACCAGAGAAGTAAGTGGTGATGAAATTAAAAATGAACTTAATAGACTTGATATATTGCCTGATCAACTTAGTTTACAACTGTTTGAAAAATCGATTGGTAAAATCGATAACAAATTAGTTAATGGTATTTTATCTGGTGATGATGATGTCGTATCTGAGTTATTAAATAACACCAATGTTTCAATTGATGAAGGAAGAATTGAAATATATGTGGAAACTATTATTGATGATTTAGAGCAATTAGAACAAAACATTGGTTGGTATGAATACGAATCAGATCACGGATGGGAGTTTGTTTATGACGACATGAGAGATAGAGGAATCGATGAATACGAGGAAGAAAAATTACGTGAATTTTTGACGCCATATTATGAACAAAATAAAGAAGAGTTTTCTCAAAAATTCTCAATAAAAAATTTCGATGATTTTGAATTGAATTTCTTTGATGCATTTAAAGAAAGAGATGATGTACAGGATGCGTTTTGGTCGGATATTGCCGATTTATCACACGAAAGTTATGAAAATGGAAACGTTGTTATGGTAGACGAAATAAAAAAAGATATTGATATACGTTCAGCATATAAAGGTTATGAAGTTTCATTAAACTCCGTTAAGTTTATTCAATTTATATTAAAAAAGGGTTATGAAGAAGTACCTGAGGAAGATATACTAAACGATATGTTGAGTGACTTTGTTGGTTATTGTAAACATGATGGGGAATTCGAAAGAATATATGATTATGTAATAACATATCCAAAATATGGAGAATCAAATCAATTAACAAAAGAAACAGACAAATTCTTTGATTATATTTTAGAAGATGTAGAACGTAGTGGTGGTTGTATGAAATTAAGACAAACACTTAATCAAATCATTCAAAAATATTTTAACAATTATAGTAAGACATACGAAAACGAACACATCAAAGTAAAATTAAAATCTACGGAGATTGATTGTGATAAGGGTATGGTTAAAATAGAATATACAAATAAAGATACCGGTGAAAGGTTTGGTGGATGGAACGAACCCGATGGTGTTAAAGTCGAAAACTTAGCATCATTGTTAACTAACTATAAATTATTTGAAAGTCTAATAAGGTTTAAGAAAAATATGTAATCATGAAAATTTTAATTACAGAATCACAAATAAAAAAATTGAAATCTGAATGGAAGGTAGTTAATGATAAACTATGTAAAAGATTTAAATTTGATTCATATTCTGATGTGTTAGATTTTGTAAATAGAGTTGGGGAAATTGCTGAAAAACAAAATCATCATCCTGACATGATTGTAAAATACAATGAAGTAATTGTAACAATGTTTGACCACGAGGCAAATAAGATATCGGACAAGTGTTATAAATTCACAAATGCAGTAGACAAGATGGAAATAAAAAAGGAGAGTTAAACTCTCCTTTTTTTATGCCAATAAATGATAATATTCTTTGAAGTGTTTTATACGATCAGGTAAACCGATTGTTCCACCATTTACTCTTTTTGTGATTGATGTTACAACTTGGTCTGATGCACCTCCATCAGCTAATGTATTAAGACCATTTTTAGACCAAAACCATGCTGCCGATAACAACGCATATTTTCCACTTACAATATCAGGATTGTTCGCAATATCTTCATTAATTGCTTTACCAAATGATGTGTAGTTTGCACGACCGGTTAATTGGATATATCCGCGGCCACGAAATTTGAATCCGTCTCCACTTGCCTCAGAACCATTATCCATGCGATTTGCATAAACTTTATTTGCAATTTTTTGTGGTTGTCTAGCATAAGGTGTTGCAGCCGCTTCAGTTGGGAAGTATTTTTTAAAGATACCATTCAAACCCTTTGCTGAGTAGTTTAGGTTTTCAGATGTAACTTTAAAACCACCACTTTCGTGTCCACATTGTGCTAAGAAATGTGCAAGTCTTAATGGTGTATTAATGTTGAATTTTGATGCTGTATCAGGTATTTGTGCGATTACCGCATCAGGAATATGACCTCTTAATTTTTCTAATTTTAATCCTCCTGCACTTGGTGCGGGTGCGGGTTCAGTAATTACCACAGGTGCACTTGTTGTGGATTCACCCATTAGTTTAGCCCAAGTATTTGGACCAACAACACCATCCGCGGTAAGTCCGTTTCTTGACTGCCACGCTTTTACCGCTGCGTCAGTTTTGGGTCCAAACTTTCCTATTGGGTCAACACCCAGTTTTATTTGAAGTTTTTTAACATCTTCTCCTTCAGAACCTAATTTTAGTAACATATTCTTATTTTGATTTTAATGTTTATTTATTTATAAATACTTCATATTCTTATAGTGTATATTTATTAGTATGAAAAAATTGATTTTAAAGGAATCTCAAATTAGGAGAATAATAGATTTAATCATATCGGAACAATCACCTGACAATTATCAAATGGGGGGTCAACAAACATCAGAAGATACGTGGCAGTTGTGTAGTTATGAAATAATGAAAAAAGGTGGTGATTACTATGTTGAAAATAGTAAAGGTCAATTACTTAAATTACCACTTGCAAGTCAAATAAGTGCCGAAATTGCCACCAATAAAGGAGGATTATATTTTTCAGAAGAGATTAAGAATGGTATTCGTATGGGTACGGAAATGAAACAGGGTGATGGTAGTAGAAAAACAGTAGATCAAAACGGAAATGAAACAGTATGGCTTGACGGTCCTTGTTACAATGTAAGACCTATGCAATATGCTGGTGCAAGTACTAATGGTAATGGTGGTAGTTGGTTTATTTTTATTGATGATTTAAGTGACAGATATGGTGAGCCGACACCAATATATAGTATCTTTACTTGGGACGGTTCTTTAAAGGGTAATCATATAACCCTTGAACGTTATAAAGACAAAAAAGGTACAATTATTAAATTTAGAGAAAGTAGGACTCCAATGCACGTTTTAGAAATATCACCAGCGTTGGCTGGTAGTAAAAATGAACCTGCAGATGATACTCCGACACCAGTAAGAAAACCGGAATATGAAAAAATCCAATTAGATATACAAAGTCCATTTGAGTTCGATAAGACAACTTTAACTCCTGAAGCCGAGGTTGAATTTAAAAAATTTATTGAAAAAGTTAAAACAAATTATCAGGGTGTTAGTGGTACTGTTGAAGTAATATGTTCCGCATCTATTGATAGTGATGAAAATCAAAAAAGAGATTATAATCAGAGATTATCTGATAATAGAGCATCGACTATTGCTGATAGACTTAAAAATGAAACCGGAATTACAACCCTTAATTTTGTACCTAAAGGTATTGGTCAAACAGACCAGTTCGCAAAAGGTATGAAGTATCCTGAAGTTCGAGACACCAATAAAACAGCACCTAATAGACGTTTAATCATTAAGATGCCTGAATTAACCAGAGAAAAAAAATAACCCACAATTAAGTGGGTTATTTTTAATCTATAACATGTATCGTTATCCTATCTATTTTATTTCCGTCATCTTTTGAATACCTCAGTAAAACTTTTTT
>JACCDG011577812.1_pt1 | contig 12182 bp, 14 predicted proteins | sample 7442471 | NCBI WGS metagenome assembly JACCDG01 (sample SAMN15323444, study PRJNA562643) | freshwater metagenome | isolation source: river surface water | place: USA:Blue River Watershed | collected 2017-08-17 | reverse complement strand
TGCAACAAAATATTTTATCAGCTCCAACTGCTGCTTAGCCCTTATTTTACAATGCTTTATATACATGCCAACATCCTAACTTAGTTAAAGTCAGGTGTCAGCCCCTTGTTTTTTGCACTACGTGCTCTTGATGTTAACCCAGGCACATTTGTAAAGAAGGATGGAAATTATAGAATTCCTCTCCAAGTAGCTATAGAAAATCATGCTTCTGATGATGTAAAGAAAGCTCTGGCGTGCAAAACAACCATTTCCGAAAGGTTTTCAGAAGCCATAAAGGCGGTTTGTGAAGTTTTTGGAGTTCCTCATGATACTCCTCATGATGAATTAAGGTGTATTCAGTTGAAGCATATGAAGGGACTGGGTGAAAGTGATTTAGCTCAGAAATATGAATATACGTTTCCGAAGAATTTAGATGCTGCATTACGTCATAAGGAAGGAAAGCTAAATAAGCCTGCAGTTGCCGGTAAGGATATTAGCAAAAGAGTAAGTAGTCTTTACAACAAAGTCTATTTTATGGGTTGTCAAAATTTAAGTTTGACAAAGGACATACCGGAATGGGAACGCTTTTTTAAAGCGATGGACAATGACGCCAAGGGTAAGCTGGCTGCAGTTAATACATTCCTTCAGTGGACGTCTTTGCAATACTTACAGACTCAAGAAACCTGTCAAGAAGTAGATATAAGCGCTTCAATCATTAATGCTGAGAAACTCTATGCAAAAGTGTATAATGGAGTTGTGGGATCGGCGCCAAGTGCAGGTCATTCAAGGTAGTTAAGAGTTGTGAAATTATATTTCACTCCAGCTTGTTAGGTTTCCTATAAGGTCTGTTCTTAGTTGATCTGGACACAAAGTTTGAGCATGGTGGTAAAACTCATAGCCCAAATACAAAACACACATTGGAAAAATATATGCATCTGCAGTTTCATATAAGTAACGAGCTGCAGTGTACAACCCAGTGCATGAAGCGGTTGTAATACCAATGAAATTGACCCATGTTGAGATATCGTAATCTTCAGCGTCTTCACAATCGTTAAACGCTTTTAATGACTTTATTAAATTAATATCATTTCCTGTATGAGAAGTCTGCAACTCACGCTCTAGATTATCTGCGAAATTTATAAAAAAAGAATCGTGTTTTGTGTACTTAATGCAGTTTATATAAGTACCATCTATAGATAAGAAATAAGATGCATATAGTTTTTGCAGATAATAACTGCCATAAGTTTTTTTGCATTCGGCCATGACTTTTATTGTAAATTTGGCATCTTTTTTTAGTTGTTCTATCGTCATCTTAAATACTCAAAATAGCTATTCTTTCTTGCAATGTAGGGCTTTAAGGGTTATAAATGATTAATCATAACCATATATTTAATCATGGCAAAAGAAGAAGTTTTAGAGTTTAAAGGTAAGGTATTGGAATTGCTGCCAAACGCAACATTTAGAATTGAGTTGGAAAATGGGCATAAAATTATCGCCTATACATCTGGAAAAATGAGAAAAAATAGAATTCGTGTTCTAGTTGGCGACGATGTTACAGTTGAAATGACTCCGTATGATCTTTCTAAAGGAAGAGTGACTCATCGTCATAAAGAGCTGCCTTTTGGCGCTACTCCTGACAGTCCTCCCCAAGCTTAATTAATATGAAAAAATTAGTTTTAGCGTCTGCTTCGCCTCGAAGAGTAGCTCTATTGAAACAGATTGGTTATGTTCCTGATGTTGTTTGTCCTGCTGACATCGACGAAACGCCTCTTAAAAAAGAAAACCCTATAGCACACGTTAAGCGGTTGGCTTTTGAAAAAGCAAAAGTAGTGCACAATAAATATCCCGAAGACATTATATTGGCAGGAGATACGATTGTATTGGTAGGCAGGCAAATACTTGGCAAGCCAGTCGATGCTGCTGAAGCGGAAAAGTTTTTACAAAAACTTTCTGGTAGAAGGCATAGAGTCGTATCAGGAATATGTGTGCTTTATAAAGATAAAAAAGTTTTAAAAGTTGTTACTACAATTCTTAAATTTAAAAGACTAACCCAAGCTGAAATCGATTTTATGATTGATTCCAAAGAATGGGAAGATAAATCGGGCGCATATATGATCCAAGGAATTGCAGGTGGATTTGTGGAATGGATTAACGGATCTGTTACTAACGTAATTGGCTTGTCGCTCTATGAAACGGGGAATATATTACGGTCTTTTGGTCTTTCGCCAAGTTTTAGGAAGTAGGGTAGTTAATTTACGCTACTCAAGAAAGTATTTAGTTTTTTTGCAACACTTTCGATTGAATACTTCTGTGCTACATTATATCCGGAACAAGTTGTTTTAAAAATTACTTTAGAATTTGAAGTCGCTTTTATAATTTGTTTAGCTAGCTCAATGTGGTCATGTTTTTTAAAGAAAAAAGCCCCACCACTTTTGCCGATTATTTCTTTAGGCCCAGTAGTGTCACTAGATATTACCATCTTGGAATGAGCTAAGGCTTCTAGAAGTGCAATGCTAAAAGTTTCTTCGTGAGATGGTAAGCAGAAAATATCTATGTTATCAAAAAACTTTTGCTTCTTTTCATCAAGAACCCATCCAACCATTTTTACTTCCTTGGATAGATTTAGATCTTTAATTAATTTTATTAAATTATCTTTTTGAGAACCTTCCCCAGCAATTATACAGTTTATTTTTACTCCTTGTGATTTGAGTTCTGCTAATGCTTTAATTAAAATATCACAACCTTTGATAGTCTCTAATCGACCCATAAATCCTAAGGTGTAGATTTTTTTTGATTTGGGCTTTTTATATGACTCGCTAATTCTTACCATGTTGGGAATATAGGTGATTTTATTAGGTGAGTGTCCAGCTTGTATTATGTTTTTTAACATATATTTGCTTATGGCTATTATATGCTGTTTGCCTATAAGGTGTTTATAATTGAAACCATGTGATACAGAAATTACTGGGATTCCGAAGGCAACTTTACGAGCTAAAGCTGTGTCTTTGGTTGTATGGGTAATTATTAAATCTGGCTTTTCTCTGTAAAGAAAAAATTTTAGTTTTAACAATGCAAATATGTCATTTCTGCCAAATGAGTTTAGGTATAAAGGTTTGTGTTTTAAATGTTTCTCAACTTTGGCACCATTTGGGATGATCGGGATTACGCTATGATTATATGATTCTAATGCGTCACAATAATCGAGAAAAGCTTGTTCAATACCACCTAGACTTTTAAATAACATTAAATTAAAAATCTTCATGCAATTAACTTTCAGCTAAAACTTCGTGATACGTTTTAATGGTTTCTGAGCACATTTTTTCTAGTGAAAATGTTGATACTACTTTCTCTCTAGCCTTCTCAATAATTTTTTTTGTCTCTTTAGAATTCAGCTTCAATACTTTTTTTAGAGTATCTGTCATATCTGATGGATCGTTAGGCGAAGCAAGAAAGCCAGTTATAGAATCCTCAATTATCTCAACTGGCGCCCCAATGCGCGTTGCAATCACTAACTTATCCATTGCCTGTGCTTCGGTAATAGTCCTGCCAAATGCTTCAGGAGTAATTCGAGGTGAAACTACTATATCTGCGATTTTGTATAGAGCAGGCATATCAGAAACAGCGGGAACGATATGAACTTTATCCTTTAAGCCATAGGCAATTACAGTTCTTTCAATTTCTTTTTTGTATTCAAAGTTCTTGTCGCTAGTAATTCCTACAATCAAGAATGTAAAATCTTCTTTTGTTAAGTATTTTAATGCTTCAAGCATATAGAGATGGCCTTTGGGTCTAGTTATTCTAGCTGGCATTAAAATAACCTTGCCTTTTAGGGGTACTCCAATAATTTTTTTTATGCTTTCAATGCGTTCTTCTGTAACCTTGCTTGGATTAAAATAATCTAAGTCTGCGCCTCTATGTATAACTTTGACTCGCTCCATGCTTTTGCGATATCTCGTTTCAATGTGCTTATAAATGAAATGTGATACGGCAATAACGCGCTTACCTTTTAGTAGAACGGAATTATAGAATCTTTTTAAAGAGTGCTCAGCTCCGTATGCACCATGAAAAGTTGTGACAAAGTTGCAATCGGTTAACAAACATGCAAAGTAAGCACTCCAAGCGGGTGCACGAGATCTAGCATGCACAATATTAATATCATGTTGTTGGACTAGTTGTTTTATCCTAAAAATATTTCTAATGATTTTAATAGGATTTTTACTATGTACTGGAAGTTTGAAATGACTAACGTGAAACGCTTCTAGGTCAGCAACAAGCTTGCCACCATTAGAACAGACAAATGCAGGATAGCCAGCATGAATAAGAGCCTTGGCCATATCAACTGTGCCTCTCTCAACGCCGCCCTGATTTAATTCAGGGAGAATTTGCATTACTCTAGGTTCTAACATCTACTCAATATCAATTACAATAAATTGGCTGCTACCAGCTCGTGAAAGTAACACGACCGCTGTCTTAGCTCCAGCAGTTTTTGCATCTTTAATTGCTTTGTCGAAGTCTTCCACTTTTTCAATTTTGGTTTTATTAAAGCGAGTGATTACGTCGCCAGCTCTAATTCCTGCATCTGATGCTATAGAATTTCTATTAACTTTAGTTACTACTATACCTCCAGATACTTTTTCCAATTTAAATTTTTGTTTGAATGTAGGAGATATATTCTCAAGCTTCATGCCCAAAGCTGATATGCCGCCAGTACCAGGCTGTACTTGCGCTTTAGCTTGTTTTTGTTGAGTCATGTCCTCTGCGTTTTCTGCAGGTTTCTCAACTATAGTATCAACGGTCATTGGTTTGCCATCTCTGATAATCTCCACCGGAACTTTTTTGCCAAGTTGGGTTTCTGCAACTATTCTTGGGAGTTTTTGCATTGATGAGATAGGTTTGCCATCAAATTTGGTGATCACATCCCCAACTTTTATTGCAGATTTATCAGCTGGGCTATCTTTAACAACTTCAGCTACTAATGCACCTTTAGATTCGGATAGACCTAAGTTTTTTGCAATATCATCAGTGACTGGTTGAATTTTAACGCCTAACCAACCTCTTACAATTGAACCCTTATCTTTTAACTGATCAATAATTGGCTTGGCTAAGTTGGAAGGTATGGCTAGTCCAATCCCAACATTTCCGCCAGATGGGCTTATAATTACTGAGTTTACTCCAATTACTTCGCCTTGAAGATTGATCATCGGTCCGCCAGAGTTGCCTCTGTTTATTGACGCATCGGTTTGTATGAATTCATCAAATTGGCCTGCAATAAAACGTGATTTTGCAGATATGATTCCTTTAGTAACTGTGCCACCTAATCCAAATGGATTTCCGATAGTTATGACCCAATCGCCAACTAGAGATTTTTCAGAATCACCAAACTTTAATGATGGAAAGGTTTTATTGGCTTCAATTTTGAGTACAGCTAGATCAGTCTTTTGATCTGCGCCAACTAGCTTAGCTTTATAGGTCTTATCTTCACCGTTCTCAGTTACAACAACGTTGATTTCTTCTGCCTCTGCTATAACGTGGTTGTTGGTTACAACGTAACCAGATGGATCAATAATAAATCCTGATCCCAATGAAGTAGCTTTTCTAGTCCTTTGCTCTGGTGCGCCGAATTCTCTATCTAAAAATTCTCTAAAAAAATCAAATTGATTTCCTTCTGGCATTTCGTTTCTAAATTCTTCGAATGGGTTGGCTGAAACTTGTACATTCTGCGTGGTAGATATGTTTACAACTGCAGGCATTGTGGTTTTTATAAGGCCTGAAAAAGATGGTAATACAATTGCTGTGGGTTGTAGTTGTGTAGTTGGAGGGGGTGGGGTAGTTTGCGCCATGAGCATTGTGCTACTTGTTATGAAAGCGGCGAAAACCGAAGAAACAATAAGCTTATTCATAAACCAAACCTTGATAATATAATTTAATACATATATTTTATAGCAGATAATATTTGCGCAGTGAAGAGACTTATTAAACAAAAGTAATATATGGCTAAACATCCAGTCGGTTATAAAAAGAATATAGCACAAAATAGGCGTGCGAGATATGACTACTTCCTTGATGAGATACTTGAGGCGGGTATAGTTTTGACTGGAACTGAGGTTAAGTCCTTAAGAAATAATGATGTTAGTATAGCAGAAGCTCATGCATTAGTTGATAATGGTGAGATATTTTTGGTGAATGCAAATATACCAGAATACGATAAGGCTAATCAATTTAATCATTATCCAAGACGGCCGCGTAAACTACTTCTTCATAAAAAAGATGTAAAAAGACTTATAGGATTTGTACAAAGAAAAGGTTGTACACTGGTTCCAGTGAGTATGTATTTTAATCATAAAAATATTGCCAAAGTTGAATTGGCAGTAGCGCGAGGCAAAAAAGCCCATGATAAACGTGAAAGCATTAAGCAAGCAGAATGGAACCGCCAAAAAGCCCGTGTTCTTAAAGGTGGTGATTAACGAGTATATTGGTTTTCTTTTGTTCTAGGTGCTTTATACGGTGAGTCGCCGTTATCAAGTCCAGCATCGCGAGTTTTTCTTTTAGGTGGGGTGTTTGTTGATAATCTGCGGGTTAGTGATATAGGGGTAATCGTTCCATTCGCATCGATGTTAAAGCTTACTGTAGTGTCTCTCTTTGGAGTCGACATCTGATGTGTAGCTAAAGCTGTGCTAGATGATGATGCGACGGCAATGCTTACGTTATTTTGATGTTGCCCTGGATTCACCATTAGCAAAGCAGCAGCTGCTGGTTGATTTCGAGGATCTTTTAAAGAAGTAGATGCTTCGGCCGCCGAGCTAATTACAGGAATAGCAGCGGGAATGGGCGCTAAAGCCACTTTAATAGGTTTATTGCTTGAAGTCGGAGCTCCTAACGATTCGCTGCTTTGAGATGATAGATTGTTATCACTGTCATTTGATGTAGCTAACGCCGTTTTAGGAGTTTTTCGTGCGAATAATTTTTTTATGCTGTTATTTGGTGATGTGGGTGTTTTTGTTTTTTTTGGTGCCGATGATGATACCATTGCGACCCCAGATTTTGCAAATCTATCCATTGGGCCTTTCGCTTGCGGCGTAACTTGTGGTGCTACGTTTGCGTTTTTGATTGCTTTAACGGCATCGAACGACTCATAATCCCAGCCTTTTAGTTTTAATGTATTTGGGCTTAGGTTGTAGAAGTTAGCGGTTTGAGTGATGATATTGTTCATTTCAGACAATATAATGTATTGTACTTCTAGCTTGTTGTAATTTGGGTTTAGGTGAGCGAGTGGTGCATTGAACAACTCAGCTAGCATTCTAGAGTCCTGTCTTAAGGTTAAATGTTCTTTAACGATATTCGATAAGAAATAATCTCTAAAATTGGTCATGTTTTGTACGTCGATATGCAAAGCAGTATTTTGGCAAGTGCCAAAAACGCGTACGGCATCACGCTGCCACTTGTCATTCAGATCTTTTTTCCAACTAGATGCTTTTAAAGTGAAGTCGGCATTAACCTGTCTAATAATTTCTTGCCTATCAGTATCGGTAATTGTTAAGAATTGATTGTTAATGTTTGAAATTGATGATCTTTGCTGCACAAGTATTCCCATTTTATATGTATAAAAAGAATATTATATCTATTTAATTGGTCTAGATAGTTGAATTTTGTTATATTTTTCTTAGAAATATGGTTAAGTTTCTGAATGAGTTGTGTTGATAACTTCGAAAGTGACTTCCGAATATAGTGGACTTGTGCTATATTGCCCCATCTTAATTTGGTATATTCCGTAAAAATTATGCATAATGCGATCTCTCGCGCTGCCAAGGAATGGATTGGCACGCCTTTTCATCTTCAGGGCAGAGTGAAGAATGTTGGCTGTGACTGTTTGGGATTACTCATGGGAATTGCACGAGATCTAAACCTAAAAACAAAGCTTGGAACTTTGTTGGTTGAGCATGATAGGAGTGACTACCACCTAATTCATGATGGTCAAATTCTTGAGCAGCAGCTTGATCAATTACTTGGGCAAACACATGAGCTAGAAGAGGGGAATTTATTGCTGCTGGAATATGATAAAAACCCACAACATTTGGCAATTGTTTCGGATGGCGAAAAAATTATCCACGCTCATCTCAAACACCGCAAGGTTGTTGAGCATTCAATGGATGTTTGTTTGCGTAACAAAATCAAAAAAATGTATAAACTTGAAGCTTGATATGTAATATCGGAAATGAGAGTATCAGGTATCTATTAGGGTATTCCTATGAAGTATTTTTTATTAGTTTTGTTTTTTATTTTCGCAATTAATCTTTCATATGCCGAGGATATGCCAGAGTATTGCGGTGGATATTCGGGAGAGAGACAAAAAAAGTGCCAACAAAAAAGGATGGAGTATTTCTTTGGGGATGATGCTGTTTACGTAAAAATGCAAGTTGATCAAATATCTGGAACTCTACGTGAAGCAATTCTTTCTAGAGAATATGATTCTCTAGAACAATATGTTCAATTTCCATTTACCTTTGTAGTAACGGACTTTAGAAAAGCTGAGCTTCGTAAAGATGCGATCGGATACACACTAGAAGTGAATAATATGAGAGAGTTTAAAAACTTTTTACTTAAAATTAACAAAAGACATCCCAGTGTTTTTTATGGCTTGAAAAAAATGCCATATACTGAATTGTTATCGAACGATACTTACATCGCTTTAATTAGCTCGCAAATCAAATTTACAATAGAAATCAATGATGATGGTAAGTTTCATCTAGTACACTCGTTTATACAAATTTTTTAATTAATCAACCAAGGTAAGCAAAATGAGAAAAATTGAATTAACACCAGAAATGGTGAGGGACTTGTTGCATAATTTAGATCCGGAAAATCCTGAGCATATGCAGATTTATTACAATACCCAATATTATTATATAGTTCAAAAAGAAGGAAGAAGGCAATGGGCTTATGATGACGAAACTGGTAAGGATGTTAATATTGATAATCCAGCAAAAGGCAAAGTTACAGTGGGCATTGGGTTTAATATGGACGCAGATGGTGCTAGAGATTTTTGGAATGAAGTTTTTGGAAATATTGCTGATTTTGACAGCGTATACTTGGGACTTAAAAAGCTAACTTGGAATGATGTGGATGAGCTTTTGCAACGTAGTATAAATGAAAGGTCTATTGAAGTTGCTGATCAATATGGAGATCTCTTTTCTAAACTCAAACTCAACGAACGTTTTGCAATTGAAGATCTATATTTTAACGGACCAAAGCTTGCTAAGAAAGGGACAAAATTTCACGAATATATCCATCAATACTATGAAACAAATGATGTAAAATATCTTCATAAGGCTATTGATGAAGTTAGATATTATTCTAACCCAAAGAAAATTAAGGGATTGCAAAATAGAAGAAATGAGCAGGCAGATATTTTAGATTCAAGTAAGGCCAAAATTTATTCTGCACCAAATGATCCAAGATTGCCAGAAAGAGAAATTACTGCAAAAGTAGCCGAAACAATTATTCCGCGTGGAACTGAGAAGTGGGAAAAGAATATAAACTCTAAATACTATATTTGGAGAACCAAGTGTGACAAGAAAGTAAGAGAATCTCATTTTATGTTAGAAGGAAAGATTTTTTCAGAGGACTTTAAGCCATTAATGGGTGAGCCTGGAAAAGACTACAATTGCAGATGTACCAAAGAATTGCTGCCAAAGAAAATAAAAGTTTTGGAAGAAGACAACAAGCTAATTCAGAAAAAGTGTTTTGATATCAATTTAGATTTGTTTGGAATTGAAATATATAAGCTAAAACACGAGATCTCTTCTATATCAAAATAAATTCAAATTAACATAACTTAACAAGGTAAAGCATGACTAATTTCTTAGAAATAAGGCTGCCTGAGGAGATATCCTTAGGGGCAATTGGTGGGCCTGAGTATTCCACAGATATAATAATGGCCTCAAGTGGCTACGAACAGCGCAATATAAATTGGGCGCAGGCTCGGGCTAAATATAATCTTGCACCAGCCATTAACACATCGGAGCAATTGCAAGAGCTGATAAGCTTCTTCAGAATTTGCAAAGGTAAGGCATTTGGTTTTAGGTTTAAGGACTACTCAGATTATAGAGCCGATAGCCAGCTTATTGGCGTTGGTGATGGTATTACCAGAGAATTCCAGTTAATAAAAACATACTATAGCCCCGCTAAAGCCGAGCGAAGAATAATCAGCAAGCCAGTTGAAGGTAGCGTTGAAATTTCACAAGAGTATGTATGCGATTACAGAACGGGTCTGGTGACATTTAAAAATCCGCCAGAAATTGGTGAACAGGTAATCGCTAGTTTTGAGTTTGATATTCCAGTTCGTTTTGATACCGACCAACTTTTTGCTTCGTTGGAAGTATATGGAAGTAACTCGTGGAAAGAGATTCCAATAATCGAAATAAGGGTGTGATATGAAAAAAATTACCGAACAATTAAAAGAACACCTGGCTTCAGCGGTTACAACATTGTGTTATTGCTGGAAGCTCAAACTGCGTAGTGGAGAAGAGAAAGGGTTTACCGATTGTGATAATAATTTAGAGATCGATGGCTTAACATACCATGCACACACTGGGTTTAGCCCATCGGCAATTGCTTCTAGCAGCACACTTGCTGTAGACAATTTAGACATAGATGGAATATTAGATAGTGCATTTATTACTGAAGAAGATATTTTATCTGGCGTATATGACTATGCCGAAATTGAAATATTTTTAGTGAATTATAACGACCTGTCCATGGGTAAATTGAATTTGCGCAAAGGCTGGTTTGGTGAAATAAGCTTTAGTAAAAACCGATTTACCACAGAGGTTAGGGGGCTTATGCAAGCTTTCTCCAAGAATATTGGCGACTTGTATTCGCCAGTTTGTAGAGCAACGTTCTGTGACAAAGCATGCGCTTTAAAAGTTGAGAATTTTACGTCGCACGGGGTTGTTAAGAGGGTTATAAGTGATTCCTGTTTTGAGGTGGAAGATTTAGCAAAACCAAATGGATATTATAACAATGGTTTAATCAAATTTGTTGGCGGGCAAGAAATGGAGATAAAGAGCTTTTATGCTAACCGCATAGAAACTGTAATGCCTATTTTTAAAGAAGTTTTAGCAGGGCAGGAGTTTGAAATTATTGCGGGCTGCGATAAGCAGTTCAATACATGCATAAATAAGTTTAACAATGCTGTTAATTTCCGCGGAGAGCCGCATGTGCCAGTGGCGGAGAAGTTGATGCTTAGTTGATTACTAAAATCTTTTAGGAGTTAGTATTGTTTTTCATAAAAGAGCCAGCAAATGAATTTTTAATTTTTTGTCGGGGAATGTTTATGAAAAATTCATTTGTGTCTCTTCACATATCTATAAATACTTTTCTAAAAAAGGGGCGCGCGCCTTTAGGCGCTAAAGTAATGAATGGTCGTAGCGGGAAGGGTCGGGGAAAGGAGCAAGACCATTCATTACGCTTGATATAGTTTGCGTTAGCAAACAAAACTAATCGTCATTGCGAGTTCTTCACGAAGCAATCCAGTTCTTTCTTATATTTATTGGATTCGAAGAATCCGTTGGATGTGCTAATTTTTGCTAAGAGCGCCTTAGGCGCGCAAAAATCCAATCTTTAAAAAAATCTCATTCTTTACCTACGACCAGGGGGCGAGCCGAAGGCGAGGGGAGTAGGTAAAGAATTAAATTTTAAGAGTGCGCGCTTCGCTTTAAATAAAAAGCTCCCGGGGGTGGTCACTTTTTATTTGTTTGAATACTTCGCTGTCATCCCGTTACTAGTTAACGGGATCCAGTTTGCACAAAATCATTTTGCTATTTTGGTTTTAAGAACGAGGAAGGTGTAGCAAAAATTATTTTGCTCGTATCACTTATGATAAACCCTAAGCTTACTTAATGGGGGCGGCGCACAGCGCGCTATACTAAAGTTGGAGCGCAAGATTTGGGGTCTGGGGGTAAAAATCCATCCGTCTTCGCTAAAGCTACGCCGTGACTAGGCGACAACTTTAGAAACAAATAGTTTGCTTCAGCAAACAAAATATTTATTCAAAGCGTAGAGATTGCATTAAAATAATTTAGGGGCTGACACCTGACTTTAACTAAGTTAGGATGTTGGCATGTATATAAAGCATTGTAAAATAAGGGCTAAGCAGCAGTTGGAGCTGATAAAATATTTTGTTGCAGGAACAACTGCAAGAACTG
>JACCDG011383675.1_pt1 | contig 12184 bp, 21 predicted proteins | sample 7442471 | NCBI WGS metagenome assembly JACCDG01 (sample SAMN15323444, study PRJNA562643) | freshwater metagenome | isolation source: river surface water | place: USA:Blue River Watershed | collected 2017-08-17 | reverse complement strand
GATGGCCTTCCGATCGCTTGGCATTGGATCAGCCGACTTCCGCCCAACCCACACGCCCGCCGCAACCCCCCCACAGGAGCCGGTGGAGCCACCGCCGCTGGCCTGGCGTCGATCGGCCTACGATCTCCTGCAGGAGGCAATCACCGCCCTGTGGAGTGACGCCGGGGCCAAAGCGCGGGCCTACCTGTACCAGCGCGGGCTAAAAGGCGACACGATCGCGCAAGGCAAGCTCGGCTATCTCCCCAGCGACACCTACGTCGATCGGGCCGATTGGGGATTAGAGCCGAGTGGCGCCAGTACCCGCATCCTGCTGCCCCGTGGCATCCTCATCCCGTCGATCGTGAACGAGGAGGTCTGGCGGCTCGAAGTGCGCCGCCCGGTGGGGCCTGGCGATGTCTGTATCGCCCCAGGGATGGGACTGCCCACGGTTGGCCAGGACGCGACGGGCACGGTCTGGCAGTCGCTGAAGCGTACGTCGTTTGCCAGTGCGGCCCGCCTTTCCGCGATCACGGGATTGTCGGGCGATCAGGTTGGGGAGTGTCTGGACTGGCTGCGCAGTCAGCAACTGATCACGACCCCGGCCAAGTATCTCACGATTGCCGGATCGGCCAACACCGTGTGGGGTCATGACGACTGGCAGCCCGGACGGCCCGGCGTGATCGTCGAAGGCACGATCAACGGCCTGTCGATCCGCCAGTGCCATCCGGGTGTGAACGTTGCCGCCTTGGGCGCGGCCACCCACGGACGCAAGATCCGCTGGGTGATGGCCCTGGCGCGTTGGAGCGCCGTGCTGGTGGCGTTGGACGCCGAGACCGACCCCGGCAAGCAGGCCAGCATTGAGCAGGCGGCGGCCTGGTGGGTAGATGCGCTCAAACCGCTGGCGACGCGCTGGCGGCCGCTGGGCAAAGATTGCAACGCGATGCTGGTGGATGGCTGCGATCTGCACCAGTGGATCGATGCAGGCTTGGCGGCGCGGGCGGAGGCGCATCAAGACGCTCCGGCCCGCGCCACGCAGTCGGCCATGTGCGTGCGGTGTGGCGCGGTGCTGACCGTGGCCAGTGCCGAGGTGTGTGTGACCTGTGCCACCCCGGCCCCGGTCTGGCGCAGTATCGATCTGGATGGGGCCGTGCAGGTGACAGCGCCGATCCTCGATCGGGCGGGTGTGCTGATCGCACCTGTGCCGCCCGTGCAACCACAACCGGGCTTGTCGGTGGACTATTGGTACGACCAATGGATGGAGCGGGTCAACAGTCTGCCTGCGGAGATTGAAGCCACCTGGAACGCCTGGATGGACGCCAAGGGCACCCCTGCGGCGCACGAACTGGCGGAGGATCTCCGGGTCACGTCGGCGGGGATGTGGGTCTTACGGACGTATCAGGAGTGGCAAGCCGCGATGAAGATCGCAGCCATGACCACCGCATAACGGAGGGATTATGGCCGTCAAGTTGACGATTGCGATTGAGTGCGTGGACTGGGAACGGGCACGCACGCTGATGGATGGACTGTTGGGCGTGATCGAGGATGGGATGTCGGGCGGCGATCAGACCAAGCTGGGCTTTGCCCGCACGACGGAGATGGGCCGCCGCAAGCGCGAAACCAAAGACACCTTCACCTGGGTGTATGGCGAAGCACGGCCCGAACTGGAGGAGTTGGGCTTTGAGCGCGGCGAACTACCCCTGGACACACTGCTGCGCGGCGGCAGTCGATCGGCCACGATCAGTAGTGGCCAGTCGCGGGATGCGCTGTCGGCCTTCCGCAAGGTGTTGGATGAGAGCGAAGCGGAAGAGGAGGCGGTATGACCTACCCCAAGGAGATTCGGATCGTAAACACCAACGGGAATGGGGCGGACACGAAAATTCTTGATGGAGACACCGGGGCGGATCTGACGGTTGGGTTGCGCTGCACACAGATTGTGATCACGCCCGACGATATGCTGACGGCCACCCTGACCGTCATGCCCACGCTGAATGTGCTCACGACGGCGCAGTATGTTGCGACCGTTGAGTACGACCCGACCGACGCCGATACCATCGAAACGGCGATCGGGCAGTTGCAGGCCCGACTGACCGAGCTTCGCAGTCAATGAGCAGCGCAGGCCGGGCGGATCAGGGGATTGGCCCGGCCTGACAATGAAAGGAACAACGATGGATCCACTCACCACCCTCCCACCCGACGAGCCGACCACCCTGTATATGGGCGATGGCCCGATCCTGAGCGACGATCCCGACACCGATGAGGCAGACACGCTGTATGTGTCGGTCAGCCTGGCGCTGCGCTGTGGATCGACGCTGCGGGTATCCGTAACCGACGATACCGCCGATCAGATGGCAGATGACTTCCTGGCATCCGTCAGGAGCAAGCCAACGTGGGGCAAGACGGCCCCAGGGCCGATCGACTGGTATGAGCAATCCGATGGCACGCCGCTGGTTGTGCGCTGGGATGCGGTTGAGGTGATGTACTAGATGGACCCGATCATCCTGACCACCGATGGCAGCGGCACGGTGATCGGCCAGTCGGGCGGCTGGGCCTGCGTCCTGCGCAGTGGCCCGCACGTCCGCGAACTGTCGGGGAGTGCCGAGAGTACCACCAACAACCTGATGGAGCTGGAAGCGGTCTGCCAGGGCCTGGCGGCGATCACACGTCGTCAGGCCATCGTCACCGTGCGCACGGATAGCCAGTGTGTGATCGGCTGGCTGACCGGGGCCTACACGGCCCGCAAGCCGCATATCCACGCCGCCGTCACCCGGATCCTGGCGCTGATTGCCGAGCGCGGCTACACCGTGACCTACGAACACGTCAAAGGCCACGCGGGCGATCCCGACAACGAGCGCTGTGATCAGCTGGCTGGGGAAGCGAGGAAACAATGGATGAGTCGACACCGATCAGCGGCTTAACCGCAGAAGAACAGGCCGTGATGGATGCGCTAATCGCGGCCTGGCAGGGGTTTGTAGTCCTGGCGCAGACTGAGCGCGATCGGCCAGATTTCTGCCGAGCTATTCACGAGTGCCAGCGCATTCTGGCAACTCGCGTCGTCGCACGGGAGTACCCAGACTATTGGGTGATCTAGGCGGGCCTTGCCTTGACATTCGTATGTATGTATGGTAATGTGGGTGAAACAAATGTATACCCATAGGACAAAGGACACCGCCCAATGGACTACCAGTCGTTTCTCTCCCAGAAGCAAGCTACCGTGCAGGCCGTGGGGTTCAGCCTTGATCCGGCGCAGCTGCATCCGGGCTTACGGGCCGATCAGCGCGATGTCGTGCTATGGGCACTCCAGCTTGGCCGGGCGGCGCTGTTCCTTGACACGGGGATGGGGAAGACGCTTTCTCAGCTCGAATGGGCACGGCATGTCGCAACGCACACCCACCGCCCCGTCCTCGTGCTGGCACCCCTGGCCGTCGCGCACCAGACCGTCAAAGAAGGGAAAAAGATCGATCTGGATGTCACCTACGTGCGCAGCCAATCGGCGTGCGGTGACAACGGGGTGTATGTAACAAACTATGAGATGCTGGATGCCTTCGACACCACGGCATTCAGCGGGGTCGTCCTCGACGAGAGCAGTATCCTCAAGGCGTTCTCTGGAGTTACCCGCAAGAAACTGCAAGCCAGCTTTGCCCAGACCCCCTACCGGCTGTGCTGCACCGCAACCCCGGCGCCCAATGACCATATGGAGCTAAGTAACCACGCTGAGTTCTTAGGCGTGATGACCGGGGCCGAGATGCTGGCGCGTTGGTTTATTAACGACAGTATGAAGGCCGAAAACTACCGCCTCAAGCATCACGCACGAAGCGACTTCTGGCGCTGGGTGACCAGCTGGGCCGTGTGTGCGACCAAGCCCAGTGACTTAGGGCACGACGATACCGGCTTCGATCTGCCACCGCTGCACCTGATCCCGCACATTGTCGAGGTCGATCACACCCGTGCGCACGCCGATGGTCAGTTGTTTGTGAATGGTACGCATTCGGCGACGGGCCTGTGGAAAGAGAAGCGGGCTACGGCGGCCGATCGGTGTGCGATGGCGGCGCAGCTGATCATGCAGGAGCCCAACGAGACGTGGGCAATCTGGTGCGATACCAACGATGAGGCCGATCGACTCCTGGCCTTGCTGGCAACGGCGGGCCTGACGAGTCTGGTAGAAGTGCGCGGATCGGACACCCCCGCCGCCAAAGAGCGCAAACTGTCGGCCTTTAGCGACGGCGAGGTCGCGGCCATTATCAGCAAAACAGAGATCGCAGGTTACGGATTGAACTGGCAGCACTGCACCCGCATGTGCTTTGTGGGCGTTACCTACTCCTACGAGAAGCTGTACCAGGGGCTGCGCCGCGCCTGGCGCTATGGGCAGCGCAGTGCGGTCTGGGCACACTTGATCTATGCCGAGAGCGAAGGCAACGTGATGGACACGATTCACCGCAAGCAGATCGAGCATCAGGCCATGCAGCGCGAGATGGCGCAGGCGCAGCAGGGAAGCCTGAACCACGCTGGCCGGATGTCCCTGCGCAGCTCGGTTGGCACGCTCCCGATGCGCGTCCCCTCCTGGATTGTCAGTGAGATCGCTGCCTAAGCGATGAAAGGATGTTTCGATCATGACCGACACCGCAACCACCGTCCTCGATCAGGCCTTTGGGGCCAATTGGGCCATGTATCACGGCGACTGCATTCAGACGCTGCCAGGGCTGCCTGCCAACTCAGTTGATTTTTCTGTGTTCAGTCCGCCTTTCTCCGAGGTATATGTTTATGGAGACTCCGAGGCCGACCTGGGCAATAGCAAAGACAGCGTGGAATTCTTCCAGCACTTCGATTTCCTTGCGCGGGAACTCCTGCGGGTGATGAAGCCCGGCCGGATCGTCGCCGTCCACTGCAAGGATCTGCCAACCTACAAGAACCGGCACGGCGCATCCGGTCTGTACGATTTCCCAGGTGACATCATCCGCAGCTTTGAAGCCACCAAGCAAGCACCGGATGCAGCGGCCAATGGCTACTTCCAATTTCATAGCCGGGTCACGATCTGGAAGGATCCAGTAATCGAGGCCCAGCGCACGAACAATCACGGGTTGCTGTTTCGCAACTTCAGCGATCGGGCCGAAGTCGTGCGCCAGGGCATGGCCGACTATATGATCATGTTCCGCAAGTGGGCACCGGAGATGCCCGAAAAGCAAGTCCAGCAGCGCCGCACCCCCGGCGACTACATTGGCACCAGCCCGCCACCCACCAGTATCGACAACGATCGCGACTATGGCATTGCCGTCTGGCAGCGCTACGCCAGTCCGGTCTGGTTTGACATCGATCAGACCGATGTCTTGAACTACCAGATTGCGCGGGAAGATGAGGATGAAAAGCACCTCTGCCCGTTGCAGCTGGGGGTCATCCGGCGCTGCATCGATCTGTGGACCAACCCCGGCGATCTGGTGCTGAGTCCCTTTGCCGGCGTCGGGTCGGAAGGCGTCGTCGCAATCGAGCAGGGACGGCGGTTTGTCGGGATTGAACTGAAGCGCAGCTACTGGAGCTTTGCCCAGCGCTACCTGGCCGATGCCGAGTTCACCACAGCACAGCCGACGATGTTCGATCTGTTTGATGCAGAGGTGCAATCAGTCCCGGCTCCCGGCACCCGTCATGCGGTTTCATGAGGCGTTCGTGGATCGACTGCTGGCGACAAGCCTTCGGAACGTGATCGATGGTGATACCTACGATCGCATTGACGACATCCTGGATCGGGCGCTGCTTGGGATGCCCGCCGATCGCTTCCCGCTGATCACCAGTGGCCCAACCTATCACGGCATTGATGCGTTCTTGCTGACCATTGGCACGCTGGTCAATGTACATACCTACCGCACGATCGAGTCACTGGTGCGAACTGCGCAGGTGGCCGCGTGAGTACCCACTTTTACGACTATCCGCCGCCCTGGGTGGTGGATGACAACCGCCCTGGTCATGAAGGGCTGATCACCGTCTTTGATGCCAATGGACGGCCCGTGGTGATTACTGGCGATATGGAGAGCGCTGGGATGGCTGATATCCGTAATGCGCATCTGTTTGCCGCTGCGCCGGATCTGCTGACCCAACTCAAGCTGGCGCAGTCGTCGGTCTGTTCGCTGCACTGCCCATCCGTGTGGCAGTCCGGGCAACCGCAGCCCCATTGTGAACAGTGCGTGGCGATCAGCGCCGCGCTTGCGAAAGCCGAAACGATCACGTAGTGACGACCCGCCCCGCGCCCGCCCTCATCGGCGGCGCGACGGGGCAAGGTTCTCTCCCAGCGAACCGACCGTTGCTGTTGGTCTGTGGGGCCAGCGCAACGGTTGCCCGCCTGAGTGGCCACCCGCACCTGGGCTCACTCATTCAGCCCCGATCGGGCAACCGGATCGACACGATCGCCACAAGTGGACGCTGGTGGGCTGCTGACAACGACGCCTTAGCCGGGATTGACCCGGATCGGTATATGACGATGCTCGATCAGATCAAGGCAACGGATTGCAGTCGACTCTTGTTTGTGACCGTACCAGACGCGGTGCAGATGACCGACACCGGGCCGATCGGCGATTGGGCAGGCACGCTCTGGCTGTTTCGCAGTTGGCAGCGGGCCTTGACCAAGCGCAAACTGCCTGCCGCGATCGTGCTGCAGGACGGGGCCACGATTGATACGGTGCCCTGGTCGGAGATCGCCGCTGTGTTCGTGGGTGGATCGACGGCATTCAAGGAAGGCCCGGATGCCGCCGCCATCCTGCGCGAGGCCCACCGGCGCGGGATCTGGCGACACGTCGGCAGGATCAATACCGAGCGGCGGTTGCGGTTGTTGGATGTGGTGGGCTTTGACAGCTTTGATGGGACGCAGTTCAGCCGCTTCCCCGATACCTACATCCCGCGCTGGCTGGAGCGGCTGACCCAGAAGCAGGAAGGACTCGCGCTATGACCGCACAGGCCCGTGGGAGCGTTGCCAGCTACTGCGTGGGCAAGGTGCAGATGACCCGCCGCGAGGCGCAGGCCGCCGCCAAGCGGATGACGAAACGCTACGAAACCCCAATGGCCGCCTATGCCTGCCCGGCCTGCGGGCACTACCACTGCGGATCCGATCGGGCCAAGAAGCCCATCCGCACCACCCGAATCCTTCGACAGCAGAATGCCCGTGAGCAGCAGCAGAACGAACAGGAGTATTGGGATGACGACGACACCGATCCATCGGATGTATGTGCTGACGGCGACGATCCCCGATGTCTTGACCATCAGCGGAGCCAGTCTGTTTCCCACGGATACGGACGCCATGGGTTGGGGACTTCATCGGGTGCGCGAGATTCTGAGCGAACGGGATGATCTTCCTGAGGGATCGCAGGTGAACGTCGTCGTCGCCTCACTCACCGACGATCAGGCCGCCGCACTCCTCGCACAGGTCTCGCTGCTGCGCCCGGATCTGTTCGATCGGGCGGCGCTGGCGCAACTGGAGGTTGACCACCATGACCCGATCGCAGCGCCTGAGTAACGCCCTGGCCCGACTGGCCCTGACCCGGCTGCGTGGTGAGATCAGCAGTGTGCGTGCTGGCCGCCTCACGCGGGCGCTGATCCTGGAAGAACGAGAGGATGATCCGAATGACCACCTGTCCCCACTGCGGCGCGACCATGACGACGCCGGCCGCGCGGCCATCAACCCACCCGAGCGCCAAGCCGATCACGATTGATGGCGTAACCTATGCCAGCCAGGGCGCCGCCGCTCGTGCGCTGAACGTCAGCCGTCAGGCCATTGCGCTCCGGGCATCCCGACAGCGCCCGCAGGCCCTGCCCGTGCGGGATCTGGCCGCCGAAGGAAGCGCCCGCCGTGAAGCCCTGTATCAGGCGCTCAAAGCCGTGCCAGGGGCCTCGCTGCGCTATCTGGCCCGCGCGGTGGGGCTCTCCACCAAGAGCCCGGCATCCGTCGCGCACCATTTGCAGTTGTTGGCCGCCCAGGGCCGCGTCATCCAGACGGCAGGCCGCTGGCGTGTGAAGGAGTAAGGCGATGACCGTCACCTACCCACCCGGCTATATCTCCACCGCGACGGTCGCCGAACGCATCGCGTGCGACCCGTGGACGGTGCGGCGCTGGCTGCGGCGCGATCCCACATGGGCCGGGGCGATTGCGATCGGGGTGAACATCCGCGCCCTGCCCGATCACCCAACCTATCCGCCACCGCCACCACGACGGCGCAAGCACCCGGCGAAGGTGCGCCGCGCCACGCAGGGCCGTCCACCGAACCCGGAGAGCCTGCGCAGTATCGGCAAACTGATCGGCTACTCGCACCAGGGTGTGAAGTACTTGATGCAGCACGGGCGATTGGGCTATGAGGATGGCCGCTGGGTTGTGTACGCCAAGGAGCGATCATGAGCAGTGACGGACGCAGTCATCAGCAGATCCTGGCCGACTATGCCGTCGTTCGGATTGCCACCGCCTGTGCTATAATCGGCGGCGACGGCGATCCGGTCTCGGACGATACCGTCTATCGGCTGATCAAGGCCGGGCGGTTGGTGGCAGCCGGGAAAGGCAAGGTCACGACGGCCAGTGTCCGCGCCCATCTGGAGTCGACGTGGCACGCAAACGACGCCCCAAAGGCAGTGGCAGTGTCTACAAGGTTGCGGGACGCGGGTACGTTGCGCAGCGTGAGGTCGCGCCCGTCAACGGCAGACGGCGCTACGAGCGACACACCTTCCCGACCAAAGGCGATGCTACCCGGCAGGCGGCCGCGTGGGAACGCGAAGCGCTCGCCCTAGACGCCCACGCCGACGCGGGCGCGACCGTGCAGGACTGGCTGGTGCAGTGGCTAGCGAGCAAGCAGCACAGCGTCTCACCACGGGCGCATGAGTTTCTGGAGCGCCACCTCGACTACACCATCCCGTTCATTGGTGACGTGCGCCTGTTTGAGCTGGTGCCTGCGGACTGCCGGGCGATGCTGCATGATCTGGCCGACGATCTGTCGGCGCAGTCGTGTGCGCACATTCATACCGTGCTCAAGCAGGCGTTGCAGCTGGCCGTCAACGACGGCGTGATCCCCAAGAACCCGATGGCCACGGTGGAGAAGCCCAAGGTCACCAAGTACCGCGCCTATGCGCTGAACGCGTCCGAGCGGGCCGCGTTCCTCACCCACGCCGACAGCACACGCCTGCGGGCGATGTGGCGGCTGCTGATCGACTTCGGCCCGCGCCACGATGAGATCCTTGATCGGCGCTGGTCAGACTACGATCGGGCGCAGCGCACGTTGCGTATTCAAGACACCAAGAACGATCGGGTGCGCTATCTGCCACTGACCGCCGCCCACGTGGCGCTGTTGCAGACCCACTGGGATGCCCTGCAACGCGAGCGCAGTGACAACCCGCACTGGCACGAACACGGCTATCTGTTTCCGAGTGAGGTGGGCACGAAGCTCGGCCAGTCGAATGTGCGCCGGGCGTTTAAGCGCATTCTCACATTGGCCGAACTGCCGTCGATCATTCGGGTGCATGACTTGCGTCACACCGCTGCGACCGATATGATCCACAGCGGGATGGATATTCCAACCGTGCAGTACATCACCGGGCATCGGGATACGGGCGTCTTGCTCGAAATCTATGCGCATGCCCATCAGGAGCGCAATCATACGGCGATGGAACAGGTGGCCGCACGGCGCACACGCGAGGCTTGACAGGAGGTGGTACAATCCGTAGAAACCCGTGGCAGTTGGGCTAGGATCGGGGAATAGACTCGCAGATAGACTCGCGTTTCCGGTTTTTGTCCGATCGACCATCGACCCTCCAGCGCATGAGCAAGCCGAATACGCCCCCGTAGCTCAGTGGATAGAGCGACGGTTTCCTAATTCCCCACTCCCCTGCTGCGCTCCATCGCACGCCCACCGATACCGCGTCTCAGCGCCCCATCCGCGATCCGGCGATTCGCATACCCGTGCGCGATTCGGCACACCCCGCGATCGATAGACTCACGCATAGACTCACATGATCGTGCGTTGACATTCGTATGTATGTATGGTACACTCCGCACATCGTACAAACGTATGCAGGGAAGGACATCGGGATGCGCACGCTTACCCCGGACGTCGCCACACAGGTTGCTGCGTATCTCGCGGCATTCGATGCCAACATGGACGTTGATCCCACCGCAGCCCAACGACAGGGAGCCGCCTATGATGCGCTGATGGAGTCAGGGCTAACCCATGACGACGTGTGCGATCTGGTACGCGATCACATTGATGCGTATTTCGCAAAGAACTGGCCGGGGCGATGATGCAGCTGATCATGATCGATGGCTGTCCGCTGTGTGGGGCACACGCCTTTTCGTGGGAGAACGCCGCTGGCACATGGGCCGGATGCGCCAATCAGCAATGTTCGATGGTCGCCACCCCCGTACATGTCTGGAATGCGCTCAGTCAGACGCGCAACGATCTGCTGGCCACCCAACGCGCCCTGACAACGGCGGCGCGGGCCGAACGGGAGCGCTGCGCCCGGATTGCCGAGTCGTTCATCCCGTCCGGGTTTCCGGGGAGCTATGGCACGGCCCGCAACGATCGGGCACGAACGATTGCGGATGCGATTCGGAATGAGGACATGCCATGATCATCACCTGCTGGCAGACAATCACCTGTGCGCTGATCGCCCCCAACGGCGATCCGGTGACGACCTTCGCCCTGCGTGGCGCAACCGACACGAGCGCCTGGACACGCGCCCTGGCCTGGCTGCACGCCACACAGGGCACCCTGGAAGCCGTCATTGCGTGGGATGGTGGGGCGCACGTCACGCATTTACGGGTGCAAGATGGGAATGTGCAGGTACGCACCACGGATCTGATCGCGCTGGTGCTGCATGCGGATGCGATGGATCAGACGACAAAGGATGACGAATGAACCTGATGAACCTGAACGCGTACCAACAGTTGGCCGGGAGCACGTTGCTGGACACGCCCGATCAGATGCCCACGGGACTGGAATACATGCTGATGTGGAATGGGCTGGGGTTGGCTGGGGAAGCGGGCGAGATTGCTGAACTCTTCACCCAGGATCTGATCAACCTCACGCTCCTGCGCAAGGAGTTGGGCGACGTGCTGTGGTATGTCGCCGCGATCTGTAGCAAGCTGGGGATCACGATGCAGACCGCCTGGCAGGCCGATCCACTCCAATCGATTGACCCGCGCACCGCACCGGCACGGCGGGCGCTGTTTCTGGTGGCGAGTGCGGCCAGTGTGGTTGATAGTTTGAAAAAACAGATCTGTCATCGGCACGGCCTGAACGTGGCCACGCTGATCCCACAACTCGGCGCGGTGATCAGCGCCGTTGATGCGTTGTGCAGCGCCTATGACCTCAGCATCGCCAGCGTGATGGAGACCAATATCGAGAAGCTCCACCAACGCTACAAGGACGGCTACAGCAGTGATGCCAGTAAAGACTGGCAGGCGACCCGATGACCACCTATTTCAAAGCCATCACCTATATGGGCGTGCCGTGCGCTGTGGCCTGCGATGGCAACTGCACCAAAGCGTGGGGGAGAAATCAGCGCCCGACGATCGCGCTTGATCCCAATGACGGCGACGACTTCGCCTACCTGGCCGATCACGAACTCGGCACCGCACCTGACGATCCGGGCACCGATGAGGGTGGCTACATCAAGCCCCAAACGCCCGCTCAGGTGTTGAATAAGTGGTGTGTGCGCGAGTGTGAACGATCGCGGATGGTGGATGTATTGGGCGGGATTGCGACGGTGCCAGACTTCTCGCAGCGCCGCTACAACCAGCCCTGGAAGCACAAGGAGCCGCAATGAGCCACACCGAATACCCGCTCTGTTTCTGTGGCCAGGCACCAACCACCGACCGCACGCGCTTAGGCCAGACCTGGAATGACACGCTGGTCTTTACGACGGGGACGGTGTGCGCCTGTGGGGATCGTTCGGAGAAGCCCCCGCTGGCACTCAAACGCGGCGATCGGGTGTTTGTGCGGGTCAGCGACTCACTGCGACTGACCGAGCTTGGCCGACTGGAGGCGGTACGGCGCATCCCGCGATCGTGGCACTACCATGTGCGCGGCTACCTGTTTGTTGCAGAACACCATCACGGGCGCTATCGCTGGTGGGAGTTTCGGATGGACTATCGTACGGCTGAGTAATCGAGAAAGGATGTTCTGGTATGGGAACCACGTCATTTACGGTGGGCTGGTCAGAAACCGTGTCGATCGGCAGCTACAGCAAT
>JACCDG010626865.1_pt1 | contig 12186 bp, 14 predicted proteins | sample 7442471 | NCBI WGS metagenome assembly JACCDG01 (sample SAMN15323444, study PRJNA562643) | freshwater metagenome | isolation source: river surface water | place: USA:Blue River Watershed | collected 2017-08-17 | reverse complement strand
GGGACATATCATCTTACCCTTTTAAATTTTTGTAACACTTCATAAGACCCGGTATGGGCATTCTCCACAATCTCCGGAGTTATAAAAACCACGAACTGATTTTTCCCAGATTTAATCGACTTGCTATTAAGAAAAGAAAAAAGGGGAGCTCCATCTGTTATGGTCTCCGTTCCCGTAGGGGAGTCCTTGTCGTAGGCTGTAATATTTTGATTAATTGCCACTCCTCCAACAACTGCTGACTCTTTAGATTTTAAAATCAGCTGGGTGGTAATATTATTGGTCCGAGTTGTAGGCGGATTTCCATCAATTGATGAAACATTTACGCCAATATTCATATCTACTCGGTCCTTGGATAAAATGGTGGGCGTAACTTTTAAGTCAAATCCCGCATCTGCATTTTCTGCCCTGGTAAATTCTCCAGTTCCAAGAGAAAAAGGCTGCTTTAACATTTTTTGAAGTTGTGCCTGAACCTTGTCCTTAACTATTACCACTCCTGATTGAAGAACTTTGGCAAATCCGGCGGAATCGCCCGCGGCCATCCTAGGAAGTAAGTTAGAGACTGTTCCAAATAAACTACCCCGATCTTGAGCAGTTCCCCCTTCCCCAGAAGTGGCTTCCTTACCCAAATTAATTTTTGCTCCATCAACACTCATTACCGGCACCCATTTAAAACCAAAAACATTGGCATAATCTTTGGATAATTCCACAAACTGAGTGGTAATTTTAACCATCTTAGGAACCTCAACTTCTGCAGTCTGTTCATTGACCACAATAAAATCCTGTATGATCGCTTTTCCTCCGGTTTTTTGGACCGCTCCTTCTCTCTCAGCAAGCGAGGCTATATTTTCAGGTAAAAAGGCTATTGCTATTTTCACGGCAAGCGCCTTATCATTTTTGGATTTTGCGACCCCTTCTAACCAATAAGACTTATTAACAATTCTAACTGTTACATCTTTCATCCCATTTTTTTGAATTTCTTCTTCCATTTTTTGAGCAACCATTCGCTGGGTTTGGGGTGAAAGCTCAACCATGTCAAGGATTCCCTTGTCTGCATATTTTTTCAAAACGAGATTAATTATTCCGTAATCGGAAGGCACAACTATTTGGCCACCTAAATAAACACTATCGCCTTTTATACCTATCTCTAGACCTTCAATATTTCCTAAGAATTGCTTAAGCTCTAAAACTAGATTTGAAAGGTCGCTAGCGGTGATGTTTATAAGATATCTGGCCTTTATATCTCCTACAGTATTTCGTACTGTAACTGATGTCCTTCCTGGTTTTAGTCCCTTGAAAACAATTTCTTTATTCTGTGGAACTAAAGTATATGCAAGTAGATTTTCGTTTCCAATTTGAAGTTTATTAAATGGTATAAAATCAATGGTTACAATTTTATCTATACCAAGCACCATTTCAATTGGAGTTTCTTCAACTTGACCACCCGGTGAATCGGCAGGCTGATCCTGGGAAAATGAAACCGTTGATATAAAAAGCAAAAGGAGGATTAACTTTAACATCTATTTGTATCTCTCTTTGAAAAATTCCTTAGCTTCATTTGCATCTGGGCCTAAAATATCAAAATAATTGGTTCCTCTAATCGCGATAATGTTTTTATCGGAGTTGTTCCTCAATGTTAGCATTGGGGATCTTCCCGAAAACGTAAGAATAAAATTCAGTTTTTGTGCCTGAAAGGGATCTAGTTCTAAAGTTATCGTGTTGTAGACTGTATAGGTATTAACATTCATTTTTTTTATTACAGATGGAGTTTCCACCCCAATGATAGGGAGTGAGTTAGTCATTGAAAGACCGGTGGATAAGACCAAAACATCTTGCAAAACAGTAATGACGTTATATTTGTCTTTTCTTCCAGCTGCATAATCAATGGCAGTCAAAATATCTATCCTATCACCAGGTTTTATTAATTTTGAAACGGCCATGTCCTCAGTTACGGTTATGGCTATTGCTCTTTTTCCAACACTCACCTGCCTTGCCAATCCAGTTTTAGCTCCCGGATAAGTTACGCGTGGTTTGGTTAATTGCTCCCCCTTAAGGATGGGTACCGTGGCTACAGTATTTTCAACTTCTTTCATCGATTTAAAATGACCTGGCTGAAGAAAACTTTGAGGAATTGAAATAACTTGGATTTTTGATTCATCGATTAGATCCAATTCATTGATGTCCGATTTAGCAACCACCACTGAACTTTCCGTTCCATAGCGTTTTATCAATGCTGATTTTTGATCTTCCATGTAGGTGTAGACCATAAACATTGCGATTGAAGAAATTACCAAGGCCAGTGTAAACGCTCTTGTATTCATTAAATTTTTTCCTCAAAATTCTTAGCTACTTAATTTTATCAAATGAATGAAAAACTCTGGTCAAAGGGAATTTTTGTCCTATCTAATGGTACAATCTCCAGAGATTGAACCATTTACTAGGTGATTAAATTCCAGTTTCCCCGATGCACCTGTGGTATAGGAAGTTGAACATACACCATATACTGAAAAAACCTTGATAAAAGAACTGATTTGCTCGGCCGTATTAATTTTATCAACACAGTTTTCACTGGCCCTTCCTGGCCCCATGGCGAAAGAAAGAACTTTATAACAAGGGCCATGAGGAACCCCCCCAATCGATTGATTTCTCCATCCAATTGAGTACATTCCTGTAGCGGTTATTCGTCCTTCTAAAGGAACCAAATCCTCGCGCGGAGGTAAATTAGAATTATTCTTAACCAGGTGATAGAAATATCCCCTGGTAGATTTTAATTGATTGATCGAACCGTTTATCGCTCCACCCATGGTGACAATGATCGCCAATAAAATAAGAAAAAAAGGCAGAAAAACAATAAATTCAAAAATTGCCTGCCCTTTCTGACATTTTATTTTTTTCATTGTTAGCATCCATCATCAAAAAACGTTGTATGATCGCCGCAAGTTCCTCCGATCTCTTTCATGGCTTCGCAAATCCTTGTCAAACAAGTGACTCTTGAGGGTTCCCTTCCTAAAAAGGATTCGGATCTAAGGCTCACGTCCTTAATTCCTCCGATCATATCGGAAATCCCAAATTTCTCCGGATACTCAACCCAGGCCCCTACAAAAAGATTATTAGGAATCTGCATAGGGTGATTTATTTTAAGCTCGGATCTAAATCCTGGGACAAATTTATCAACAGGAAATTGATTAAAGACGGAAATGGCCCTTCCTTTTGCATCCTCATCTCCTGAGGCAATATTATTGGAATTATTATCAATAACCAGATAAGTTCTTGACGCCACAAAGGTTGCATAATGGACTAAGTATCCGTTGGTAAAATTAACCCCTACTTGAAAAATTAGAAATATTAGCGTGAACACAAAAGTAAACGCTAATAAAAATTCCATCGTCGATTGGCCCCTCTCGTTAAGGATAAGTATCGACGGGGGTGAAAAATCTTGTTTCGTTGATAGCTCCATTAAAATAGGCCTCATGTTTGTTGCTGTAGGAATTTCCCTCGCTCGGATCTTCGTTACCGGTTGGTGGAGAACCATACCTGTAAGTGAATGCATATCTGCTCCTTAATTCATCGAAAAACACAGAGTTGGGTCCCATAAAATCTGTAAAAACTTTTGATTTAAATAAAGTCATTCCAATTGAAGTCATGACGGCCAATAAAAGAATATATTCCAAAACGCTCTGGCCTTTATTATTTTTTAAATTGAAAAGATCTTTATTGACCATCCAAAACCCACCCAAGATAGAAGAATTAATGGTGCATAGGTAAATCTGTTTCCAAAAACACCTGCAAGTTGGCCAAATTCTCCTAAGAAGATTGCCTTCTTAATTTTATCAAAATTCCTCGCTGCATGTAAGATAAGCAAAATTGATCCCACCAGAATGGTTGCATAAAGTAACATTAAGAAAAAATTCATTTGATATTTATAAGGAATTAATAAAAAAAGAGAAAATAGATATTTTGAATCTCCGGGACCCATAATTTTAAGTAAATAAAATAAGAAACCTAAAACTATACATCCTACAGGAAAAATGAAATGCTCAACCACTAATGGGTAATCTGCTTGGAAAAAATATAGATTAAATAAATAAGTTAAAATATTTAAAATCGGCCAAAAATTTGAAATCTTCTTGATTTTTATATCAATAAAAGCAACTGGTATCAACTGAACTAAGATAAAAAAGTAAGTGGAAGGAGGCATCACTCATCACCATTGCCGTAGTAACCAAAAAAACAGAATCTTTCACAACTACCGGTGGTTAACTGCTGTGTGAGAGCATAGCTCAGGGAACCGGTGGAGTTGCTCATAAATCCAGAAATGGCACTCACAAGTCCCATAGAAACAAGACTAATCATCCCAAACAAAAGGATATATTCTATTAGGGCTTGCCCTTTATTCATTACTTCAAAAGTAATTTATTTTTGAAAAAAACACACGAAGGAACATAGTTCCACATTGAACCGATCCAAAATTACTTACCGCCCATTTCTTGAACGAAATTCTCAGCGTTGCCGAATACGCCTTCGGTAATTTTGCCCAACTTTTCAGTTGCTACATCTTTAAACTTAAAGACAATCAACGCCACAACAGCCACCAACAGGATATATTCTGTTGACGTTTGACCATCTTCGTTTCTTATATAATCCCAAAACTTTCTCATAAGAAACACCTCTCTCACTACAGTTGATCTAAGTTTCGGCTGTCATCAATAAATCCTTGAGGTTTTAATAACTTACCAAAGCCCTCTACTTAGATACCTCCTTTTTACCTAATTATAATAAACTATCTGACTCATTGCAATAAACGCAAGTAACTGATTTTATTATGATTAAAACATGAAAAATCGACAATTTAAACTCCAGGGAAAAGCAATATTAGGCTATACTCAAAATTGGGGTTTTGCTGCTGGTGAATTAAGTGAGTTTCGCCCCTACAAGCAAATTTATGGAAGCGATCCCTGATTATGGTGTGCAAGCTCACCCATTTAATTATGGTAGTGAGAAGCCTAAAATAATTATAATTGCGGCCACCTGTTTAAAAACGGGCGGAAACCATATCTTGTTTTACCGAGCAAAGCCCTTTTAATATTTTTTCATAAGTTGACAGCGATAAAAGACTTTATCAAAATTTAACCATGGACAATATTATTCCAACTGGATCGGCCTGGATTGAAAATCTTGCCCTTGAAGAACTTAATATGGATAACTCAGGAATGGTTCATATTGATGACCACCTAAATCCTGCATATTTTCTTGAAGAGGCTTCAATAGAATTCATGAATACTCTTCGTGATAAAATTGAGATCTTAACCATAAAATTTAACGAATTCCGAGGAGAGGAAAATAATCATTCTCTTATAAAGCTTTTTAAAATTTCAAACACCGTTAATGATTTCATGTTATTTAGAAATTCCCTTAGATTAGTTTTTTCCAGAAAAGCAAATGACCTTATAACTATAGGTTTCCTTTCGAACGGTAAAAATTTTTATACTCCAAGGCTTGGCCCTAATGGTCCAGTTGAAGGGGAAATCCATGAGATTCGGGCACACTTAGGGCCCTTCAATAATATCTCCTGGAAATTTCAAGGTGAAGATTTGGATCTAGATGCAATGATTAGGCATTACCTCTCGGAATTTATCAGAAACTCCGCCCGTTAAACCGTCTAAAGGTAAAATCCAAAGATTCCTCAATCGTAGGTAGTGTTATATTCAAATAATTCTGTATATTTTGAGTCTTTAAATTGAAATTTAATTGTTGAACCTTAATGGTTGTTGTGTCCAATAATTGAGGCAAAGTGATATGGGTTTTTTTAAAAATCCCGGCATCAACATTAAATATTTTTGCAAATCGATTTGCAAATTGGAAGCGACTCATTATATCAGAGCTGGATAACTGCAGAAGCAGATTTCTTAAATTATTTTCAATTGCAAGAGAAATCACCATGGCCAAATAATTAACATCTAAAAAACCGCAAGAGAGATTATCATCACAAAATTGATCTTCTTTTTTTTCAAGTTCCTGAAAAAAATTTGGCTTTTCGAAAACAACAGCTCTCCCATAAAGTGGACAACTTCTAAAAATTAAGTAGTCTGGAAAACTCGTTTCCAAAAAATACTCTCCTGCTGATTTAGTCTGGCCCAAGACAGTTGTGAAATCTGGAATATCGATCTCACCGTAAGAATCTTTTGTCCCGGAAAAAACCATGGCGCTTGAAATATAAATTAATAGGGAATTATATTTGTGACAATTCTCGGCAACAAAATATAGGCCATTCGCATTCAATTGCTGGGCCCTATTAGGATTCTTCTGACAATCAAAAACATTGGAAAACCCAACACAGTAAATTGTAATGTCAGGTTTTATTACTTGAAAGCATTTTTGAACCTGTTCATTTTTTAAAACATCACAAGGTAACGTTAGAACCCCAGGAATTTCAATTCTATTTTCAAAATACGTGCCAAAAACCTTGTAATCTTTTTTTAAAAATTCTGCCAAATTAGAGCCTACAAAAGACGAAATACCTAAAATCAAAATAGATTTATTTTTCATACTTAATATTAACTTGAAAGTGGATTCTTAAAAAGGAAAAATGCCCCTGCTTTATTCAAAGCCAAGGGCATTTAAAATTATATGACCTACCCCAAAAGCTTCAAAGTGGCCTTGGTATAATCATTTGCTTGTGCCAAAACTGATATCCCGGATTGGAAAAGGATATTATTTCTTGCCAATTCTGATGTCTCTTCCGCAACATCCACATCCCTAATTCTTGAATTTGCCGCGCTGAGATTTTCCTCATAAATCCCCAAATTATTAATAACTGAAGTTGCTCTATTCTGAATCGCGCCAAGCATGGCACGAACTCCACCAATTTGGTCCAATGAACGGTCCAATCTATCCAAGGAAACTTGGGCACCTTGTTTAAGACTGATTGTTTCTCCCGATAACCCCAAATTAGTGATTGTTGCATCAACTTCGGCGCCATCATAATATATTCTATCAAGAACAGGATCGTTTCGAATCCCAATTTGAAATTCCATAGGTCCTGTAGTTCCATCAAGAAGTTTCCTTCCACTAAACTCCGTAGACCTGGCGATTCTGTCAATTTCATCTTTGAGTAGTTGGAATTCAATATCTGTATAGCCACGCTCTTGATCCCCTATTGTGTCCGATGCCGCCTGTACTGCTAATTCTCTCATTCTAATAATTATATTCGTAACCTCATTCAATCCTCCTTCAGCAGTCTGAATTAGAGAAATTGAGTCGTTTGCATTTCTCCTTGCCTGACGAAGACCTCTTATATGACCTTTTAGTTTTTCACTAATGGCCAACCCTGCGGCATCGTCACCTGAACGATAAATTCGTTCTCCAGAAGAAAGCTTATTATAACTTGCACCAAGCCTTCTGGTGGTCCCTTCTAATGTCCTCTGCGCAGTGAGAGCAGGAACATTTGTGTTTATCCGTAAACCCATAATCTAAACTCCCTTTTTTATATCTTCACCTCCTGTAAAGTACTGAACATTCTGTTCATTGGTTAATACATTTTAAAAAGCGGTCATATAATTTTTTTTTAAAAGTCATAATATCTCTTGCAGGTTCAAGATGTTATGATTTTATTAACAACTATCCACTGTCTCCATTCCCTACCTCCGTTAGCCCTGTGTTGCGGAATTAATTAGCGTCAACGCATTCTTGGTATTGCTATTGGCCTGTGCCAATACAGAAGTTCCCGCTGAATACAACACATTATTTCTAGTTAAGTCGGCAGTCTCTTTAGCAAAATCTGCATCTCTTATTCTAGATTTAGCAGCAGACAAGTTTTCTTTACTTATCTGTAGGTTGTTAATAGTTGATTGCAATCTTGCTTGCATGGCCCCAAAATCGGCCCTAACCCCTGTAACATCGGAAATAGCGTTATCAATTGATGCCAAGGAATTCTGTGCCGAAATTTTATCCATTACTGATGCTAAATTAAGACCTAGAGACGACACGTTAACATCCGCTTTGGCCGCATCGAAGGTTAATCGATCAACTAAAGGGTCATTCCTCACGCCTACCTGGATATCCAAAACTGCACCTGTTCCATTTAACAACTGAACATTGTTAAACTCGGTAGTATTGGCAATTCGATCGATTTCATCAAGCATCTGTTCAAATTCCAAATTTAAAAATTTTCTTTCAACATTTGAGACTGTATCAGAAGCTGCTTGAACTCCTAATTCCCGAAGCCTAATCAGAATATTAGAAATTTCGTTCAATCCGCCTTCGGCGATTTGAACTAACGAAATTCCATCTTCTGCATTTCTTTCGGCTGCTGAAAGGCCTTTAATTTGAGCTTTCAGACTTTCGGATATTGCCAACCCGGCGGCATCATCTCCGGCCCGGTTTATCCGCTCTCCCGATGAAAGCTTCTCGAGAGTCTTTTGCAACTCTAGCCCCGTCTTACCCAATGCTCTTTGGGAATTAAGCGAAGCAACGTTTGTGTTAATCCTAAGACCCACAAAATCCTCCTTGATTTAGTGATATGGAAATTAATTTCCTGATTGCTTATCGTCTAATTAGTAAATTATTATTAAGAGGAAACAGAAAAACCAAAATTGAGTTTTAGTTATCTAAAAAATTTTTCTTAACCTATTGAAAGGTTATGAAATATTCTTTTTAAAAGGAATTTTTTTCCTAGTAAAAGGATTAAATATGCCTATAGGTCAAATATCAACCTTAAAGGACCATCCTGAACTTTTTGATCAAACCATAAAATTAATTGAAAAATCGTTTGGCTATGATAAAAATGAAAGCTTTATAATTGATTTTTTTCCCTTAATGGAAAAAAATAATTCTGAAAATGATTTTATTCTTCAGGAAAATGGCAATGTCCTAGGCCACGTAGGCGTAAAAATTAGGGAAATTGGAAATTCAGAAATTAAACTTAAAGTCGCTCTTATCGGCGGGGTTGCAATTTCTGAGGAATATCGAGGAAAGGGTTTATTGAAGAGAATCTTGGAAGAGGTTTTCAAAAGATTTGAAAACAAAGTTGGAATCTTTATCCTTTGGAGTGATCTCGCAGAACTTTACAAGAAATTTGATTTTTATCTTGCGGGTGCTGCTGTGGAAAGCTCTGGCATTAATAATGAAAAGTTTTACAATAGGTACTTTAAAACCAAGTTTAATAAAATTTCCATAAATGACTTAGAACAAATTAAAAATATCTACCAACAGCAAACCCTTGAAAATTATTTTTCTTTTTTAAGATCGGAGGCAGACTGGCAAAGCCTGATAAAAATTGAATCTGTCGACTTATTTATTTTAAAAGATGGTCAAGATAAGGTTTTGGGATACTTCTGTCAAAATAAGGGAATGGATTTAAGAGGAGTGGTTCACGAATTTGGATTTTTAAAAAATCATCAAAACGAAATCGATGAATTGTTTCGCTCTTTAAAAACTTGGTTTCCGTCTGTATCCAGTGAACGGTTTCCTGGCAAAAACATTTACCAGGGATTACTAAAAATGGGGAATTTGAAGATCTTTAATAGTTTTCTTTGGAGCAGAAGTCGCGGATTTTTACAAATTGTTAATTGGGGCGTAAGTGATGTTAGGATAATCTTTAAAAATAAAAATATCCTAATTCCCAAAGAGGTTTTTTTCCAGTGTATCTTTGGCCCATATCCCCCAATTGAATTAGAAAATATATCCTGCCAATTGTTTCTTTCTGGTCTGGATTCGATCTGATTTAAATCTTTCTGTAACCATTAAAAAATAAAACTGCTGAAAAAGAAAAGAAAATCCAGCTAAATAGGGGCACTTGATTCAAATTGCTGATAGTCTCTCTTCCTAAAAAAAATACACCGCTTAAAAAAAATACGGCGGAAAGAATTGAAAACCCAAGAAAAACTATACTATTGGTTACCTTTTCTGCGGATTCTTCATGACCAGTATGAACTATTTCTATTGCGTATTTCTTTTTGGACCATTCTTTCAAAAACCATTTTAAATGCCTGGGAAATATTCTAAAGGATTGAATGATATCTTTGCCGATTAGAAGGGCTTCGTCGGTGAGATTCTCTTTTCTAAGAGAATCCTTTACTAGGAATTGGATATCTTTTTCAAGTACGTTATACAAATCAAAATCAAGTCCTAAAGCCTTCCCAGAACCATCAAGGGTGATAAAGGACCTAAAAACTATATACCAATCTCTAGGTAAATAAAGCTTATGATTTTTTAGGGTTTTTATAATTGCTTTTAAAACACTTGGAATATCTGTTTCTCTCACAGTGAGACCGATAAACGGGGTTAAGGATTCCTTAACATCTCCAATTAACTTGTCCACATCGGGGATAACATCATAATCCGCAACATCTAAGAATTCATAAACAATACTTTCAAAATTAAAGGATAAAATAGCATGTATTATCGAAATAAAATTTATTCGCTCTTTTACCCCGAGCCTTCCCATAAGACCGAAATCGATTAAGGCTATTTTTCCATCGTTTTTTAAAATAAAATTTCCTGCATGAAGGTCTGCATGAAAAAATCCATCTTGTAAAAGTGTCTTAAGAATTATTTTTAGAACTATTTCTACATTGGGAGATATTTTCTTTTTTATCTCATCAATTTGTTTCCTATCGGTAAATTTTATACCCTCAATATATTCCATGACGAGAATACTTTGGCCTGAAAATTGCTTATAAATCTTGGGGATATAAAAAATATTCTGATCATCATACTTTTCAATAATGGTCTTAAATCTCAGCCCATTTAAGCCTTCCATATGGAAGTTTAACTCACTCCTTATTCCGAGTGAAAAATCATGAAAAACCCGTGAAATTCCCAAATATTTAAGCTCTGTGCTTCTTTTCTCCAAATGAACGGCCAAAAACTCCATCAGAGCAATATCCCGTTCTATCTCCTTTTCAATATTTGGTCGCTTAATCTTAAGAACAACCCTTTCACCCGTTATTAATTTGGCTTTATAAACTACCGCAATGGAAGCTGTTCCGATGGGCTTTTCTTCAATCTCGGAAAATATTTCATCTATATTTTTTCCAAAATTTTCTTCCACATAGGGCCGAATTTTAGAAAATGGAATTCCTTTTACCCTATCTTTTAATTTACTTAATTCTTCAATAAAATCGGGGGGGAAAAGGTCCTCTCTAGAGGCGAGCAACTGGCCGAATTTAATAAAAGTGGGACCTAATTCCTCAAATGAAATTCTTAGCCTTAAGGCCAAAATTTTACCCCAGTTTTTCTCTTCGCTTTCTCTTAGCTCATCTCTTATTTTTTTTTTGGATTTGGGTAAAACGAAATTGGGAATTTTTGAGGGAAATGCTTGAGTTATAAACTCTTCAAAACCATTTTTGGCAAAAACGACAAGAATTTCTTTAAGTCTTCCGACGTTTCTAATGGTTTTGCTAAGGTCTAAGCCGGTTTTTATAATATCCATATTATTAGGGCCTTCGAGGTTTCATATCGGTACTAAACATAGAATCTTTACTCAAGGCACAATAGTGTATGCATTTTTTAAAAATAATGCTAGAAGTGCCCTTTAAAGAGGTTTTTATTTATTAGAACATTAATTGTCATTTTGACTATAATTTCTTTTTCCTTGGACTGTTTGGGCGAGGAGCTATGCTCAAGGACAGTTGAGATAAACTCTCAAGAGGTCTTAATTGATCTAAACTCCACCCAGAAAGGAGAAGGTTTGAAGAGCTATTTGGAAAAAGATCCTCAGGCAAATTCCTATTACGAAAAATACCAAGAGGGGAATAAATTTAAATGGCAGGACACCCTGCTAGGCACTGGAGGGGGCTTGGCTGTTTTAACTGGACTATCATTGGGAAGCCAAAATACTTCAAAAAATACTTTTATTATTGCCGGTGTATCCATGATTGCACTCCAATTTATCATTGGATATTCAGTTAAAAGATCAAATGAATCAAATTTAGAAAAAGCAATTGAAGAATATAACAAGAGAAATTTTCCCAAAATTAATGTCACAGAAAATGAGGGAAAAAATATATTTCTTGCACACACCTGGGAGTTTTAAATGACAGAAATATCCGCATTCAAAGAAATCAAATGTCACAAATGCCAAGTAGTTCTTGAATTTTTGGCCGGTTCAAAAATTCTACGCCATGAAGAATGTCTCAAGTGTGGGGCGGCGATTCATTGTTGTAAAATGTGTAAATATTTCGATCCCAG
>JACCDG010326639.1_pt1 | contig 12187 bp, 10 predicted proteins | sample 7442471 | NCBI WGS metagenome assembly JACCDG01 (sample SAMN15323444, study PRJNA562643) | freshwater metagenome | isolation source: river surface water | place: USA:Blue River Watershed | collected 2017-08-17 | reverse complement strand
CGTACTTCGACCAGCTGGGGGTGCCAAGGCTGTCATGACCTCAAACTCTCGAACCGCCCGGTGCGGACCCGCATGCCGGGTGGTGTGGCAGGGGTGGCTGCGTTAATCGCGCCCCCCTATGCCGATGGGCAATAGACTCAGTTGACCATGACCAGTTTGCCCATCACGGCACGCGAGCCCATGCGGGCGTAAGCGGCTTTGAGCTCGCTCATGGGCATGGTGCGGTCGATCACCGGCTTGATCCGGCCTTCGGCGTACCAGCGAGCCAGCTCAGACATCATGGTGCTGTTGGCTTGCGGTTCGCGGCGTGCAAAGTCGCCCCAGAACACGCCCACCAGCGATGCACCCTTGAGCAGTGGCAGGTTCAGCGGCAGGGCAGGGATGGGACCACCGGCAAAGCCGATCACCAAGTAGCGGCCACGCCAGGCAATCGAGCGGAATGCAGGTTCGGCCAAGTCTCCCCCTACGGGGTCATAAACCACGTCCGGGCCCTTCCCGTCGGTCAGCGTCTTGATGGCTTCGCGCAGATTTTCGGTGCCGTAGTTGATGGTGGCGTCGGCCCCCTGCGCCTTGCATAACTCACATTTTTCAGCTGTTGATGCCGCAGCAATCACTTTGGCGCCCGCCGCCTTGGCGATCTGGATGGCGGCGGTGCCCACGCCGCCGGCTGCGCCCAGAATCAGCACGGTTTCACCGGCCTTGAGTTGGCCGCGGTCGATCAGCGCATGGTGGCTGGTGGCATAGGTCATGATGAAGGCTGCGGCATCGACGGCCGGAAAACCATCGGGTAGCGGCATACACAGTTTGGCCGGTGCCAGCGTGTGGGTGCCAAAGCCGCCGGTACCCGACAGGCAGGCCACGGTCTGGCCGACCTGCAATTGCTTGACGCCGTCACCCACGGCGCGAACCACCCCTGCGTATTCCGAGCCCGGAACGAAAGGCAGTGCTGGCTTCATCTGGTACTTGTTTTGCACGATCAGCAGGTCCGGAAAGTTCAGGCTGGCGGCCTGGATCTCGATCAGGACTTCGCCTGCGCCGGGTTGCGGGGTGGGCAGCTCTTTCCAGGTCAGGGCGTCAACGCCGATCGGGTTCTCGCATAGCCAAGCGTGCATGGGGTCTCCTCGTGTGGATTGGGCAATGGATGTCTGATCTTAGGCAGTGCAATTCGTTACCGCTTGTCTCGGGAGCGACGGCGCCGGGTCGATCGGCGGCAGACCTACAATCGCGCTTTACCGGGACACCCCATGCGAATACTCCTTTCCAATGACGATGGTTACAGAGCCGAAGGCCTGCAGGCGCTGCATGCCGCCTTGAGTGCAATCGCCGATGTCGAGGTGGTGGCCCCGGAGCACAACAACAGCGCCAAATCGAACGCCCTTACGCTCAACGCACCCCTGTATGTGCACGAGGCGGGTGCAGGCGTGCGCTATGTGAATGGCACGCCTGCTGACTGTGTGCACATCGCGCTGACGGGCCTGCTGGGTTACCGACCAGACTTGGTGGTCTCCGGCATCAACAACGGCGCCAACATGGGCGACGACACCCTTTATTCGGGCACTGTCGGGGCCGCCATGGAGGGATACCTGTTCGGCATACCGTCAATGGCGTTTTCGCTGGTCGATAAAGGCTGGAGACACATCGACGACGCAGCCCGCAAGGCCTGTGATCTGGTGCAGCACCTGCAGCAACAATCTCTGCTGGGTACCCGCCCGTGGTTGCTCAATGTGAACATACCCAACGTGCCTTACGCGCAGATGGAGGGCATCAAGATGTGCCGTCTTGGCCGTCGCCATGCGGCCGAGCCGGTCATTACCCAGATCAGCCCCAGAGGTGAAACCATGTACTGGATCGGTAATGCTGGACCTGCCATGGACGACGCCGAAGGCACTGACTTCCATGCCACCCGCCACGGGCATGTGGCCGTCACGCCCTTGAAGGTGGACCTGACCGAACACGATCATCTGGGCTATTGGGCGCAAAGCTTTGCCCTGCCCAAGACAGGGGGAGCGGCTGCATGAGTCAGCGCCCTGGTTTTCCCGTCAAGCTCAACACGTCCGGCGCCCCATCCAAAAGCGCCCGGCTGACTGCGCCTGCCAATAAATCCGGGTCTGGGTCAGCCAAGCCTGCCGCGCCGGTGGGCGTTGGTCTGGACTCCAGCGCGGTGCGTGCGCGCATGGTGCGCAAACTGGCCGAGCAGGGGGTGCGCGATGCCTCGGTGCTCGAGGCCATGGGCCGGGTCGAGCGTCACCGCTTTGTCGAAAGCGCGCTTGTCAATCAAGCCTACGAAGACACCAGCTTGCCCATCGGCCTGGGCCAAACGATTTCCAAGCCCAATGTGGTGGCCCGCATGATCGAGCTGCTGCGCGAGGGGGCGACGGGCAAGCTGGGTCGCGTGCTTGAAATTGGCACGGGTTGCGGCTATCAGGCGGCGGTGCTCAGCCACGTGGCCACCGAGGTCTACAGCATCGAGCGTCTCAAAGGCCTGCATGAAAAGGCCCGTGAGAACCTGCGGCCATTGCGGCTGCACAATCTGCACCTGATTTTTGGGGACGGCATGCTGGGCTACCCCAAAGGTGCACCCTATGCGGGCATCATTTCGGCGGCGGGCGGTGACAACGTGCCTGACGCTTGGCTCGAGCAACTGGCAACTGGCGGGCGGTTGGTTGCGCCAACCATCACGCCCGCAGGCCACCAGGCCCTGGTGGTGATGCTCAAAACACCGCGCGGTATCGAGCGGCAGGTGCTCGAAGCGGTTCATTTTGTCCCCCTAAAATCCGGGGTGGCTTAAGGGGGTATCAGATGAAAAACATATTCGCACGCACAACCCAAGTGGCACTGTCCACACTGGCACTGACGGTGCTGGTTGCCTGCAGTTCCTCACCTCGCCAGCCAGCGCCGGTGGAAGACCGCAGCGGCGGGCGTTCTGCTGTGGGCGGTGTTCAGACCGACGCCAAGGCTTTGCCCGGTGCGGAGAACGCCGGAAAGCCGGGCTATTACACGGTTCAAAAAGGAGACACCCTGACCCGTGTCGCGCTGGACAACGGGCAGGCCTGGCGTGATCTGGCGCGCTGGAACAACCTCAGCAATCCCGATGTGATTGAAGTCGGACAGGTGCTGCGCGTGGCTCCGCCCGGTGCCGCCATCGAATCCAACGGTGTGGTCGTGCGGCCGATCGCGTCGTCTGCGGCGGCATCGCCTGCCAATGGCGCGGCCAGTGCGGCCAAGCCGGCGGCCTCGGTGTCTTCTCCTGCCACTGGCGCCGCAACAGAAGATTTCAGCTTTGCCTGGCCGGCCAATGGCCAGGTGGTGGCGGGTTTTGACGAAGCCAAAAATAAGGGCATCGATATTGCCGGCAAGGCCGGTGACCCAGTGCTTGCTGCTGCGGACGGCCAGGTCGTCTACGCCGGTGCAGGCCTGCGCGGCTATGGCAACCTCGTCATCGTCAAACACAACAACACCTACCTCACCGCCTATGCTCACAACCAGAAGCTGCTGGTCAAGGAAGACCAGAAAGTGCGCAGGGGCGACAAAATTGCCGAGATGGGCAGCAGCGACGCTGACCGCGTGAAGTTGCACTTCGAGGTGCGTCGACAAGGCAAGCCGGTAGATCCCTCCAGGTACCTGGCCGCGCGCTGAGCACGTTGCCATGGCCTGGCCCGTTCTGGTCTTTGACATCGAGACCATCCCGGACATGGCCGGCTGGCGCCGCCTGCATGGCGGTGACCCTGTGCTGACCGATGCGCAACTGCACGCGCAGTGGAAGGCCGGGCGTGAATCACATGGCCAAAGTGATTTCATGCCTCTCTACCTGCAGCGTGTGCTGTGCATCAGCTGCGTGTTCCGCAACGCAGAGGGCCTGCGTGTGCATTCCTTTGTGGACCGGGACGGGCATGGCGAAGCCAAGCTTGTGCAGGCCTTCTTCAACGCCGTTGAAAAGCACAGCCCTCAGCTGGTGAGCTGGAACGGCAGCGGGTTTGACCTGCCAGTGCTTCACTACCGCGGTCTGCTGCACGGCGTGGTGGCTGACAAATACTGGGACATGGGTGACGACGACCGCGAGTTCAAGTGGAACAACTACATCTCGCGCTACCACATGCGCCATCTGGATCTGATGGATCTGCTGGCCAAATACACGCCCAAAAACAACGCGCCCATGGATGCACTGGCCAAACTCTGCGGTTTTCCAGGCAAGCTGGGCATGGACGGCTCGCAGGTGTGGTCGCAGTTTCTGGAAGGTCAGACAGAAGACATCCGCCGCTATTGCGAGACCGATGTCATGAACACGTATCTGCTGTATTGCCGGTTCCAGAAAATGCGTGGTGGTTTGACCGAGGCCGAGTACGACCAGGAAATCGCCTTTGTGCAGCAAAACCTGCAAGCCCTGGCGCCACAGGAATCGCACTGGCAGGAATACCTGCAGGCCTGGGCTTGAGCCCTTCAGAAGCAGCAAAGGCCCCGGTGGGGCCTTTTGCATTCTGGAGCGGGTGATGGGAATCGAACCCACGTTATTTGCTTGGGAAGCAAGAGTCCTACCATTGAACGACACCCGCGAAGTCTTTGATTGTAGTGCCTTCAATTCAGGAATCCGGGGGGAATTGCTGTGTGGGTGTCGTTTACCCATCGACTTGGGGCGGGCTTGCCCCTCATGCCTGCTGCAGCTTGCTTGCCTTGGGTGTAGATTGAGGTTTTGCAAAGGAGATGGATCAATGTTCAACAAAATCCTTTTGGCAAACGACGGATCCGAAGCCTCCATGCATGCTGCTCGTTTGGCAATGCAGCTGGCACAGGTTCATGGCGCCTCCCTCACCGCGGTGTATGTGGTGGATCCCTACCCGTTCATCGGTATCGGCGAGGTCAACCCCGCCGGTTTCGATGCCTACATGGCTGCCGCCCGGCAATCGGCCGTGCAGGCACATGTGCGATTGCTCGACTTGGCCAAGTCACTGGAGCATGCGGGCGAACTCAACGAGCTGACCGTGGAGGATGCCTCCGCTACCGAAGGCATCGTTCAAACGGCACGGGACGTGGGCGCGGACCTGATCGTGATGGGTTCGCATGGCCGAAGCGGTGTGGCAAGACTCCTGATGGGCAGCGTGGCGCAGAAGGTCTCCAACCAATCGCCCATTCCAGTGCTTTTGTGCAAGTGATGGGCGGGGCCTGGAACTTGGCCCCTCGGATCACTTGAGAATATCGCCCAGGCAGAGGTACTTGATTTCGACGTAGTCGTCGATGCCGTGGTGTGAGCCCTCGCGACCCAGCCCGGACTGCTTGACACCGCCAAAGGGCACATGCTCGGTGGCCAGAATGCCGACGTTGATGCCCACCATGCCGTACTCCAGCGCTTCGCTCACGCGGAAGATGCGGCCCACGTCGCGGCTGTAGAAGTAGCTGGCCAGACCGAACTCGGTGTTGTTGGCCGCATCGATCGCTTCCTGTTCGGTCTTGAACTTGAAGATCGGGGCAAAGGGGCCAAAGGTTTCTTCGCGGGCGCAGACCATGTCGGCCGTGGCATCGGCCACCACCGTGGGCTCAAAGAACTGGCCCTGAAGGCGCTTGCCCCCTGTGAGCACGCGCGCGCCCTTGGCGATCGCGTCCTGCACATGGCGCTCGACTTTTTCGACGGCCGAAGCCTCGATCAATGGACCCTGATTCACGCCATCCTCGAAGCCGTTGCCGACCTTGGCCGTCTTGACCTTGGCGGCAAACTTTTGGGCGAATTCTTCGTAAACCGATTCCTGCACGTAGATGCGGTTGGAGCAGACGCAGGTCTGACCGGCATTGCGGTATTTGCTGGCAAAAGCGCCCTCGACCGCACTGTCGATGTCTGCGTCGTCAAAGACGATGAAAGGTGCGTTGCCGCCGAGTTCCAGCGACATTTTCTTGACCGTGGGGGCGGACTGGGCCATCAGGATGCGACCGACTTCGGTGGAGCCGGTGAAGCTGATGTGGCGCACCACATCGCTGGCGCAAAGGGCTTTGCCAATGGCGATGCTGTTGCCGGCATCGGCTGTGACGATGTTGATGACACCGGCCGGAATGCCGGCGCGCAGGGCCAGTTCGGCCGCTGCCAGCGCCGTCAGCGGGGTCTGTTCGGCGGGCTTGATGATCACCGGACAACCGGCGGCAATGGCTGGAGCCACCTTGCGGGTGATCATGGCCAGCGGGAAGTTCCAGGGGGTGATGGCGGCGCACACGCCAATCGCCTGGCGCAGCACCAGCAGACGGCGGTTGTTGTCGAACTGGGGCAGGGTCTCGCCGTTGATGCGCTTGGCCTCTTCGGCAAACCACTCCACAAAGCTGGCGCCGTAGGCCACTTCGCCACGCGATTCGGCCATGGGCTTGCCGTTTTCTGCGGTCATCAGGCGAGCCAGGTCTTCGGTGTTGGCAATCAACAGGTCAAACCACTTGCGCAGCAGGATGCTGCGTTCCTTGGCGGTCTTGCTGCGCCAGGCGGGCCAGGCGGCGTTGGCTGCAGCGATGGCCTGCTCGGCTTCAGCGGCCCCCAAGTTGGCCACATCGGCAAGTTTGAGACCGGTCGCAGGATCGCTCACTTCAAAGCGCTTGCTGCCTGCAACCCACACGCCGTTGATCAGCGCATCGGTTTTGAAAAGGGAAGGGTCTTCCAGCAGGGCCAGGGGAGAGGTCTTCATGTCCATGTCTTTGCTCCATTTATTTAACTTATTAAACAATCCGAGTGTGCCACGGATCGCAGATTAGCGCCGGGACGGGGCGTCGTCTGTCACGCAGAGGGCAAACCTATAATGCCCGGTTACTCCGGAAAACCCTTCCCTGACCATGAGCCAAGCCGTTTTTTCTGTTGCCGACATCCGCAAGACCTTCCTCGATTTCTTCGAGTCCAAGGGCCATACCGTGGTGGCTTCCAGCCCACTGGTGCCGGGCAACGACCCGACGCTGATGTTCACCAACTCCGGCATGGTGCAGTTCAAGGACGTGTTCCTGGGCACCGACAAGCGCTCGTATGTGCGTGCGGCCTCTGTGCAGGCCTGCCTGCGCGCCGGCGGTAAGCACAACGACCTGGAAAACGTGGGCTACACCGCGCGCCACCACACCTTCTTCGAGATGCTGGGCAACTGGTCCTTTGGCGACTACTTCAAGCGCGAATCGCTCAAGTGGGCCTGGGAGCTGCTCACCGAGGTCTACAAGTTGCCCAAAGAGCGTTTGCTGGCCACCGTCTACCAGGAAGACGACGAGGCCTATGACATCTGGACAAAAGAAATTGGCCTGCCGCCCGAGCGCGTCATTCGCATCGGTGACAACAAGGGCGGCCGTTACAAGTCCGACAACTTCTGGATGATGGCCGACACCGGCCCTTGCGGCCCTTGCTCCGAAATCTTCTACGACCACGGCGCCCACATTCCCGGCGGCCCTCCAGGCAGCCCCGAAGAGGACGGCGACCGCTTCATCGAAATCTGGAACAACGTGTTCATGCAGTTCGAGATGCACGAAGACGGCTCGGTCACCCCACTGCCTGCGCCCTGCGTAGATACCGGCATGGGCCTGGAGCGTCTGGCCGCCATCCTGCAGCGTGTGCACAGCAACTACGAGATCGATCTGTTCGACGCGCTCATCAAGGCCGCCGCCCGCGAAACCGGCTGCGCCGACCTGAACAGCCCCAGCCTGCGTGTGATCGCCGACCACCTGCGCGCCACCTCCTTCCTGGTGGCCGATGGCGTGATACCCAGCAACGAAGGCCGTGGCTATGTGCAGCGCCGCATCGTGCGCCGCGCGATCCGTCATGGTTACAAGTTGGGCAAGAAGACCCCGTTCTTCCACAAGCTCGTGCCCGACCTGGCCAAGCTCATGGGCGCCGCCTACCCGAACCTGGCCGAAAACGCGCAGCGCGTGATGGAGGTGCTCAAGGCCGAAGAAGAGCGCTTCTTTGAAACGCTGGAGACCGGCATGCAGATTCTGGACGCCGCTTTGGACGGTGGCGTCAAGGTGCTGCCTGGTGAAGTGGCCTTCAAGCTGCACGACACTTATGGATTCCCGCTCGATCTGTCGGCCGATGTGTGCCGCGAGCGTGGCCTGACCGTGGACGAGGCCGGCTTTGCCGCCGCCATGGAAAAGCAGAAATCCCAGGCCCGTGCCGCCGGCAAGTTCAAGATGGACAAGGCGCTGGACTACACCGGCGCGGGCAACGACTTCGTGGGCTACGAACAGCTCACCAGCCACGCCAAAGTGCTCGCGCTCTACGTGGACGGCACGCCCGTGCCCGCCATCCAGGCCGGCCAGCAGGGCGTGGTGGTGCTCGACAGCACCCCGTTCTACGCCGAGTCCGGTGGCCAGGTGGGTGACCAGGGCCTGATCCACAACGGCGGCGCCCAGTTCCATGTGCTGGACACGCAAAAGATCAAAGCCGACGTGTTTGGCCACCATGGCGAGTTGCAAAGCGGCAGCCTGAAGGTGGGCGATGCGGTGCAGGCCCATGTCGACACCGACCTGCGCGCCGCCACCGTGCGCAACCACAGCGCTACCCACCTGATGCACAAGGCCCTGCGCGAAGTGCTGGGCGGCCATGTGCAGCAAAAGGGCTCGCTGGTGAACGCCGAGCGCACCCGTTTCGACTTTGCCCACAACGCGCCCGTCACCGACTCAGAGATTCGCCTGATCGAGCAAAAGGTGAACGCCGAGATCCTGGCCAACGCCGCCGCGCAGGCGCGCGTGATGGACATCGAATCGGCGCAGAAAACCGGCGCCATGATGCTCTTCGGGGAGAAGTACGGCGAGACCGTGCGCGTGCTCGACATCGGCTCCAGCCGCGAGCTGTGCGGTGGCACCCACGTCAAGGCGACCGGTGACATCGGCCTGTTCAAGATCGTGGGCGAGTCCGGCGTGGCCGCAGGCGTGCGCCGCATCGAGGCTGTGACCGGTGAAAACGCGCTGACCTACCTGCAATCGCTCGAAGACACCGTGGCGCAGGCGGCCGGTTCGCTCAAGGCCCCGGTGGCCGAGCTGAACAACCGCATTGCCCAGGTGCTGGACCAGGTCAAGGTTTTGGAAAAGGAACTGGCTGCCGCCAAGGGCAAGCTGGCTTCCAGCCAGGGCGACGAGCTGATGACGCAGGCCGTGGATGTGAATGGCCTCAAAGTGCTGGCTGCCAAGCTCGACGGTGCCGACGCCAAGACCTTGCGCGACACCATGGACAAGCTCAAGGACAAGCTCAAGACCGCCGCCATCGTGCTGGCCGCTGTCGATGGCGACAAGGTGCAGATCGCTGCGGGCGTGACCCAGGATGCCATTGGCAAAGTGAAGGCCGGCGAGCTGGTCAACTTTGTGGCCAGCCAAGTGGGCGGCAAGGGCGGCGGCAAGCCCGACATGGCCATGGCCGGCGGCACCGACGCCAAGGCCCTGCCGCAGGCGCTGGCCAGCGTGCAGGCCTGGGTGGCCGAGCGCGTTTGACGCTGAACGGGGCCTTTCTCATGCAACGGCGTTCCATGCTCTGGCGGGGACGCCGTTTTTTTGCAGCCGTACTGCTGGTGGTGCTCGCCAGCGCAGCGCAGGCCCAGTTCCAAAAGACGCCCTGGCCGGCGACGCAGCCGAGCCCGGTGCTTGACCTGGTGGACCTGCACGGCCAGCGCTGGACCAGCGAACGCCTCAAGGGCAAGTCGGTGGTGCTCAACTTCTGGGCCACCTGGTGCCCGCCCTGCAAGGAAGAGCTGCCTTCGCTGCAGACCCTGCACGAACTCGGTGCGGGCGACCCGGTGGTGCTGGGTGTCAATGTGCGCGAAACCCCTAGCCGGGTGCGCCGCTATGTCGAGTCCACTGGCCTGGGTTTTCCGGTGCTGCTCGACCCGCAGGCCGAACTGGCCAAGCGTTTGGGCGTGACAGCTTTCCCGACCACGCTGCTGATCGCGCCCGACGGCCAGATCCGTTGGCGCGTGGTGGGCGAGGTTGATTGGGCTGGCGCCGAGGCCGGCCGCTGGATCACGGGGCTGTCCAGTCCTCGGCGATAATCGCCCCGCCCGGTGCCTTTGCGCCGGGTGACCTGCCTTCGGGGCATTGGCGCTGGCTGTGTGCAGCGCCTCGTGTGCGCCGACAGGTCTTTCGCCTCACTCCGGAGTTCCAGACATGATCCCCGCTCGCCGTACCCTGCTCAAAGGGGGCGCCTCCCTGGGCGCGCTCATCGCCGCACCCGCCCTGGTGCACGCCCAAGCCTCTTCCACCGAACGCCGTTTCTCGCCCCAGCCGGGCGCCTGGCGCACGTTTGACATCACCACCCGCGTTGAGCTGGCCGATCCCGTCGGCGCCTCGCGCATCTGGTTGCCCGTGCCCAGCATCGACACCGCTTGGCAGCGCTCACTGGACAGCAGCTTCAGCAGCAACGGCCAGGCGCGCATTGCCAGCGACGGCGCCCAAGGTGCGCGCATGCTCTACGCCGAGTTCGCCGAAGGTGTGCGCCCTGTGGTGGAGTTGACCAGCCGCGTGCAGACCCGCAACCGTGCCGATCTGAGCGGCGCGAACCCTGAACCCAAAGAAGACGCAGCCACCCTGCGCCACTACACCCGAGCCACGGCCTTGTTGCCGACCGACGGCATCGTGCGACAGACCGCACTGTCCGCGACGAAAGGTGCCAGGACCGATGCCGACAAGGCCCGCGCCATCTACAACTGGGTGGTCGCCAACGCCTGGCGCGAACCCAAGGCGCGAGGCAGCGGCGAAGGCGATATCAAAACCATGCTGGAGACCGGCAACCTGGGCGGCAAGTGCGCCGACATCAACGCGCTGTTTGTGGGTCTGTGCCGTTCGGTGGGCTTGCCCGCTCGCGATGTGTACGGCATCCGCCTGGTGCCTTCGGCCTTTGGCTACAAAGAGCTTTCGGGCAACCCCACCGGCCTCAAAGGCGCTCAGCACTGCCGCGCCGAGGTCTATCTGCAGGCCCACGGCTGGGTGGCGATGGACCCGGCCGACGTGGCCAAGGTCATGCGCCTGGAAACGCCCGAGTGGCTCAAGGACACCCGTCACCCCGTGGTGGCCCCGGTGTACCAGCACCTGTTTGGCGGCTGGGAAGGCAACTGGCTGGGCTGGAACTTCGCCCACGACCTCCAATTGCCCGGCGCGAAAGAGGGCGTGCTCAACTTCCTGATGTACCCGGTGGCCGAAACTGCCGAGGGCCGTGTGGACTCCTACGCGCCCGACAGCTTCAAGTACACCATCTCGGCGCGCGAAATCACGGCCTGATCCGGCGGGCGCTTCAGCCTTGTGCTGGCGCCAGCGCCAGGCGGCGCGCGCTGACGAAGTGCCGCGCCGCGCCGGTCACCGGGTCGGTGAAGGCGATGGCCCGCGCCAGCAACTGCAGCGGCTCGGCAAAGTCTTCGGCCTCGTCGGGGCCGCGGCGCACCACCGGGTAGAACTGGTCGCCCTCGATGGGCAGGCCCAGGCCGTGCATGTGCACCCGCAGCTGGTGGCGCTTGCCGCTGACCGGCAGCAAGCGGTACAGGGCGCGCTCGCCCTCACGGGCCAGGCATTCGATGCGGGTTTCGCTGTTGGGGGCCAAGGCCTCGTGGGGCAGCGCCTCGCGCATCCGGTAGAAGGCTTGCTCGTCTTCCAGGATGTGGCTTTGGCGTGTCAGCGGAAACGTCAGCAACCCGGACCAGGGCGCCACCGCTTCGTACACCTTGTCCATGCGCCGGTCACGGAACAGTGACTGGTAGGCGTCGCGGTCCTGCGGGCGTTTGCTCAGCAGCACCAGACCGGCCGTTTCGCGGTCGATGCGGTGCAGCGGGCTCAGATCGGGCAGCCCCAGCTGGGCTTTGAGGCGCACCAGCAAGGTTTCGCGAACGTAACGCCCACCGGGCGTCACGGGCAAAAAGTGCGGTTTGTCGGCCACCACCAGGTGTTCGTCCTCGAACAACACCTCGGCCTCGAAGGGGATCGGGGTTTCCTGGGGCAGCTCGCGCCAGTAATACACGCGGGCGCCGTGGGCATAGGGGGCGTCGGGCGACAGGGGCTGGCCATGCTCGTCCAGCACGCGGCCCGCCGACATGCGCTCAAGCCATTCCGCGCGCGTGATGCGGGGCAGGCGCTCGACCAGGTGGTCCAGCAGCGTGGGCCAGGGGGTCTGGCGCATGCGGGGCAGGGCCACGCAGCTGGGCGAGACGCGATCGCGCATGGCGATCGCCGGGTTCTTGGGCACATGGGCCATGGGGGTTGCCGCGTTTGCGTCGTG
>JACCDG011334622.1_pt1 | contig 12188 bp, 7 predicted proteins | sample 7442471 | NCBI WGS metagenome assembly JACCDG01 (sample SAMN15323444, study PRJNA562643) | freshwater metagenome | isolation source: river surface water | place: USA:Blue River Watershed | collected 2017-08-17 | reverse complement strand
GTATTCGAAACTGATAAACCTCTCCATCGTTAACCACTGGCATATAGGGCTTAACATGAATATCCCAATAAGAAACTGACGAAACAGGCTGTTTTTTTGAAACTACAATAAAACTCAACTGATTAGCTTTAAACCCTTCTTCTTTTTCAATCACATGAAACAAAAAAGGGCTTTCTCCTGGAGGAGTTTGTGGAAACAAAGTCCAAAGCAACTGATGATATGCATATAAATTATGACCAATAGCAAGCCTTAAAATATCGATACCTTCACAGCGGTGATGCAAAAAATTAACCTGAGAAATGTACATACTCACACTCCTATCACACCCATAGAATGGGTCTCAAATTGCCAACGAAGCCGGGAAGTAGGTACAGCTCTATACTCTTCAATACGAATACACTCAGAATCACATATATCTGATACTTCAAAATAAATCTGACTACAACTATTCAAACTCGGAAGTCCAAAATCATCTAGATTTTCAAATTGATCGTGATTTAAAGAAGCATATTTGACAGCATCTTGAATTGTTTCCGCCTGTACAAGAACCGGACTTAACGGAAAGTTTAAAGGACACGATTTTCTACCCAAATACAAATGAAATTTGGGATTATAAAAGGCCTCTCGAATCTGCTCCAAAGACACAAAATCATCTTGGATAGAAATAGCCACAATATAATACGGGTCCAACCTATATTCTCGAAAAGACAAAATTGTACCTTCAGATTTTCCAAGCTTAAGAGCTTGAAGCTCATCGTATCTACTTGAAGGTCGTCTACCATATTTTTTGGCAAACAACCGAATATCAGTCTCAGATGGAGATTGGATAGTCTGGTAGTCTCTTAAATAACCGCCTGAGTAAGTCTTTTTTTGTGTAAAACGCTCGTTGTTATAGCCTGCGATGTCAGATTCGGGGAGAAAAACTTTAACACCATACCGAATAGATTTTGCCAAACGAAGTTGCTTTTCTTCTTCGTCTCTTTTTATACCTAAAGCAGCTGCAATCAAGCCTATAACAGCAGATTTTGTAGGGAAAGGAAGTGTAGGACGTTGCTCTCCCACGGCAATATCTCCCCAAGAGGCCAAATCTCCTCTTAATTGAAATACTAGATAAGAACTCATATCAATGCCCTACAGCAAATGTAATAAGCTCTAATAATGAGGCTGACGAAGGATCACAAACATTTAAAGTTTTAGACTCGCTTGCACTTGCACCATATACCCTATCAATATTTGCTTTTGTAGATTCCAAAGCATCAATGGATTTTTTAATTACATTTTCTTCATCATCATTTTTCAGCTGAACGGGTTTAAAAAATGCAGTTGATAGGGATCTTGGTTGCTGATTTCCCAATTCTGCCAAAACATAGTTTGCTCGACTAAGTGCTGCAAAGCTGTTTTGTTTTCCAGAAGGTGCAACTGTTGCAGCAGCTTCAATAAAAGCTTCTATAGTTTTTTTAGCTAAATCGATATCACCTTGCAAATTTTTAATTAACTCTGCTCGGTTAATACATACGTAGGTATAAAATAATCCAGCTCCAAATTCCATGACACCCAAATGACTCGACCCAGATTCATCCGCTTTATTAAGATCATCTACCGCTGAAAAGAAGTCATCTTCAATTGCAACTCTATGCGTTGTAATTGCATGAGCGACTTGGGCTGCCGCTTCCATATTAAACTCTGGCGTATCCGCCATCATTCTTCCAAACAAGGCAATATCTGCAGCTTTAATTTCTTTTTGCGGTAAACTTTCCAACTCATCTTTAGTAGGCTCTGTTTTTCTTTGCTTTAGTTTTTCGACAAGATCCCAAACAGCATTCTCTTCTTGAGGGCTAAAATGTACTAACTGTTTTAGGCTAGCTTTTTTATCAGGTTTCTTTTTGGATCCATCTTCTGCTATAGCTTCTTTTTCTTCTCCAACTTTGCCAAATTTACCAACAATAACTTCAGCCCACTTTAAAGCATCTTTTTCTGACACTCCGCTAGTTAAAAGTTTATCAAAAACTTCATCACCCAAAAATTTAGTTCGATGACCAATTGCACCCAAAAGCTTTGCTTGAAAAAGATCAGATCCTCTCCAAGTTCTTTTTAAGCACTGAGACGAAATTCTAAGCCGGTTTGCACCACCAATAACTGCAGTTTTAGGGCGACCTAAATCATCTCTATTCAAATTTGATGGAGGGTAAGCTGTAAGCATATGTAATTGTAAAAATCTATTGTTCATTTTAATCTCCTAAAAGGTTTTTAATTAAATTTTAATAAAAGTCATAAGCCCATTGTTTTTTTGTGTTGGGGTCATGCCAATAATATAAAGACTTCGCAAGAAGAGTAACATTAGCCTCTTCTCCAGCTAGCTTTACAGCACGCACCATAGATCGGAATAAGTCGTTAGAATTTGACTCTTGAACAAGACGTTTAAACCTAAGCTCAATAGAATCACTCTTTTGGCTCAGTTTTTTAAGCTGTCGAGGCAAAGACTCCTTGGAATTGGATCTTATATGAGCTAATACACCAGCAATAACAGCCAACGTTGCTCTTTCATCGAAAGAAAAAGAAGGCCCCAATCTATTTAGAAGCTTGTAAAAAGCAGGGCAATTCAACATCACCTCATCAACTGTTTTTGCGCGCCTTAATAAGGCGCTATCAGCCGTTGTAAATTCACTATATTTTCTAGTTTTTTCACGCGCTCCATCCAATTCAGACCACCATTTAAAAATGATGTCAAACTTAGAATCTTGATAAACCGTTTCATTCATGAGCTTCCTCCTTTAATCCGATTGTTTTTCGAATCTGATTTTTGAACTTTTTTGAATGCAAAATTCTCCTGGCTTTAATGAAGGATTCCATACTTTCAAATTCTGTTTGACCAGCAGATGTCCATTTGTCATAGATGGCTAGAATAGAACGCAATAGGACTCTATTCCATTGTTCCTGAGCAGGCTCAAGCTTCAAGCTTCTTTCTTCATTTTGCACAGCATAAGACTGATCTAAAACAAATTGCACATCATCCAAAAACTTCCTAAAGTAGCTTTCCGTAGAACTCCAAAATTCCCTATCAATTCCTTCAGGGGTGCCCTCTGATTTTCTAGCTGAACGAATCTGTTTGCGAAGCGTAAACAGAGACTCCTCTGCTGCATTCAATCCTGATTTAATGACTTCAAAAAAGTTATCGAGATTCTCTTTCTGAAAAGTAGTATGTTCAAAAAGTATCAATGGGATCTTAGATTCTTGCCAACCTCTAGCCTTCATATTGTCCATATCATATCCAAAAGCCCAAATACACGCCCCAGCTTCTATTCTACGTTCTCTGGCAACAGAAATATTTTTTGAAACCAAAATAGCAGATTTTTCACTAGAGTCTCCAAATGTCCAACCCAACCAATGCTTGTAAGTCATACCACCTGCATTTGGATGCAACGGAAGAGTATCTGTACCTTTTTTATAATAAGGACTAAGAACATGCTGCCAAGCCAAATAGTTCGCCCCATAATTTTGAGTATAGTATGACTGGATACAGTCAATATTTTGAGCACCAGAAATACCACAACTCCAATTTTTTATTAAGCTCGAATCAAACCGTATACGTCTAGGGGTTGCCCAAAACATCAACAATGGATGATTATTCATAGGAGTGATAGTCTTTTCAGACTCGCTTGTAATTGTAGGTGCTAACCAAGGAAAGATAGTCTCTGGCTTGGATTCCCAATTCGGGGCATCTTCTTCGATCTGCCCTTTTGGCAAAACATTAGCCCATAACAATTCCCAAAGCGTTTGAGGTCGGTTCATCTGAGCTTTTGGCACAATTAGGGTTGTTAATGGACCACCTCCACGTAGACCTGTACGATGACCAGCTCCTCCACTTGGAGCATTCAACTGAAGACTAAACAAAGCCAAGGCTGCCATAGTTAAACTCAAAGATTCAAACCGGTCTCGTTTTACAAAATGGTCTTTATTATCCTTAAGCGTTTTCTCCCCAGGCTCATCAATTAACAAAGATCCAACAGACTTCAAATCCAATTTTTTAGTATCCAGATTCAAATCCTGCATAAATCGAGGGCCATCTCCCAAAAGCTCAAAAGCAAAAGTCACTTTTTCAAATTTTTGCTGCAAAACTTCTGGGGATGGAACCTCCGAAACCCGCATCCATTTTTTCCAGTCATCATTGGAACTTGGGGGGCAACAAGTTTGAAGAAGCCCAATCATAAATTGGGCCATAGCACCGTTAAAATCTGGTCGTGGCAAATCAAAAGCCACTATAGGGTCATCAACAAAATCAAGAGTTATATCTGACGGTCGAATCGTTTTATGTTGGCCAGATTGCGTTTTAACGGGAATCCATGGGCTCGTGATTAAGTTCATTTTTTTTACCTCCTTTGTTTTCCATATGACAACCCTTCCCTTTCTGAATACTGTACAGCCACAATATCGCCCTTTAAATTTTTTGCTTTTCCGACCCAATAATTTTCTTCAGGAAACATAACAACCACCAGCTCATACTCCCCTTTCTTTGGCCAAGTTTCCTTCACATCTTCAATAGCTTTTTGAATATCCCGAGAATACCCATCATATTCTGAAGCTATTTTCACCTTTCTCACCTGAACCTCACTCAAAAACCAAGAGGGCTTATCATCCTGATCCACGTTCCAAGGACATAATTTTCCATCAATCCACCTGGCCAATCGTATTTTTATAACATCCTCACCCAACCTCGTTTTTGCAACAATATCATCTTCCCAAGCACCTTCAATGGAATATCCTGTACTGCGCTTAATCGCTACTTGTTTAGCCTCAAAAGATTTTGCACTATCTTTACCATCCGCACGATTTACACTACCAATAAGGCTTGCAGGAATTTTTTCTTCTATGTCTTCTTTGTCATACACATACTCAACAGCCTCCCGTAGTTGTTCTGGAATCTTGATTTTTTTACACCTTGAGATCCAATCTGATGTAAGCCATAACTCACCATGATCATCGTATACAGCCGATGTCCCAGGAAGAAGCTTTGTTACCCAGTCCTTTGTACAATCTTTTTGTGGGGATGGTGAAAAAACAATCAATTCTGGGGTATGACGCTGTTCCACATCAGACCTACTTCCACCAGCATCTCTAGTATGGCGCTGAAGCCGCCCTATTCTTTGAATAAGCAAGTCTATTGGAGCCAAATCACTAACCATATAGTCGAAATCGAGATCAAGAGACTGCTCTACAACCTGGGTTGAAATCACTATTCGACCTTGACGCTGATTAGATACACTCACCTTACCAAATCTACCAACAATATCTTCTTGAATACGCCAACGATCACCCAACGTAAACCTGGCATGAAACAAGACTACGTTATCTTCACCAAGTTCCTTGCAAAGTTTTTGATATGCCATTATTGCATCCTGAACAGTGTTTCGAATCCAAACCACACAATAACGATGTGATTTTTCCAAGATATAGCTCAAAACCTCTGACTCTTGATCTATCAACCGAAACGCAACCGTTCTCTTAGAATTTGAACTAGCTTCAATAGGAATTTCGACTTTATTTTGAGCATCAACAGAAGTTAATAATGGATAATCAAAAGACAAGGATTCATTAGAATCAAATACTTGGCCCAAGCCTTTTTTAAAAGAAGCTAGAAGTTCTTGCTTTGTAGATTTTGGCAATGTAGCCGACAGCAAAATAACAGAACCTCCGATAGAGGCATGAAATTCTAAAAGTTTTTGAGTTAAGCCATGCATATACGTATCACTGGCATGGACCTCATCTAAAATAAGAACCTTATTGTATAACCCAAACAATCTGAGGGATTGATGCTTAACAGGTAAAATACCCAAAAGGACCTGATCAATTGTTCCTACGCCTATATCAGCCAAAAGAGCCTTTTTTCGGCTATCAGAAAGCCAAGAACTACATTCTGCAGTCGCTGTAAATTCTTTATTTGAATCCCCTTTGTACTCAATAGATTTATTACTATTAGAAACTGCAGATAAAAACTGAGTATTTAACCGATTTGCAGAATGAGCAAGCATAACATTAGGATGACTTTTTTCATCAAAAAAGGATCTATAGACCGTCTCAACCCGATTAAACATCGAATCAGCTGTTGCCATAGTCGGCAATCCAAAATAAAGCCCATCAGCTTGTCCAAGCGCAACTAATTTATGCGCAAGAGCTAGAGCCGCTTCAGTTTTTCCAGCCCCCATTACATCTTCAAGAATATAGAGTGTTGGAGAAGAAGAAATTTTTAGAGTGTCAATCATTTTCTGAAGAGGGGTTGGAACGGTTATCGCTGAAAAAAGCTCGACTAGCGTCTGTTCACGACTAGGCATGCATACCTCTATTCCTGTCTCAGAAACTGCTTTTTTTGCTGAAGGGGTTGCTCTTTCAAGCCAATAAGTTTTCAAATCCATTTTTTGAGGCTCATATTTAAAAACGTCATCGTTAGAGCCTAACCAATCACAAAAAACAGCAAAGCCGGCAAACCACCATGATGTCTGAACAATAGCGTCAGAATCAATTTGACAATCCGTCTCCTTAAAAAAATGAAGTTTCTCTATTTCAAAAAACTGATTAATCCAATACACATACTCTGAAAGGTGATCACTGTTTTCAGTTGAAAAATAACTATCCAAACTCCCACCTAAATTCTTTTGAGGAGGTTTTCCATGATGCCCTGTAATAGCCCTTAATAAGGAAGCGCACGCCTGGAATACCGAACTTGAAACTGTATTTTTCAAAATACAAAATATCGTATCCCCATAATCTTCTACCTCTTTCTGAGAGGTCAGCTTTTTCTCCCAAGCAACCCAGCCCAAATCAGAATGATGTAAGGCTTCGGCTTTAATCAAAAAATCATTTTTCACCTTGTATAAAATAGGAACCTTTTTCTGAAAAGCCGAACTAAATTTCCCTATATCATGCAAAGCCAACAGCCATCCAATAAGTTTTTGTGTTTCTATCAAACTTAAACCAAATTTTTCTGAGAATAACTGATGCCATTTTGGGAATCTTTCAAGTGCCACCCATCCAACGCTCGCAACATCCAAGCAATGGTAAACTAACAGATGATGATCTAAAGGATCTTTTTTATTAGATTTACCCCAATAACTAAACATGGAGAAATCTTTGTCAGCCTTATTCTCACTATTTTGATTTCCCATACACCCTCCCCATTTTCTCAACATCCTCCATCACCCTACTACGCAAGGCTTTTGGAGCAAGTACCTCACAGTCTGCCCCCCACCCCCGAATCCAAGGCAACATTTCTCTAGGCTCAGAAATAGTAGCCTGCCACAAAAGAAATCCATCTTTCTCCAAAACCTTCACCTCTGATACATGCCATTGCGTTTCCAATACACGATCCCGAACCTCTGGAGAAAATTTCAATATGACATCTTGAGCTACAGAATCAGAGCCCCAAATTCCCCATGTATCTTCCAAAACTTTAGTCGGATCAAATGTTTCAGGAATCACATAAGACTCTTCAATAATCTCAACAGATAGAATACGCTCGAGTTTAAGTGTTAGTATTTTTTTATCCTGAGCACTCTTCTCTGACTCGCCAATCACGTACATCGTATTACCAAGCGCATACGGTTCTATAAAATACATCGAAAATACATGGGTCTTTCCCGTTTCATAAACAAGTTTCACTTTTTTTTGCTCAGCCCAAGCCAAAGTCAATTTTTCCAGATTAGAGATAAATACCATATTTTCTTTTCTAGAGTTATGCTCAACTAGTTTCGAAGCTCCAAGAATATGCTTAGAGATAAATGGCGCCACAGCTCGAAATGATTGCCCGATTTCTCTCAAAGCGCCTGCCGCACTTGGGTATCTCTTGTCAGTACGAGTTGTTAATAGTCGTATAGCTAGAAAAACAGCCACACACTCGTTTTGATCAAATTTTAATGTCATTTTATATGTGGAAGGATCTATACATACTCTTCCATCATCATTCTCAAAAACAATTATATTCTGACGAGATAAATCAGCTAAATAACCTGGAATTTGAGACCGATTAACATCAATTTCCCTTGCTAATTCCGCTTTTTTCAACCCTTGTGGAAATGATTGAACAAGAATTTGCTCTAACAGATTTAATCGATATATTTTTTTCTCAAGCCTTTTCATACAAACCCTTTATCTTTCAAAACTTTTCATTGCACTGAAATTTTAGACTACTATACACCATCATTGTTGGGAGTAGAGCAACAAAAAATCACGATTTTCCCCACAAAAACCCAAAAAACACCGCCAAAAAAGTCCTCACCGAAAACCTCTCCCCAGGAACAACAATATAAAGCCTCTCCCACTCAAGAGGTTCAAATTTCGATTTAAACGCCGCCAACCCCTTAAACGAGTAAAACCATCCCCCATAATCCCAAGCCGCCTTAAACACACATTTAACCCACAATGGCGAAACATCCTCACATCCATACAACGGCGCAATCCCCAACGTAACCCGATGCTGCCGATTAAGATCCATAAACGCCGTATGCAGCAACAATTCCGTGCTACCGTTAGGAGAACCGGGAATCCGGGGCATTTGCTCGATCAGCCAGGCATTTTGAGCGGGCATCGGACAGGCCACCAGAAACTCGATGGGGTTTCCATGATGCAAAGCCACCCAGATCTTTTTTTGTGAATCCAAAACATTGCTATCAGGATTACCCAAAAAGGTGAAATGTTTAATAGATTTACCCGCCAGCCACTGCTTCTTAACCGACACATAATCCTCATAAAATGACGGATCCTGACAACGCCGAACCTCAACCCCCTTATGCCTTGCCCGATTTAACTGAGCCCGAAGGGACGGTTTTTTCTCCAGATTCCAGCTCTGCATGGGCCAAACGGGCTGCTTTCCTATCAAAAGTGAGGTTTTAGGATTCATCAGCTGACGCTCAACATCATCACAACCGAAAAAAACGGTATGGGGGAAAGACTCTAAAAACTCGGATACAACCTCTGAAAGGCACTCATGAGAGCAAGCTGGAGGAGCCGCCACAACGGTATTAAACGGAACACGAACATAAGCAATACAGGCCTCGTACTTTTTGGAAAACCAGTACAAATAACCGGGATTATGAAAGGCGTAGGAGAACGCTGAGTAGCCATATTGGGTTGGAATCATGGTTATAGTATAACTGGATTCCCGCCTACGCTGGAATGACAGCTACAACCCCATCTGCCAAATTCCCCTTCCCAGAAGGGGTGGCACGGTAGTGACGGGGTAGTTAATCAAAGGTAAGTTGTAAGTTAAATCAAAGACAGTTAAATCAAAGACAGCTAAACAATCCCCCCTCAATCTGGCAACAGGCAATCCCAGATACAGACTACCCCGTCAGCTCCGCTGCCACCCCTTCTGGGAAGGGGATTTAAGCGACAGGAGCATAGTGGGGTAAATTATTTAAGCGACTGAACCTCTTTCATAAGAGCTTCGATTTGCTTATTCTGATCATCTAATTTCTTATTAAAATCAGTTTCAATTTGCTGACGTTCAGCTTTTAAATCATCTACAGACTTTTTAAGGCCATTAATATTTGAGATATGATCGCCAAGTTTTGGCAGGCTGAACTGGAATCCAACAGCAGCTTTAATCAGCTTGAGTTCTTGTTTCGAGGATTCTTCCCAGGCTGTACCTACGATGCTGTCAAATTGACCTGGCTGTACTTTATCAGGCGATAACGCAATACCAGTTCCATCATTTAAACCTGATGGGATGATATAGTCACCTTTTTTGATTGGGCCACGAACTTTTACTGGAACCTGTCCGAAGAATGAAATCAATTCAAATTGATGCAGTTTATCTTTTCCTGGCCAGTTACCTGCCACGCTGGCTGCTGTACTTCTAACCATGACTTGCTGAGCACCCAGTGTAGATTTGGAAATTTTTCCATTGATAAGACCTACGATATCACCTTTTTCAAAGCTATCGCTGTGGTTGGCTTTTTCCAGATACTCTGCGTAGTCCGCACCTTTTGTCATGTATTTAACACCAGATACGGCAGCGCCATCTACGTTGGTTTGAATCGAACCAACCTCAGTTGTGCCAGAGAAGAAGGTAATAAAGTTGGCATTTAAATTACCAGCGCTGCTTCCGCTATGTAACAAAGCCAAGCCATCAGAATTGTCACCACCGGTATTTTCGATAGCCATAATATGGTTGCTTAGTCGGTCTGAAGCGGCTGCAACACGGCCTCTTACGTGTAAGGTTGCATCTGGGGAGAAGGTTGTCGCTACAGTAGAGTCTGAGTTAATACCGACTTTTCCATTTGCTCTTACATCAAGAACAGGAGTGTAGGAGCCGTTGGTGTACCCTACAACGAATCTATTGGAAGCACTTTGTGTATTTCCGATACCTACACGAAGCTCTGATACACCATCTGAAACGTTATAACGGCCCATTGTTAATGGAACATTATTATCCGTATTGTAGACAGTGGATAAATCAGGACCACCTGAGAAATAAAGCTGATTTCCATAGCCTTGAGTTGAAACCGCTGCATTTTTAATAATACCTAAACGCATGTCTCCATTTACAGTTAATGCTGTATCCGGGTTTGTGGTTCCAATACCTATTTTTCCACCAGGCGCCATAACAAGGCCCAGGTCAGAGGTATTGGTATCACTGCTTCTGATATAGAAACCCATTTGACCGGTATAAGGGCTTGTAGAGCTGAAACCTCTTAATGTTAAGTCACCGTCTGTTGTTCCAAATCTGGCAATATCAGAGAAGGTTAAACCACCTGTTGTTACAAAGGAAGATTGAACATGTAACGGGAATGACGGTCTGAAGCTTGCATCAGGGCCAATACCCACACTTCCACCTGTAAATAAACCAGCAATCTTGTAACCTGGGAAGTTATCGGCAGGCAGAACAGGATCTCGAATTTCCATGGTTGTCATATCTACTTTAAGACCTGTAGCTATTGCACCATTAGATAAGGTATAACGACGGCCCGGACTGGTAAACAATGGGTTTGGATTGGCTGACACTTTGATGGCCAAACCTGTTAGTTCAGCTGTGGCAGAATCAATATCATTATTCACAATCATTTCGATGGCCTGACCCGTAACAACCACGTTAGTTGTAACTAAACGAGATACATTTAACACTCCGGTTACGTTCAATGATGTAACCCGTACCGGACCTTGAGTCACTTTAATGGTATTAGACATTAATGTACCTTGAACATGCAGATTTGAAGATGGAAGCTTGGTTCCAACCCCAATATATCCATTTCCTGTAACCACTAAAATATTAGCCGTACCAGGAGTAGATATCCATAAAGATGGCTTGTTGCTTTCACCAACAATATGCAAGGAAGCCAAAGGACTTACGGTATTGGATGTTGAAATTACAACTCGACCATCACCTCTTAATGTCATTACATTAACTGTTGTTGAACCGTTATAAGCTTGCCATTGGAATTTATTATTAGCATCACCGTTCCACCATAAAACAGGTTCTGCACCGCCACCGGATTTTTGTTTGATACCCAAAAATACGTTATCAGTATTATAGTTAGCCAGGAAACCTCGGGTTGTTGCTGGAGCATTCGTTAAAAAATCAGGGAATTTAGCAATAGAGCTTGCATTTTCAGTACCTGTTAACATAATACCGTCTACAGTTAACGGGAATACCGGATTGGACACACGAATACCCACATTACCGTTACGGCTTACAATTAAGGCATTTTGCTCGCCGCCTTTAAAGGATATTTTTAAAGGAGCTACTGTAGATGACGGAGCTACGATATGCAGACTGGCTTCAGGAGAAGACGTACCAACACCCACAAAACCGGTATTTGAAATGGCAAATGCATAAGGTTGACCCACCGCACCTACGCGTAACGGAGATTCAGGAGTTCCAGAAATTATGCCTGCTTCTATATGAAGATTAGAGATTGGTTGAGTTGTTCCAATACCAACACGTCCATCATCACGTACAAATAAAGTCGTGCTTCCGTCACTCTTTGTTACATTCAAGCCACTTGAGGCTGCAGTTGTTGTACTACCTTTTACCGTTAACCGGCTTCCACCATTGCTGATTCCTACTCCGACATTACCATTACTTTGTACCACAAACGTATTCGGTGTACTGATCGTATCCACTCTAAATGGATTTACACCACTTACACTGTTTACCACATGTAACCCCGCTAACGGACTCACTGTTCCTATACCCACGT
>JACCDG011126079.1_pt1 | contig 12188 bp, 11 predicted proteins | sample 7442471 | NCBI WGS metagenome assembly JACCDG01 (sample SAMN15323444, study PRJNA562643) | freshwater metagenome | isolation source: river surface water | place: USA:Blue River Watershed | collected 2017-08-17 | reverse complement strand
GCCGCATAGAGAGGACCCCATAAACAACCGCGTCCTGCTTCGTCTACGCCTGCTTCAATATCAAGGTCGGTATCTGTGTGTCGAAGTTTGAGCATTGGAATTTAGATTTGTGTTAAAGGGTGGGTTTGTGGATATTGTAATAGCTCAATTTTTAGGTGCTCTACAAAGCAGATGGAGACCTGGATTATTGCCTTATTGGTCTTAGTTGCCGTGCTTTTCGTAGGACAAATTGTTTACCAAGAAACGTTTGTTGATGTTTCTGATAATTCAGGGTCATTTATCAAGCTGACACTCGCTGATTTGATGAGCTTGATTGGAACTCAGGCTAGCAGCAGCACAAGCAGCACCAACGCAAACCAACAACCTATCATCATTCAACCTCCTTCCTATGACACCCAGTTCAGCAGCCTGAAAGACGCCATTTTGAGCGATGTGAAACAGACTGTGCAAGATGAGATTGTAAGCGGTTCTTTACGCGGACTTGGTGCAGGGTCTGCGGGAGGAGATGTCTGTGCCGACGTCATGGATGATTCTTGTATTGAAAGTATGGCGAATTTACAAGGTTCTGAATTCATGAAATATATACCTGGTAAGAATCCGGCAGATTACATTCGTAAGGACTCAGTTCCTTGCTATGGATGCAGTCTTCCCACCTAATTGCCGCTTCTTTGGTAGAATGGAAGTCGGAAAATCTAATTTCAAAGGACTCCTAGTCATAATGGGATTTGTCATCTTGATAAGTGCCATTGTTGTCAATGCTTGCCTTTTACCCAGCGATATCACAGGAAAACCCGAGGGATTTATTGCTGCACAAAAGCCCTGTCCTCCACCCTCTCCTTTAACTATGACAGGGAAACCTGAGCCTACAGGCCTGCTGTCCGTCTCAGAATTGCCTTCTGCACCGATTGTGGGCTTGGCCGAGACGAATGCTTTGCCGTATGAAGACCCTGCCACCACAAAGAGCAGTTTTGCTATGCTCAATCAACTCAAACAAGATATGGATGGATTTGTGGCTTTCGAAGCCCCGCAGCTCAAAGACCGTAGTGACCCTGCTGTAAAACTGCCTCTTATGAAGCTGACAGGTGACCATCAAAGACTGAAAGATGAGCTAGCTGTGATTGCGCAGAATCCAGGTGTATCTCCCCAGTTAACCGTCATGGATTTGAATGAAATGGCCGCCAATTTGCGTTTCTTACAGCGCACCTACCGTTTGTATGCGGCCAGTGGCATGGTGCCAGCTGCCAAAGGTGACTTGACAAAGGTGGGAATGGAAGGATTTACAGATAAGGAAAAAGAAGACGAGGTTGAAGGATTTACTAGTGCTGATGATACAACACCGATTACAACTGATGAACTTGCGAACTTGAGCACCAAGTTGGCTGTTGAAATCGCTCGCCTGAAGGCCAGTGGAACCACGGACCCTGTCTTGGTGGCTCGTGCTTCGATGTTCACGAAGATTCGTCAAACGGTAGACGACTTGAATACTCGTATCAAGAATGGAACATTGGCCGCCAAAGATATTCCGATTACCAAATCAGCCTATGCTAAATTCCTGCCTGCTCTCGGCAGCAACAGTGCAGGCATTGCGGGCTTGTTAAGCAAGACAGGGAACACCACGCTCAGCAGTTTGTTTAACTCTTACGATGCAGGGGATATCTCAGGGTCCGATTTGGCTGCGGCTCTGTTCGAAACCTATGCCGATAGTCTCTTGAATGGACTCTCCTATGACATCAAGATTAGTTACACCAGTCCTAACGATGTCAAGAAGGAACAAGCCAAGGCTTCACAGTGGGATGCCAAGCGCGCTGTTGGCATGGCCCAAGGTGACGACAGCGGCAAATGGGAAAAGGTCATTAGCAATCATCCTCGCACTCTTGACGGCTCTCGAGGCGCTTTTGAAGAGCAGATTCGCGGTATGGACATTGCAGGATTCCAGAATGGTCAACAAGCTTGGGGGTCTGATATCCGCCCTCCTTCTGTAGCACCTGTCAAGATTGGGTCCTTCGACTGGAAGGAACGCAATGACGCCATTTATACCAATATTCAGCGTGCAGGCAGCAATCCTGCCGATTTCGGCTGTTTGCCGAAAGGAACCCGCGTAAGTTCCGATTTCAATTGGCGTGGCCACACCAAGATGGTCTGTTCGCGCTTGGCCACACACGTGGACCCTGGCTTTCCTGAGCAAATGGGCTGTCCCCCGGTCTCTTGGCCTGGTTGGAAGCAGTAAGCCGAGTGTCAAAAAGAGAATCATATGCCAAGGTAGAAGAGGAAAATGGCCTCAGTTTTGCCTGTAAAAGTAACCCCAGAAATCTTGACGAGTTTAGCCGTTCTTGTCTTAGTCATTGGCTTTGGCATGGGATGGAAGTTAAAGGAAGGATTTTCCACGAGAACCGAAGGCTTCACAACTAAGGAAGGAATGCTTGGTTTGCCGATGTGCTCTCAGTGCCGTCGTTCGGCTGGCCAGTGCAAGTGCAAGGCCAAAGGGATGGCTCGTTTAGTCTGCCCTCCTTGCCGTGAACCTGACTTGAGCAAATACGTGTTGAAGAGCAGTATTCCTCCTTGTCCTTCTCTCCCTGATTTGACCAACTATATGCTCAAGACTGAATGCCCTCCTGTTCCTGACTTGAGCAAGTATGTGTTGAAGAGCAGTATTCCTAAACAGCAGCCTGTGATTATCGACAACTCCGCTTGTCGCAAGGATGCTGGTGAATGCCCTCCTTGCCCTCGTCCTCGCTGCCCTGAAGTCAAGTGCCCTGCACCCACTGTCTGTCCTCCACCGGCTCCTTGCCCTCGTCCTGTCTGCCCTCCTCAGAAGGTGACCTGCAAGGCGGACCAAGTGGCCCAAGACACCGTGCGTCCTTTCTTAGCCCCTCTCAACAGCATGCCCTTCGGCCGTGCTTAGAAATATGTGTAAAAGGGGAAGTTTGTCGATTGATTCTTGATACTAGACTTTGAAAAGGTCTTCTATCAAAGTAGAATGTCAGCTAAAGGAGCAGGAAACGGTTCGGGCTCAGGAGCAGGAAATAGTTCAGAGTCTCTCCGCATCAAAGCGAAAAAATCAAACGGTGTGCAATCACCTGTGATTTGGCAAAATGAAGCCCGAAGACAAACCCCTCCTGAGAAAGGACTTGTGGGCACAGCCTATTCCTTCAATTATATCCCGTATCCAAAACGAATCCCTATATCATCAGGAAAAAATTTAAAAGAATATAAAAAAGCTTTTATAGAAACATGGAAAGAGTATTATAACATGGGTTCACGTCGTCATGAAAATAACAATAGAAAACGATATGCAAACTATGTAGTAGAAACGTTTCATCATTTGAAACCACGTGTGTTACAGGAGAGACAGGCTATTATTGATGCCTTGCATGAAGAAGGTAATAAAAAATTGAATCATCTGTATACTGTATTGAAACCTGCCAAAGAAAAGGAAATAAATGATAAATATGAAATTTTATTAGCAGATGCATCTCAGAATATTCAAGAAGAAGCTTATGAGTATGGCACAATTAATTTAGGATTTCTTGGCCAATCTGAGTATGACCAAGTGGTAGAAGATAAAGAAAGAGAATTAGCGAATTTGGAACAAAGTGTTCAAGATGAAGAAGCTCGAATCAATCAAGAATATCAGCAAAATGTGGCAGCAATTGACACTATTTTTTTGTCAAACAAGGTAAAATATGACTATATGCGCGATGTTGTAGAGAATAAACTATTAGGATATACACCCAGCATGGCTGCTACCACTACAACATCCAGTTCTTCAAGCACAACAACCTCAACCAATAACTCTTATCCTACATCCCAATTGCAAATAATAGGGGAAGCAGAAGAAACTCCTGAAAAACGAAGAAAACGACAGGAAAATACATTGAGAAAAATATTAGCTGGTAAAAAATCCACACAAGGCGGCTCTCGTCGCCGCATCTGTAAGAATAAAACAAAACGAAAGCAGAAGTAGAAAGTATGTCTTCCTTTCCATTCAAGAAATATACAACATTGGTTCCATCTCTCCAACAAGCTCCAAAATACGCTGCAACCTTTTATTTACATGGAGAAGTTCTTGAGAATCCGAAATTCTATGATAAAGAAGAAAAGATAATTCAAGACTCTCATTTTTTTAAGAATCCTATGATTCAGCCTCACTATTGGTTTCCAATGTATAACAAAGATGGACAATATGTGAAGACAGAATTTTTAGAAGCGCGGTTGCAACCTAGAAAAGAGAAGGATGAATTTAATCTTGAACCAATGAGTTTATTTGAGCATGAAGAAGATGAAACAATTATATCTCTTTCAAATGAAGTCACAACTAGTATAGACCCCTTTGCAGAAGACGTTCGTGATGCACTCCGAAAAAAATACGGAAAAACACCAAATAGTCCCTTTTTAACAGACTTAGAGAAAAAAGAATTAGCCTCCTCAAAAGGAGTCATCACACTTATTGGAAATGAACCTGCTTTACAAGATTTAAAAAAATTTATTGATAAACAATACATACCTTTTTTAGAATCATATTATAAACTTGAAAACAAAAACAAACCTGTAGGTGTTATACTTAAAAATTTAAATAAAATGAACTCGACAAATTTTAAATTAAGTTTCTTTGAATTAATTCAACGCGATTTACTTGAATATGCAAAGAAATTTCCGAACCTGGGTCTTCATTTGGCCGAAGTATATAGTAACTTAAAGTTGATGCAAGAGATTTCTGACAATATTCTGATAGATTTTGCAATCTATCATGAAAAACAAAAAATCATGACTGAAAACTCCAAAAAATTAATTCGTAATATTGATGCCAAGATAAATTCTGTAGAAGGAAAACGCCCACAAAAAATCTTCAAGTTAGGCCCAGCACCTGTTGGAATCGGTCAAGGAGGCGCTCGTCGCCGCCAAACTCGACACAAGAAACGCAGCCAACGTAAGATTCTCCGAAACAAATCGCGTAAAAATAGACAGTATAAGTAAAGAGATGGCGTCTGCAACATCAAGAACTCCATCCAAAAATAAGGATTCATCTCTTGAAACTCTAGGGTCAACTCCCTCTTCTACAAACAGTTCTAGACTCAGCACACCTGAGACAGTATATCGAGTCAATAAAAATGGAACACCCAAAATTAATTTATTGAATGTATCCCGTGAGAATATTGAAAGAATTTGTTTGTATGACGAATTAATTGCGAAAGCGGAGCAAACAAATACAAATACATTAGTGCTTGTTCTTCAAAAATTAATAGATATTCTATCAAAATATAAAATTTTTCAATTTAATTTACTCTATTCAAAAGTGTTAAAAGGGATGAAAACAGATGCCCAATCTATTCGTGAAACTCTTATAAATGAACCAAGTAGTATCACGAATGAATTTCTCTCTATGAATTTGGAAGAAGTATCAAAGGATTTAAATTTTTTTTCTGATTTAGTGCATCATTTTGATGATGTGCTTCGTGTAAACAATGTTTCTTTATTCTATAAACCAGCTACGTATCGTATAGGAGAAGCAGGAAAACCTCAAACTGGTGAAAGACCTCTTTCTTTAAAATACGATGTAACCTTTTCTACAAATCCCTCTATATTAAGAGAAATTGCATATGTTGTAGCCAAAAGTCCTGAAATAGAAAAGGCAAAACAAACATCTGAACTTCAACTGAAAAATGCATGTGAAAAGGAATCCAAGATTAAATTATCCAAAGGAAAACCCAATTGGACAAAGCCTGGTGTCGGCGTGAATTCGTTTCCCCCTCCTCCTTCTCTTTTGCGTGTTCCTATCAGCCAACTTCATACTCCCCAAGCATCCGTAGTAACAGACCCTCAATCTGGATTGCTGAGTCGAAGCTCCACAGCCACATCAACCACATCAGACCCAGGGGCTACAACCCCTATTCTCGAATCGCCTGTCCCTGCGAGAAAAGGCGGCCGTCGTCTGAAGTCCAAAAGCAAACAAACCAAGAAAGCCAAAAAGACCAAGAAGACCAACAAACGTAAAAGTCGTCGCTGCTAGATACCCGAATCCCTCATAAAAGATTCTCGTCTCCTTTAATAAATGGACACGAGATTCTGGGGTCCTTCAGGGTGGCGTCTGCTCCACCTGATTTCGTTCAACTATGAACCAGCCAAACAGAAACAGGCTGTCAAAGACCTGTTCGAAACCTTGCCCTATGTCTTGCCTTGCAAGTTCTGCCGCAAGTCCTTATCTGAATACATGGAACTCGAACCTTTAGCGCCAGCTCTCGCCTCCAAAGAAAAACTCAGCAAATGGCTCTACACGATTCACAATCATGTGAACAGCAAACTGAGGTCCCAAGGTCTCTTGTCAGACCCCAATCCTTCCTTTGACACCGTGAAGAAAATCTACGAGGAACGTATTGCCGCAGGATGCACGAGAACCGAATTCGAAGGCTGTGATTTCCTCTTCAGTATCGCGGAAAATCATCCTATGACGAAAGCGGCCAAGACATCGACGCCGATGCCTGATGCCCCGCCACGCAGCCAGTGCAAGACTCCTGCGGCCAAGAATCAGTGGAATGTGATGCATCCAAAGGAGCGTTATCCGTATTACGTGAAATTCTGGAAAGCGGTAGGCGGTGCTTTGCCCTTTGAAGAATGGCGAGAGGCATGGGCCTCGTGTGCGCCCCAGATGCGTCTTGTCAAGTGGCGACACACCTGGATTCGTGAATTGTATCGCGTCCGTTGCTGCCTGGAAAAAGAACTGGAACTTATCAATCATGAAAAGTTTGAAGATGTCTGTAAACGGTTACAAGACCACAAAAGTGGATGCAGCAAAGCGAAGAGAGCCAGAACATGCCGACGCATACGCAGTGTTACTGGGGGTAGTCGCAAGAAGACGAGAAAGGTGTAAAAGGAGGAGTTGTTGGGTTAGGTTTTAGGAAAATAAGAGGAATTTAGAATTCCTGATATTTTCTATGTGTTGGCTCATTTAGTGTTTACGAGTCTTGTTTTTACGATTTTGGTTTTTGTTTTGCTTACGAGACTTGGGCCAGCAGGATTTACGATTCTGTTTCTGCTTCTGGGTCTTGTTGCTGCGAGCACCGCCTCTAGGAGGATTACTTGTGTAATAAGCCTCTAAGGCATCAAACGCTGTTTCAATTTCAGTAAATTTTGTAATACCTACTTGTTGCATCAAATTACCAAATGGATATGCATATGCACTACCTGGCTTTTCTGCGTGACGCTGTGCCTCAGCGGCTAAAGCTCTATATGTTTCAATGTTTCCAGCTCCAACTGCAGCTTGTAAGGCATTCAGGAGAGTTGCTTCTTGTGGTGAAATGACTCGAGTTGAAGACACTACAGCAACTCTTCCTGTTCCTCTACCCGTTGATGAAACAATAGTTGTTCCTTGAGGAATTAAAGGACTTGAAGAAGATGTAAGACCTGCTTGACGTGTAGCTGCCATTTGAGCAAGAGTATTTTTTGCCATTCTTTCAAGATATTCTTTACCATTATTTGCAGTAGCTGTTGAAAGTGATGTAGTTCTCCAGTTTGTTCCTCGAGGAGGTAAGGCCATTGTTTGTCCATAAGGTGTGGTTGTATTTTTTCCTTTTGAAGGACCCCATCCTACTTTGGATAATGCTTTTTTACCTGCTTGTGTTACAGTTTGTAAATCAGCATCAGCAGCATTTACTAATTGTTGGAAGGTTGAACCCGCATATAATGCTCGAGCACCTCTTGCTACTTCTTCAATGTCATATCCTGTAGTTGTTCCTGCTGTTGCTAATTTAGTTAATGCCTCTTGGCGTTGTTCAAATTTTTTAATTCCAAGGCTTCCTTTATAAGCTGGTGCTTGTCCTCCACTACCATTTGTCCATCCAAAACGTTCAGCACGTTCTTCTGCTGTCATAAATGATGACCTAGCACGTGGTTTTACATATGTTATATACATTTCTTCAAGTTCATCCAATGTAGGAGATGATTCTTCAATGTCACGAGTAATCTCGTCACGTCGCATGACATACAAATAGGGTAATGTAGCAGGACGGATATTTCCTGGTCGAATAGGCACTCTAAGTTCTGCTATTCTTTGAGCATTTTCAGTAATAAAATTATTAAGTCCTTCTAAAAATTTTAATTGAGCAGGCACCTGAGCATGTTGAACATAAGGTGTAATAGCAGATAAGATTCCAATACCTGCTAAGGGTATACCTGTTGACGTTGTAGTAGATTGAGCCAAAGAAAATACATCTGGATGTTGTGCACCAACTTCATTAAATTTTGTTCTTATAACTTCTTTTAAAATGAAAATAATTAAATACTTACGAATTTCTTGTATTAAAGCATCTCGTGCTGTATCCAAACTAGTATCTAAACTTTTTCCTACTTTGCTTGATTCTTCATATATTTTTCTATAATTTAAATATGTGCCTGCTAAAACTCTTCCTTGAGTAAATGCTTCCCTACCAAGTAAAAATAAACGTGATGCTAACTCCTGCATAAGAGGATTTGAAAAATTCTCTTTTATTCTTTCAACAACGGGACTTGGTTTGTACCACGCATTAAAAATAATAAGTGCTTGTTCAACATCTGTAACACCTTTTGTTGCTGCAATTGCTCTTTTAGTTGCTTCATATGCAACTGTAACACCTATTACTGGATACCATAAAAAACTCAAAAAACCTGAGGCAGGTGTACTTGCTTGACTTGCTGCAGCCGATGAAGTTCCTCTAGTTGTTGAACTTGTTGTAGTTACTCCTACTTGAGATTGTTGTTCTTGTTGTAAACTACGTGCTCTTAAAGCATTAAATTGTTCTACATTCATACCTCGAGGTAAAATTAAACGAATATCATTAACGATTACACTTGGTTCAGCATTAATTGTGCTTATATTTCCTGCTTTTCGTTTTTTGGGATTTACAGCGGTTGATGAGCTTCCTGGTTCTGTTGATGAAATAACAACTGGAGAAGTTCCACTTATGATTGTTCGCCCTGACATATTGACATACGTAGAGGAAGAAGGTTGTTGACGTGTTGTAGAGGAAGAAGCTTGTTGACGTGTTGTGGAGGAAGGGAAAAGACTAGTGGAGGAAGCTAAAAGACTTGCTACGGTATTTCCACTTTCTTCTTCACCATTTTGGTTGTTATTATTCTTTTTGCTTTCTTCTTTCTTTTTGCCTCCTGGGCCGCCTTCTCCTGTGCTCGACATTTCTAGTTTTCTCCGCGATTTTCCTCTAGCGTCTCAGCAAATGGAAGTCTGGCACATTCTTCTCATCCTCTTTTTGCTGGCCGCACTCAATTACATAAACCTTGTGTTAGAGGAGAATTTCTTCAAGCATCTCCGTCAGCAGACGATTGAAGGCTTTGCGAACACCAACGAAAGCCAAATCGCCGGAGCCGTTTCCGAGGACTCAGGTGTCATCAAATACCTGGACAACGATGAACTCTATGACTCTTTCTATGCCAGTGTCTACGACCAATTGACCCAGGGCTCCGTGCGCACCCAGGCCGAAGTCGGTCTCATGCTCCAGCAGTGGACGAAACGTGCAGACGCCAATATCGAGTCCATGGAAGTGCTCGACGCCGGATGTGGAACAGGCATTGCAGTCGCTTCCTTAGCCAAAATGGGCGTCAAGAAAGTGGTCGGCCTCGACAAATCTGAAGCCATGATACACCAGGCGGCTACCAACACAGTTCCCCAGACAACTCTGACCGACCAGCAGAAACAGGTCATCAGCTGGCGCAAAGACGACCTCTTGAATCCGAGCGCATGCCAAGGGGGCGAATTCACCCACGCCTTCCTCTTATACTTCACAGTCTACTACTTCAACGACAAAGAGACCCTATTCCGGAATCTGCATTTCTGGGTCAAGCCTGGTGGCCGTCTCGTTGTCCACGTCGTCAACAAACACAAATTTGACCCCATGCTCGAAAGTGCTTCGCCTTGGCTTGGCTTCTCTCTCCAAAAATACACCGATTCCAGAGTCACGAAATCCGAAGTCGTCTTCAATAAATTCACGTATACAGGCGAATTTGACCTGCAAGACCCTGGTGCCGAATTCCGTGAAACCTTTCGTTTTAAGGATTCAGGCCTAGTCCGTCGTCAGCGCCACGCCTTCCTCATGGAAGACATGGACCGCATTGTCGGCTTCGCCCGTGCAGCCGGCTGGACCTATCTCGGATTCACCGACTTAACGCCTGTTTCCTTTGAATACGCCTATCATCTTCATTTTCGCAGAAGCTGATAGATTGAATGTCCAAACCCCCTCCCTTTGACATCTTTCAGGAAGGCCTGGTTCGAGGCGCCGAATCCATGCCGTTTGACCCTGCCAAGAAATACTTCTATGTGGAACATCCCACGGAAGGCTGGCGTGTCTATTTGCGGGCTTGCTGCTTCCTGCATGAAGAAGCAAATGACAAAAGCTGCTGGGATGCTACTCGTTTCCTCGTGGTCAAAAGAGCAGGTCGACCTGCCGGCGGCAAAGAGTGGGAACCTCCGAAAGGCCAGATGGAAGGCAAAGATGGATTGAGACATCCACGCACCAGTGTCATGACTTTGCTAGAAGAAAACGTCAAACGCGAAGTCGGTGAAGAGTCTCGTATTCATAATCTGAAAGGACTGCATCACACAGGTCTTGTGTTACAGGGAAGGGAAAAGGACTATCAACCCAACTGGTATTTCCAATACCATATCTTCCATGCCATGGTCACTCCTAAAACATGGATGCGCGCTGCCCAAGAGCTCGACTGGTATCGCGAGCATCCTGCGGCCTTCGCTAGACTCAGGCGGGACCATCGTGAAAAAGATGCTCTCGCCTGGTATTCTCCCTCTGACACTCAACTCATGGGCCGCTGGTCACCTACACTCGTCGCGATGTATTTGAAGGAGTTCGCTTCTTAGTGGCCTTACGCTTTTGTTTTCGTTTTCGTGAAGATTTTCCTCCCGTAAACGGTTTTGTCAGTCCATAGTCAGTCAGTTTCAAGACACTATTTATAATAGCATTCTTCTTCTCTTGTTCTGTTTGATTTGCTTTTGTTGCATGATGCAAAAAAACACCTGTTTTTCCTGTTTCTTCTGTTTCCCCTGTTTCCCACTCGGCTTTGGTTCCCCAGCGGTCATCCAGTAATAACGGTGTGCGAGAATTGGACAAAGGACGATTGAAGAAATGCTTTTGCTCAGGACGGCAAAAAATCATAACTATTTCATCAGGCTTGGCTTGGGCCAACACACCCTCTAATATCATACGCCACTTGGCGGCAGAAGCATCCGTTTCGGTAGGCTGTATGACAATTGAATAGATAGCACTCGGCTTCATATGTTTGTCAACCCATTCCCTTTTTCCTTTCACGGCTTCCTCATATAACCGATTCTCCTTGGTTTTCGGACATCCTGTTAAAAAGATAGGATTGGCCTGGCCAGTTCCTTTCAAATAATCCTTTATTTTTTCCCACAGAACCTTTGCACCAGGCATCCAGTCCATGTTTGCAAAAAAGTTAGGGTCTTGATAAAAAATAGTATCCCAAAACAAGGTCGTCCCTTCACGAACTTTTTTGTCAGGGTTTTGATTTCTTTCCATGATTTGAATCTGCTTTTCAAAATCACAAAAGACACCATCCATGTCCAGAAACAGGCGATAATTTGCTCCTTCAGAAGCCATCTACTTAGGACCGTTGAAATCCCTCCTTTTTACTCAAGACTTCTTTCGTGATGGAATCTGCCCTCTCGTTCTGCTCACGGTAAACATGGCGAATGGCAATCCAGTCGAAACTGGTTTCGTCCATCATCGCCGCTTGTGTCTCGGCCCACCATTGCTTCAAATTGCGGTCCGAGACTTTGTATTGTCCTAAATGTTGCTTGATAATGAGTTCGGAATCGCCTTCTATCAGTAGTTCACGAGCCCCACGCAAAGCCGCCATCTTCAACCCCAGCAAAAGCCCTTGCGCTTCAGCGATGTTATTGGTAGCCCGTCCTAAGAATTTCCCCACTTCATAGACAACGCTGCGCTGGCCATCGAGGCCGACAGGCGACCACAAGATGGCTCCACTGCTCGCCGGTCCAGGATTCGGATTGGCCGCACCGTCAAACTGCATGAGCCAAGCCGTCGCGCTCTTATCGGACTGTCCCACCAACAATGAATACCCCCCTTTTACACCTACCCGCGGCAACTTCGGATGACGGTATAAGAGTCGTTTTCCTTCCTTGTCTCGTGGCTGAATCATGGGAACTATCTCGT